>Ga0157367_1000635_pt1 | contig 16735 bp, 16 predicted proteins | sample AttbisABBM2_FD_113142 | JGI IMG/M metagenome (GOLD analysis project Ga0157367, IMG submission 113142) | Fungus gardens microbial communities from leaf cutter ant in Botucatu, State of São Paulo, Brazil - Atta bisphaerica ABBM2 | ecosystem: Host-associated > Fungi > Mycelium > Unclassified ...
ACCACGGACCTGCGCCTGAACGAGCCGCGCTACGTGACGCTGCCGAACATCATGAAGGCGAAGAAGAAGCCGCTGGAAACGGTGAAGCCGGAAGACCTCGGCGTGGATGTCGCGCCGCGTCTGAAGACGCTGAAGGTGGCCGAGCCGCCGAAGCGCGCGGCCGGCGTGAAGGTGCCGGACGTGAAGACGCTGGTCGAGAAGCTGAAGACCGAAGCCAAGGTGCTGTAACTGGGAGCGGACGGACATGACGATTCTGGTAATTGCCGAGCATGATGGGGCATCGGCAGGGGGCGCTTCGCCGATCAAGGTCGCGACGTTGAATGCGGTGGCGGCCGCGCAGGCCATTGGCGGCGACGTTCACGTACTGGTCGCGGGCCATCGCGCGCAAGGCGCGGCCGATGCGGCAGCGAAGATCGCAGGCGTGTCGAAAGTGCTGCTCGCCGACGCGCCGCAGCTCGCGGACGGTCTCGCCGAGAACGTCGAAGCGACGGTGCTGACTGTCGCGTCGAACTACTCGCACATCCTCGCGCCGGCGACGGCGTACGGCAAGAACATCGCGCCGCGCATTGCCGCAAAGCTGGACGTCGCGCAGATCTCGGACATCACGGCAGTGGTTTCGGCCGACACGTTCGAGCGTCCGATCTATGCAGGCAACGCGATTGCGACGGTGCAGTCGAGCGATCGGATCAAGGTGATCACGGTGCGTGCGACGGGCTTCGATCCGGTGGCAGCGGAAGGCGGCAGCGCAGCGGTCGAGAAGATCGAAGCGGTAGCGGACGCCGGCAAGTCGCAGTTCGTGAGCCGTGAAGTGACGAAGCTGGACCGTCCGGAACTGACGTCGGCGAACATCATCGTGTCGGGCGGCCGCGGCCTGGGCAGCGGCGAGAACTACATGAAGGTGCTGGAGCCGCTGGCCGACAAGCTGTCGGCGGCACTCGGCGCCTCGCGCGCGGCAGTGGATGCCGGCTACGTGCCGAACGACTACCAGGTCGGCCAGACCGGCAAGATCGTCGCGCCGCAGCTGTACATCGCCGTCGGTATTTCAGGCGCGATCCAGCATCTGGCCGGCATGAAGGATTCGAAGGTGATCGTCGCGATCAACAAGGATCCCGAAGCGCCGATCTTCGGCGTGGCCGACTACGGCCTCGTCGGCGATCTGTTCACGCTCGTGCCCGAAGCGGCCGCGGTGCTCTGAGCGATGCCGCTGTTCGAATTCAACGGCATGCGCCCGCGCGTCGATCCGTCCGCGTACGTGCATCCGAGCGCCGTCGTGATCGGCGACGTGACGATCGGCGCGGGCTGCTACATCGGCCCGCATGCGAGCCTGCGCGGCGACTTCGGCGCGATCGTCGTCGGCGACGGCAGCAACGTGCAGGACGGCTGCGTGCTGCACGTCGGCATCCGCGAGACGTGCCGGCTCGGCGTGAACAGCCACATCGGCCATGGCGCGATCGTGCACGGCGCGACGCTCGAACCGGACACGATGATCGGGATGAACGCGGTCGTGATGGACGGCGCGACGATCGGTGCGACCACGATCGTCGCGGCCTGCGCGTTCGTGAAGGCCGGCTACGACGTGCCGCGCGGCGTGCTGCTCGCGGGCGTGCCGGGCCGTGTGGTGCGGCGGCTGAGCGACGCGGAGATCGACGCGAAGGCGAACGGCACGCGGATCTATCAGCAGCTCGCGGTGGATTGCCTGAGGACGCTCCGGCAGATCGACGGCGCGTAAGCGGGGGATGCTTGCCGGCGGCCAGACCGTCGTGCGTCTGCGTGAATACCGCAAACCCGTGCGCGCCGAGCGCCGCATGGCGCCGCGCCGAACGCGCGATGCCACGGGTTTTCTCGGGGTTTGTGCGGATGGCGATTCGCCGTCGTGCATGCCGGCCGCGACGTTTGCGCGGGATCGATTGCCTGATGCGGCGTCGTTGTCTTAAGATCGGCGTCAGACCATCCCACCGCCTCCGGCGCCGAATGAAAACGCCCCTACGCCTGCGCGTCGCCATCATCGCTTCGGCCTTCGCCGTCTATCACGTATTCATGCACGTCCAGTGGGTCGCCAGCGGTTGCATCGAATTTCGCGGCATCCGGCATTGCAGCTTCGAGAACAGCGCGAATTTCGAAGGCATGATGGACTTCGACCTGCTGCTGACCTGCGCGTGGGTCGCGGGTGCGATGATGGCGTGGTTTGCCGTCGCTCGCGCGCCGAAAAAACCTGGGTGACCGCGCCGGCGTGGCGCCGCTGCTTATTGCGTGCGCACCGGCTCCGGCCGGTCGCGCAGGATCGCAAGCGACAGCGCCGCCACCGCGCAGCTGGCGATGAGCATCAGCAACGCGCCCTTGCCGGCGTGCACCATGACCCAGCCGCCGATCGACGGAAACCCGAACGCGCCGATGAAATACGACGCGACGAACCAGGTCAGCACGCCATGCCGTTGCGCCTCCGGGCAATCGTTGACCGCCTGCGCCTGGATCACCGGATACATGAGACCGTAGCCGGCGCCCAGCAGGACGGCCGCGACGGACTGCAGCGATGCGTGCGCGGCGGCGCCGAACATCGCGAGCGCGCCGAGCAGCATCAACACGAGCAGGCCCTTGGTCGCCGTTTCGGGACGCGCCATCCTGACCCATCTCCCCAGCAGCCAGCGCGCGCTCACCACCGTCATCGTATAAACACTGAAGAATGTGCCGGCCCGCGCCTGCGTGCCTTGCACGAGCGACATCTGGAACGTCATCAGGCCGGAGAACACGCAGGTGCCGAGCGCGATCATCGCGATCGGCGCGGCCGCCCGCGTGCGGGAGATCGTGCGCAGCTCGCGCACCCATCGGCCGTCGGCGACGGGGGCGGACGGACGCGGGCTCAGGCGGCCGAATGCTTCCAGCATCAGCGACGCGAGCGCGCACAGCGCGCCGACCGCGTAAAGCGTGTCGTCGATCGACCAGTGGAGCATGCGCATCGCATAGGCGGAAAACGCCGGGGATGCACCGATTCCGGTCATCTGGAACGTCGCCGATCGAAAGAACCAGATGCCGCGCTCCGCACCGCTGGTACGCTCGGCCAGCGACATCGGCGCGGCCAGGTGAAACGCGCCCCAGCCGAAGCCGACCAGGAAGCCGGACGGCAGGTCCGCGTAGGGCGCGCGCCCGACGAGCGCGAAGCCGACGATGCCGGCGCCGATGCACAGTGACGACAGCGCGGCGATCCGTGCGGTGCCGATCTGCTGCGAGAACCAGCCGACGAACGACAGGCCGGCGAACGTGCCGACCGTCGCCGCGGCCAGTGCCGCGCCGGTATCGAGATCGCTGCCGCCGATCGTGCGAAAGCGCATCGACAGCAGGAAGGTTGCACCGTAGCCGCCCGCGGTGAGCAGGGTGCCGACGAGAAAAAGCAACGCACTTTGAACGCGCATGACAGCCATCCGGGGCGACGGCGACGGTCGGGGTGAATCGTCGATTGCGAGACAGTATGGACCAGGACCGATGCGGGATGCCCGCATTTGTGATGCCGCGGACGTGCCGTCGGCTTTTGTCCGACATGGCTCGAACACGCTCGATCGAGCGCGCCGTCGCGCGTTGAAAGGCCTGCATCGGAGGGGCTGCACGGCGCTGTCGAATTCGTCGGACCAGCACCGTTGCGCGCCGCGCGACGCCTGTTTTTTCGACCCACGAGGCACCGCGCGCGCACTTTGCTTTCCCCTGTCCGCTGCACTAGATTCGAAACATTACGTGCCAGCGACTGCGCGAGGTGAAGCCATGACGCCGTGGGAGATTCAGGGAACCGAACTGATGAACTGCAATTGCTCATACGGTTGCCCCTGCCAGTTCAATTCGTTGCCGACGCACGGCAACTGCGAAGCGATGGGTGCGATTTCGATCGACAGCGGCCACTACGGCGACGTGGTGCTCGACGGCGTCCGGATCGCGGTCGTGTTCCAGTGGCCCGGGCCGATTCACGAAGGCCACGGCCGCTGCCAGCCGATCGTCGACGAGCGCGCGAGTCCCGCGCAGTGCGAGGCGGTGCTGAAGATCATGACGGGGCAGGATACCGATCCGTTCGCGACGATGTTTTCCGTGTTCGCGTCGACGCTCGAGCATGCCTACGATCCGATCTTCGCGAAGATCGATTTCGACGTCGATGTCGATGCGCGGCGCGGCCGGATCAGCGTCGACGGCGTGTTCGACATCGTCGGCGAACCGATCCGCAATCCGGTGACGGGCGCCGAACATCGCGTGCGGATCGACCTGCCGCACGGCTTCGAGTACGAGCTGGCCGAGATCGGTTCCGGCACCGGCCGGTCGCACGGCCACATCCAGCTGGATCTCGAGCGGAGCTACGCGCAGTTCGCACGGCTGCACCTGAACAACCACGGGCTGATCCGGCATCGCGTCGCGGCATGATCCCCGTCGGCGAGCTTCTCGGACGCGAGCGCGTCGTCACGCTGCTCGGCATGACCGCGCTCGTCGGTGCGTGCTGGGCCTACCTGTGGACGGGGGCCGGCACCGGCATGTCGGCGCTGGACATGACGGCGGTCGCGCTGTTCCCGCACCGGCTGGCCGACGGCATGGGCGCCATGGATCCGTCGCTGGCGACCGTGATCCTGATGTGGTGGGTGATGATGATCGCGATGATGACGCCCGGCGCGGCGCCGATCGTGCTGCTGTACCGGCGCGTGCTGCGGCATCACGATCGGGGCGATGCCGGGTCGGCGTTCACGGCGACGTGCCTGTTGGCCGGCTATCTGGCGGTATGGCTCGCGTTCTCGGTCGGCGCGGCCGTGCTGCAGATGCTGCTGCAGCCTGCCGGCCTGATCTCCGGGATGATGCTGTGGTCGAAGAGCGCCGTGCTGTCCGCGATCGTCCTCGCGCTGGCCGGCGTCTATCAGTTCTCGCCGCTGAAACGGGCATGCCTGCGGCAATGCCGGTCGCCGGTCCGGTTTCTCGCGACCTACTGGCGCCCGGGAATCACGGGCAGCTTCCTGCTCGGCGTGCGCCACGGCGCGTATTGCGTGGGCTGCTGCTGGCTGCTGATGGCGCTGCTGTTCGTCGGCGGTGCGATGAACGTCGTGTGGATCGTCGCGTTGTCGCTGTTCGTGCTGGTCGAAAAGGTGCTGCCGGGCGGCGAGCGGGTCGGCCGGGTGCTGGGTGTCGTGCTGATCGGGTGGGCGGTCGCGACGTTGCTGGTGTAACGGGTGCGTGCGTCATGGGCGGCACCCGCCGGGATTCTCGAAATGAAGATTCGATACCTCGCCATCGCCGTCCTCGGCGCGATGGCCGTCGTTGCGACGCCGGTGCGCGCGGGCGGCAGCATGTCCGACATGAACATGGGCGGCGGCATGAAGATGTCGAAGCCGGATGCCGCGCTGACCGATGCCGAAGTGAAACGGATCGATGCCGAGCACGGCATGGTGACGCTGAAGCACGGCGCGCTCCAGAACGTCGGGATGGCGCCGATGACGATGGCATTCAAGGCCGGCGACCGGGCGATGCTCGCGTCGCTGCACGTGGGTGACATGGTCAAGGTCCGGGTCGAGCGCGTAAACGGCGCGCTTACGATCGTGAGGCTCGAGAAGCAGAGGTAAGGCGCGCCGCGCGTGATGGCAGGCGAGACTGGCCAATGCCAAACGTTTCGGTCTGCATGCGGCACATCGTGCCCGGGAACGATGGCAGGCCCGGCGCGGGAGGTGAGGGGATTGCGCGTCCGGCGAGTATTCCGGGGAACGGTGACTTTGTCACGCTCTGGTGCCCTTGGCATTCGACCGTATCGCCTTGCCGTCTATCGCATCGGTACTCGAACCTGTCGTAACGGTGCAGTCATGAGGCGCGAGCGTATCGCCCACCACGATGACCTGACGGACCATTGGTTCTTTGCTCGCGCGAGATAGCGTGGTGGGCCGAACACTTACAAGCCAATCGTATAGATGCCGGGCACGCCGGTTTCCGGATTCGGACTGCCTAGGTACGTCCATTGCACATCCGTCATGGCGACGTCAATGAAGCGATCTCCGGAGTGCGGAAATTCTTGGCCTTTCTCGACGAACGCTTGACGATCCCACCCGTTGTACAGCGCTGCCATCGGATGGTCCGCTGCCACGCGACTTTCCCATATTCCGGTTTGCGGGCAACGTTGATGACCACTACACCGGACTGGAGAGGCGGGCTCGGGCACTTCACGCAGCAGCCCGGTCTCGATCATGTGCGTCAGAAAATCGGACCGTTGCGGAGGCAGGGCATAGGCTTCGCCAAGGTAGTGCCACTGCACCTGCTCAGCGGCCAGCCAGTCGAATGACGGTGCGCCGAAGCGTTCACCGATTTGATAGCGCTCCGGGATGTTACGGCGGGCGGGGATCAGATCGGCCTTGGAGGCAGAGGGTGGGCCATACAGCGCGAGCCAATAGCCATCGCGCGGTACTGGATTGTCGCCCGTGACAACCATCGTGCCATGTTCTCGCGCCGCCACGGCATACCCGTCCGGAATGAATTCCCGGCCTTGTAGCGCCGCACTCTTTTGCGGCTTGGGGGGCGGTGTCACGGCCTTTGCGCCGTCGATCAGCGTCTGTGCTTTACCATCCCATTTCGGCAACGGGGCGGGTGGCAGCGGTAGTACCTTGTCAAGATTCGGTAGCTTCAAGCGACCCTGATAGAACTCGAGCGCATCCCCTAGCTTGCTGTAATGTTCAGCACGTGCTTTGTCGATATGTCCGATCAGGTTGGTTCCATCGGTAAGGTCCATCCCATCGAACTCAGTAAACAGCTTATTGGCACATTCAGCGGAGCCTAGCTTGACCCCTTGATGAAGAACGTGAAGCGCACGCAGTTTCGCTTCAGCAGTTTGCGGTCTGGCGTAGACGTGTCCTAACTCTTTCGCAGCAGATCCATATCCTTGCGCGAAGGCACATTCCAGCATTTGTGTCGCGATGGGCAAATTGCCCCAGAATTCGCCACCCGGATCGTCATATGCAGCATCCGTCTTTGTTCCGATGAATGTTTGAGCGGACGGGCTGCCCATATCAGCCGCACGCTGGAAGAAAGCATAGGCACTGGTGGCATCGCCACCTTTAACCAGCCCATTTTGGTGGTAGATTCCCATCATGTCGTAGGCATCAGGCACACCCAGTTTCATCGCTTTTTCTACCCAGCGGATAGCAGTTTCGGGATCATGGGTTGGTATGCCCTGGCGATCACTCAATATCAGAGAGGCGATATTGAGCATGGCCTTCCAGTGATTGCGCTCGGCGGCCTGCGAGTAGAGTTGGTAAATCTTCGGGTAATCGCGCTTATCGTAGTCAATGTTCGGGTTATCAAGCGCCAGCGCCTGCTGAAACCACAATTCAGCCTGGGGATCGACAGGCGGGACGTGCTGGTCCTGATACACGCACGCGAAGGATTTACGATGCGGGCTGAATAACGGCAGTTTTTCGTAACGTGGCAGATCGGACATGGATGCACTCAGCTTGCTGGTCTGGGCTGTAAAAGGGCTGGCTTGCGAACCGGTAGCCAGCACGCAGAGGCTGGCGAATAGCAGTCGCAGAACGAGGGTGATTAGTTTCGCGTTGGATCGATTCATCTCAAGTAAGGGCCGATGTGTCTGACGTCGATGGAATGGTCGCGGAGGCGTGCATCGTGCCAGTAGCGCGGTGATCCTCGAAGGGCAGTAGAAAACCTTTGAGAGCCGTCTTGCCTGCTTTCCATGCATCGCGATTGTTGTCCATACGCGCTACCCACCGCTTGAACATCGAAGGGATTTCTTTAAAATCCCCGCTACCGGTGATGTCGCCGCCAGAATGCAGCTTGAATATTCTTTCTCGCAATGGAGCAGCGTACTCCAACCCGGTCGCGCCGATGTTGATCTCGCTGTCCGCAGTCATGCTGCGCTGGTTCATGTTCGCGCTTCCGACCGTAATAAATACATCGTCAACGATCATCAGCTTCGAGTGAATGTAGATTTCACGGTAGGCCATATCGTTACCGGGGATCGGTCCACTTGCACGCAATCGAGCAATACTGACCTTGATTCCATACGTAGATGCCAATTCCTGTACGCTAGGGTGATCGAGAACCTTGGTCTCTGAAAAAACTGGACCTATGCCGGTGTCACGTTTATACGAGACAATCTTCGCATCGGGATAGTCTTGAGACCGATGGTTTTCTTTGTCATAGGTCCCCTGATTCGACATGGCAGGGTTATTCGCTGTCGGGTCGCTTGCGCCGAACTCGGTCAGCATGTCATAGGTGCGGGGAATCATGCCGTCATCCTCGGGATGCGGGATGACGATGAACATGTGCAGGATTCCCATTTCGCTGCTGGGCCTCCCGGACTTTTCAGCCCATGCCTTCCAGTGATCTTTTCGTATCGATTTCAGTTTTTGCGCGAAGGTCGGATAGAAGAAATACTGGTTCTCCATGTAGATATAGTTGCGCGCCCAGGAACTTGCGTGAATGTACAGTTCCTTGATCGTTTTATCCTTATCCCGGGGATGCGTGCGAACGATCTGCACTGCGTGGTTGGCGTTTGCAGGTACCTTTTGAATATTGCTCGGTACCTCCGCAAGCTCCGGCATCCGGTGCGTATCCGGGGCGTAGTGATTCCAGTCCAGTGCAAAGTTGTCATACACCCGCTTCAACGCCGGACCGAACAGGCGGCACGCATAGTCCTGATAAGGGCGGACATGTTTATAGCCCTTTGTAGGCGGTTGTTCCAACGTTGCCTCCTCATGAGCCTGCTCCGCTTCCAGTCCTTTGCTCGTCAGGAATTCTCGTAGAGGATCGTCGATGGCATGCTTCGTCGTGTCCCAGTAGTCGGTCACGGAGTTCAGACCCATTACATAGCCGACTGCTTTGCAGCCGTTGTTGTAGTCGTAGTCGATCACGATCGGCTTCTGATGATGGGTGGGATAGTCCGTCATGAGAGGGCGTTCATTCGTCGGCAACATGCCGTCTTGCGGTTTGACCTCCTCGTCGGCCAAAGCGTATGCGGCGTCCGCCGAGTCGACGGAACGGAATGTCACCAGCAAGTTTTTGTTCTTTCCGCTGCAGTTTCCCTTGGGGCGGTGCGTCTTCCACCAGTCGATGCAGTGTTTCTGGCGATCTTTGCTGTCGTAAGGAGATTTGGACGTGCCAACGATAAAGCGGCCGGATTCGTAAACGGGTTGTGGCCGGTGTCGGAATAGCCCGGGACGTTATTCTGTTTAGCAGACGCGGTTTCCTGGTACCAAACCATCAGCCGAACCGTGACGCCCTTGTTTGCTATCTCTTCAAGCAGTTCGCCATAGGTCTGGCCACGTGGCCATTTCGCTTTGCCTTTGTCGCGGATGAGTTCCATACCCGGGTCGAAGCCCCAGCAGCAGAGGTTGACCGAACCCTTCGCCAGCTTCAGGTCATTCGCGATATTCGCGAACCCCTCTTCGCCGCAAATCTGGAACTCAAGGTGGTTCTCATAGGTTATCGGCGCGATGTCCTGCCGATTTTCCAGCAACCATTGTGCAGATGACTTCGCCATGCGCGACTTTTCATCAATCGCGACTGTCGCTGGATTTTGGGATTTCAGGATACAGTCGACCACGTTGAGGTCCTCATTATATGTGGCGCAATGTGCAGTTATTCACCCAACCGTTCGCCGCGGTTGGTTCGCTGGTCATGGTGATCGGGATCGTCCAGGAGTGCGTCCTTGACTTTCAAGTCAAACTGTCCGCCGTTCGCAAGCTTGACCTGATAGGCCGGCGTGCCAGGCTCATGATCGTTCACCACGACGCGTCCGAATTCATCCGTCACGCCTTGTCCGATTTTGGCGCCACCCTTGTACAGATCATAAGGTTCGCTCACGTACTGATGTGCCTCGCCGGGTAGCGCTCCCAGCGCGAAATGCAACTGCTCTTTCTCCGGCGGCGATGCGGGAATGCTTGGCGTGCTGACACTGTCCGGACCGGTCCACGTATGGTTTGCCGCATGCACCTCGAAGCCGCCCGACGTTCCGCTCTTGATTTGTCCCGCCGTCCATCGCGTATAGCTGCCGCCGCCGTTGATTTCGACTTCCTGCTGTGCGCTGAGGGTGATCTTCGTGGCCGTCACCGTCACGTTCAGCTTGGCCAGCAGATTGATGCTGTCTTTCAGCGCTTTCACATCGATGTCGCCGGCTGCCGCAATGAGCCGCATGCCCGCTTCCGTGACGAACAGACGCAGCGCCCGGCGAGCGCTTGCGAAGAACCCGCCTCCCGTGCTGATCGATATGTGCTCGCCGCTCGTCAGCGCGGTGGTCTTGCCACTGCCGAGGTGAATTTGTTCCGGAGTGCTCGCGGCGATACCGGCGGGACTCGCCAACACCAAATGCGGCTGCTCGAACTGCTTCAATGTACCACCGCCCTGGATGGCTTTTGCCTGCGCTTTCAGGGACCGGGCAACAGCTTTCTGTTCGTCCTCTTGCGCACCTGCCGATTGGGCGGACTGCGCGAGGCTCGTGGCGGTGTCGTGGGCGTTTGCCAATTGAAGGTTGACTTCATCGACGCTGAACGCGTCGCCGCTTGCACCGGGGCGAGGATGGGTCGTCAGCAGTAGCCCGCGTGCACCGCGCACGGCGGCATTCCCGTCGGTGCGCAGTTCGACGCCTTCGCCACGCTTCTCGCCGCGACCGGCGGGTTCGCTCACGCGCGTGATATAGCCTGCGTGAAAGCCTGACTCGAGGTGGTCGCTGCGTATCTGGGTCTGCACCTGACCTTGTGTGTCGTCCTTGAGCCAGACGTTGTTTTGTACACCACCAATTTCCTTACTGACGAAACCCGATAGTGGATGCTGGTCGGGCAGGTTCCACTGTGGCCGGTTTGCGCCGTTCCCGACGCGGGCGGTGATGATCGGCCTGTCGGGATCGCCGTCAAGGAACGACACGACCGCTTCATCGCCGATTCTTGGCAATTGGATGCCACCGAAACCACCACTCGCCCATGGCTGCGCCACGCGCACCCAGCATGAACTGCGCTCGTTGCGCTGGCCGATCCGATCCCAGTGAAACTGAACCTTCACGCGACCCAACTCGTCGGTATAAATTTCCTGTGCCTGCGGCCCGACGACGGTTGCAGTCTGCATTTGCATAACGGGTTTGCAATGTTCTAGCGGACTGCGGAACGGAACGGACTTGCGTTGCGTTTCGATTTCGACGACGTAAAAACCTGCGGAGCCGTCCGGGTGAGCGACTCTGATCGCCCCGGTTTGTTGATGGTTTAACGCTGCGTCGGCCAGCCGGCTTTGGAGGCTTCCGGGTAGATTCGCGTGGTGGCTTGACCCAGGAAGATTGTTTTCGATTAACCACGAAGTTTCGAGCACGACAAACTGGCGCCTGGCCGCCGAATCCCGGTCATGCTCGGGATGACCGGTCAATTCGAACCATCGTCCTGCATCCACTCCGCGCACGCCACCTGTGCCATAGAACCGCTTGGCGCGCGACTCCCATTCCTCCATCCGGATTCTGGTCAAGTGCTCGCCACGATCGTCTTTCAGGTAGGTATAGGGGCCCGTGTATTCGTAGATTTCCAGCTCCTCCGGCAACTCGTGCGACAGCGTTGGCACATGGGTGCCTTTCGGATTGGCGAGTGACGACGGATTCTTGTAGTCGAACGTACGGGTCGCAAGCGCCGCACTATGCAGGCTTCGCATGCCCGACCAGTGCAGCAGCGCGTCGACCTCGCTGTCCATGCCGTCGCGCGAAAACGGCACCGTCTGCGGCGCGAGTGGTTCACACGTGTCCAGCCTGTCGGTGACTGTCAGCGTGTGTGACTTGCCGTCATTGGCCTGTTGCCAGATTCCGAACAGACCTTCAGCTTCCATCAGCCGGTGAACAAAGGTCCAGTCATCTTCATACTGCGTGCAGTACGAACGCGGTTCGAGCGGCCTCGAAATCGCAAATCCGAACTGTCCTTTTGCCTGGGAATGCGCATTGAAAACGTCGGTCAGGATTTGATCTACAGTCTGGTCCTGCCAAATGCGTTGATCGCGACGGAACTTCAGGAAATGCATCCACGACGCGAAACGGAGCTGGTAACTTGTCAACCCGCCTTCTGATCCCAGCTGCCTGACGGAATAGACATAACCGTGGCGGGGGAGATAGGAGTGATTGGCCTGCTGAAGCCATAGGGTGACGGGCTGACCAATCAACTGCTTGAGTTTGATATTGCTGTTGGCCGACAGGACGTCGAGCGTGAACTCGAAATGTCGGCCAATGCGTGACCATCCCGCCACACGCTGCGGTAACAGTACGTCCGGGCCGAGCGGCGTGTCGAGCTTGACCAGTCTCTCATTCTGGATCAGGCCGCCCCGGATTGCCCTCACAATATCCTGCGCACTCATGTTCCATCCCTTTATTATAATTGCCCACTTGTTGTCATTGGTTTGACACATCATCGGATCGGCCGATTCTACAGCCTATTGACCTGACGATTGCAAGAAATCGCAAGGTACAAAATGCCGACTCTCGTCCTCTACGGCCTCGCGTCTCGTGCCACCCGGCGCTATCTATTCAATAAACGACGAAATGCTTGAAAAGCACGGGGATTTGTTTAGATTCCTGCGCGGAAGGGGCGGTTTCCGCTGCGAGGTACGCGGAAACCACACGCGTGACGATGTGCAGGAAAACCGCAGCGTCGATCGATGTGCCGAGCGCTAATTCCGTTAGTCGCCGGAATTTCTGTCGTCTTCGGCGAAATTCAACTCGACGCCATTACCGGCCGGATCGGTGAAAAAGATCTGCAGCTGGCTCGTGATCGGCACGTACCGGCGCGCGTACCGGACTTGCGCGTCGGTCAGGCGCCGCTCCATGTCGGCGGCATTCGCGCATGCAAACGCCACATGGTCGAACGTATTGACGACGTGCGCCGGCCGCACCTCGCCGGGGCGCGCTTCCGACAGGTGGAGGATCGCCTGCGCGCCCGCGTAGAGCCAGTAGCCGCTGCTCTGGAACGGCGGTCGATACCCGGGTTCCAGGCCCACGACGTTCACGTAGAAATCGCGCAGCGTATCGAGCGTGGCCCGATCCGCGCGCAGGTTGTAATGATCGAGTCCGATGACTGACATGGCAGGGTGTCCGGTTCGTGCAAGGTGCGCATGCCACAGCATCGCGCAGCGCGGGGCATCCTGTCACTCCCGAATGCCCTTGACCGCCGCGGCCGGACGCGCGAGCCCGCGCGCCGGCAGCGGCGTCGACATCACGATCGACGTGCGCGTTTCGCCATACAGGTTGATGCGCTCGATCAACTGTTCGAGATGCGCCATGCTGACCGCGACGAACCGCATCACGTAGGAATCCGCGCCGGTCACGTGATGGCACTCGACCACTTCGGGAATGGTCTCCAGCAGCTTCAGGAATTTGGCCTTCGCCGGCTGCGGCACCGTGATGCCGATCAGCGCGCTCACCGGGTAGCCGGCCGCGGCCGGATTGACCCGCGCCGTGTAGCCGTCAATCACGCCGGCCGATTCGAGGCGCTTCACGCGTTCCGTGACCGCCGGCACCGACAGGTGAACCTGGCGAGCCAGCTCCGTGTAGCTGATACGGCCATTGGCTTGCAGCAGCGCGAGTACCTTCCAGTCGAGATCGTCCATTGCGTCGGCGTTTTTAAGGTGAAGCGGCTATTTTTCCTTAAAAACCGCCTTCAGCGGCGACCGGAGTTTCCCTACGATGACGGTTCAACTCATTGCATGTCGCGAGGAGCCGGCCATGCTGTTCATCAAGTCCGTCGTAATGGGATTGTCGATCGCGGTGCCGGTCGGCCCGATCGGCATGCTGTGCATCCAGCGCAGCCTGAGCCGCGGCTTTCACGCGGGATTCGCGACGGGCATCGGCGCCGCGTGCGCCGATGCGATCTACGGGCTGCTCGGCGCGCTGGGCGTCGCCGGCATCGTCACCGCGTTCCCGACGCTGACCGTCGCGCTGAAAATCGGCGGCGGCGCGTTCCTCGTGTGGCTGGCGTGGTCGATCACGCGGCAGGCGCCGGCCCCGTCGGCGGCGGTGCGCGACGTGCCGCGCACGACCGTGCTGCGCGATTTCCTCACGACCTTCGGCCTCACGCTGTCGAACCCGATGACGATCCTGTCGTTCGTCGGAATCTTCGCGGCGCTCGGCCCGCTGGCGGGCACGCATGAAGACGCGATGGGGCCGACCGTGGCGCTGATGGTCGCCGGCGTGTTCCTGGGTTCCGCGACGTGGTGGCTGTGCCTGAGCAGCGCGACCGCCGCGTTGCGCACGAAGATGTCGCTGACGTTCATGCATGGGCTGTCGCGCATGTCGGCGGTCGTGATCGCGGTGTTCGGCGCGATCCAGTTGATCGCGGGCGTGCGGGGCGTCGTAGGAGCCTGACGCGTACGCGGTGCGGGCGAACGCGCCCGCTCGCCCGCGGCCGCCGACATCCGACATCCGGCCCCCGTACACCCGTTGGCATCGACACCCGCGAGCATGGGTGCCGATGCACCGACCACCCCCTCAGAACGTATAGCTGACCTTGCCGAACGCCGTGCGGCCGAGCGTGTTGTAGCCGTACGCGGTCATGTACTGACGGTCGAACAGGTTCGACAGCGTCGCGGACACCGTCAGGTGCGCGTTGATCTGGTACGATGCGCGCAGGTTCACGCTCAGGTACGACGGCAGGTACGTCGTGTTGGCCGGGTCGTCGAACGTCGTGCCGCCGTAGCTCAGCGACGCGCCCGTGCTCAGCGCGTGCAGATGGAATTCGTCCCACGTGTGGTCGACGTTCACGCTGACGGTCTGGCGCGGCCGGCGGTTGAGCCAGCTGTCGTGGGTCTCGTCCTGCGGATTCAGGAGGCCGATCGCGACGCTGACCGGCGTATGGCGGCCGATCGTGCCCTTGTACGACAGGTCGACGCCGCGGATATGCGCACGGCCGATGTTCATCGGCGAGAACGTCGCGGGGTTGTACGCGATCAGGTTGTTGACGCGCGTGTCGTAGATCGCGGCGCTGAACGTGCCGTACGCGGTGTTCGCGTCGAGCGCGGCCTCGACCGAATCGCTGCGTTCGGGGTTGAGGTTCGGATTGCCGTAGCCGGGGTAGTACAGGTCGTTGAACGACGGCAGGCGGAACGCGTTGCCGTACGACACGCGCGCCGTATAGACCGGCGTGATCGCCCACGCGAGCGCCGCGTTGCCGGTGTTCACGGCTTTCCCCGCGATGATCTCGTGGCGGCCCGCGACGAACATCGTCACGCTGCCGAGCGTCGCCGACTGATGCAGCGAGAACGCGGAATCGTTGCGCGTCGGCACGCCGTCCGGCGCGTCGACCGGCAGGAACGCCTGCTCGCGCGTGAAGTCGTACGCGATCTTCGTCTCGCCCGACAGCGGCAGGCCGAACAGGTGGAAGCCGTGCTGCTGGTGCGTCAGCGACGTCGACGACGTGATGCGTTGCGAATTGATCTGGTCGGTCGAAATGGCCGGGTCGCTCGCGTACAGGAACTGGCGATCGTTCGCATAACCGAACGACTGGTCGAACTGCGTGTCGGGCGTGATGTCGAGATGGAACGCGATGCCGGTCGTCAACTGATGATCGAGCTCGCGGTTCGCAAAGCCGGCGTTGTCGAACGACAGGTCGGAGCGGTGGTACAGCGCGAACGTCGAGATCGACCAGTTGTCGCGCGCATAGCCGAGGCGCGCATCGAGGTCCTGCGCGTGATACGGATTGCGGCCGTCTTCGTGGTAGGGCAACACGGGCCGCGTTGCATCGATGCCCGCCGTGTTGTAGTCGTGCAGGCCGAGCGTGTAGGTGAGGCCGCCCAGCGCGGCGAGCGGCCCCGTCGACGGTACGGTGCCCGACGTGCGCAACTGCGTGTCGAAGGTCTTGTTCGAGCCGCCGCCGAACGACACGGTGGTCTGGTTCGGCTGGCCGGCGGCGCGGCGCGTGAACAGTTGCACGACGCCGCCCATCGCGTTCGCGCCGAACGACGCGGCGGCCGGCCCCGAGATCACCTCGACGCGCTCGAACGCTTCGGTCGGCAGGTCGGCCCACGGCGCGATGCCGGTGGTCGGCGAGCCGATCCGGATGCCGTCAATGAACACCGCGACCTGGCTGGCCGACGAGCCGCGGATGCTGACCGACGCCGACGAACCCGGGCCGCCGCTCTGCGAGACGGTCACGCCCGGCAGCGTCGCGAGCGCCTGCGTGATGCTCGGGTCGCTCGGCGACAGCCGGTCGAGATCGGCGCGCGTGAGCACCTGCGTCGTCGCATAGCGCTGGTCGAACGACTCGGGCAGGTGCCGGGTGTCGGTCACGCTGATCGTCGGCAGGTCGGCGCTTGCGGCGGGTTGGGGCGGCTGCGCGAGCGCCGAGTCGCCGGCGGCGTGGGCGATCGGGGAGAGCAGCGCCGTGGCGGCGGAGGTGGCGAGAAGGTAGCGAAGATTCATGAGGCGGCGAGCGTGATCGTGTTGCAGGTACGGCGAGCGTAAGCGGGTGGCGGCGAGTACCGCCTGGTCAGGGTTGGTCTATCGCGAGACCGGGCCGCGTGGGCGGCCCTCACGCGTGTCGTCATGACAGGTGCCGTACGACACGGCACGGCACACGCGTGCGGACACGCCGCGCGGACTGGCCGCGCAACGGCACGACGCTTCCGGCGTGGAAGCGGGGGCGGAAAGATCGGACATCTGAAGGGTCCTGAGGTCGGGCCGTCCATGCAACGGGGCGACCGCCAAAGGCGGTGCTGGCGCATCGGGACACCCCGCCCGGTGCGGCTGCTTGGACCTCGGGTCGATGGCAGGTCT
>Ga0157367_1000636_pt1 | contig 16728 bp, 23 predicted proteins | sample AttbisABBM2_FD_113142 | JGI IMG/M metagenome (GOLD analysis project Ga0157367, IMG submission 113142) | Fungus gardens microbial communities from leaf cutter ant in Botucatu, State of São Paulo, Brazil - Atta bisphaerica ABBM2 | ecosystem: Host-associated > Fungi > Mycelium > Unclassified ...
ACTAGTCAACTGGTACTTTCTCTACCAAGAAGAGAGGGAAAATTCAGAGTGGAAACAGATGCATCAGGCCACACAATAGGAGGAGTTTTGTCACAAGAACAAGAAGGAAAGTGGAAACCAATAGCTTTTCTGTAAAGAACGATGCAACCAGCCAAACAAAATTATGAAATCTACGATAAAGAGCTACTGGCAATAGTGGACACTCTAACCAAGTAGAAACAATACTTACTGGACGCAAAAAAACCTTTTGAAGTCTGGACAGATTATGAAAACTTGAAATACTTCAGGGAACTTCACAAGTTGAATGGACGACAAGTGCGGTGGTATCTAAAACTGCAGGACTACGACTTCACATTGAAACATATACCTGGAAAAGCAAATATGAAGACAGATATCCTCTCAAGAAAAGATCAAGTGAACACTAGAGAAGACAACAAAGATGTTCAACTTTTGAAGGATAAACTATGGCAACGAAAGATGACAGCAGAAGTCATGATGATTCAAAGAAGGATGATGACAAAAGAAAGCAACAGACTCAAAGAAATAAAAAAGAACATGACGAGAGAAAAGGAAGTTGTTCAAGCATTGAAGAAAGAGAATGGCCTAACCTGGGAAAAAGATGGAGTGGTGTACATGGAAGGAAAAATCTATATACCAAACAACAAGAAGATCAAAGAAGAAATCCTAAAGGACAATCACAATTTGGCAGACATGGGACATCTAGGACAACATAGAATGCTGGAAGTGATCAAGAGAACTTACTGGTGGCCAGGTCTAAAGGAAGATATCAAGAAATACGTACAAGGATGCTTCAAATATCAACAGAACAAAGTCCAACACCAAAAGAAAGTAGGAGAACTACATTCATTGGAAATTCCGGAAGGACCATGGCAAGAGATTAGCATCGACATCATAGAACCCTTACCAAAATCAAATGGAATGGATGCAATAGTGGTCATTGTAGACCAGTTTACAAAGATGATCAGACTAAAGGCAACAACAATGAACGTATCATCAGAAGGAATTGTAAAAATCTACAGAGACAAAATCTGGAAACTACATGGAATACCCAGAAAGATCCTAAGTGACAGAGGACCACAGTTCACATCAAAATTCATGGAGGAACTCACAAAAGCACTAGGAATGAAAAGACAATTATCAACAGCATACCATTCCCAAACAGATGGGCAAACAGAAATAATCAATCAAGAGATAGGAGTGTTTCTACAACATTACGTGAATTACCAACAAGATGATTGGATGAATTGGCTGGCTGCTGCAGAATTCTAGTATAATGACAAACAACATACAGCAACAGGGAAGACCCCATTCGAATTGAACTTTGGAAGACACCCATGGAAAGGAGATCTCATGATACAAACAACAATTTCATGAGTAGAAGAATTCATAGAAAAACTACAGAAGAGTTGGGAGCAAGCAATGAGTGTACTGGAAGAAGCTCAGAAAAAGATGAAGAATCAATTTGATAAGAAAAGGAGAAGTCCTCAAGAATTGAAGGCTGGAGACAACGTGTGGCTAGAGAGCAAGAATATCCATTCAAACCGACCCTTGAAGAAGCTGGACAATAAAAGATACAGACTATTTAAAATCTCGAAGAACATTGGATTGGAAGCATTTGAACTAGAACTTCCGGAAGAGTAGATGATTCATAATGTCTTCCATGAAGACTTGCTGACATGATGTGTGGAGCTGAAGTTCAAAGGACAACATGAGGAGCTAGTACCTCCTCCAATGATTATTAATGAAGAAGAGGAGTATAAAGTAGAAGAAGTCAGAAAGCACAGGAAACGAGGAAAGAGAACACAATACTTGGTGCATTGAAAAGGCTATGGAGATGAACATGACCAATGGATAGTGGAATCAGGGTTACCACATGCAAGATAGGCGATAAAAGACTATTGGACAAGGTATTTGAGTCAAAACCTATAAAGAGGGGGGTAAAAATCCCAATTCAATTAGCTCAAGAAATCACTCAACTTTGAAAAGCATCTACAAAGTCTATGAAATGGCCTCTCAATCCACAAACAACTTTTACGCTACAGCACCTACCTCCCCTAACCCATATATCTCACGAAAACTCAACAATATGGATCAAGCCTAAGTAATGAAGAAAGAACGAGAAGACTGGACAAGGTTATACCACAAGACATTGAAGAGGTTGGAGACGATGATCGATATACAAAGGATGGCAAAGGACATCAAAATATTGGCAGAAAAGACAAACACCATATTAATGAAAATAGAAGGAACGATTTTAATAGCAAGCATTAGCAATCGAGTTATGAATACTACAAACATTACTCAAATATCGGAAGACCTTTGATATCTGGTTCAAAGTGAAATGGACGAACGAGCATTTCAAGTACAAAGGATGCTGGCTGATAAATTGGATCAATACAAAGGAAAAGGGAATTTATACGTGGACAATAACATCAAGGAAATTCAAGAACTATATATGAATGAGGAGATGAAAGGAGAGAAAGAAATAGTGGAAAATGAGGAAATCATATTAGTCCGACCATATGAGGTTTCATTAACGACAACATCATTGTCAAGGACAAGTTTTATAACAAACGAAATTAAAAACCTCACAAAGTACATGAAGTTCATAAAGACTCTGTCGCAGACACGAATATTCTGACCACTACCATACTACCAGTCCCTCAAATCTAGAGGAGAGCAAGATCCTGCATTTTGGAAAGAAGTAGCAATGGCGTTCTTGGACAGGAAAAGAAACACTGATACATCAAGAAATGGTTGTCAAATACCAATGTATCAAGGAGGTTCACTACATGAACCATACTTCATAGCCATTGACAACAAAGATCAAGTTATTATAGGCCCTAGCAAAAAGATAGTGGCCACACATGTGGTAGGAGAGTTAGAGGTTTTGGTCTGATTCATGGGGACATGAATCCTGAAACGGGGGTATTGTTATGATAGATGTCTCCTGGAGACAGTATGGACATGGGTAAAGAGTATGATGACATGATCGGCTACGCCGTAGATATCTCAGTCAGCATCTTATGTAGTAGGTGCCGCAACTTAACCTAATCCTCATTGTTATCTTGTCTTGTCCTCATGTTTTCCGCCTCGTGTATGCATCATTACTTCAAGGACTAATAGTATATATAATGTAGATACAATCCTGTATCCTTATGCTTTACCACTTCTTATATATTCCTTACTCTTTCTCAAGTCTTTGCCTAAGTGCAATCTGAGCTCTAGCTTAAGGTCATAACAGTTAATCACAATCTAGAAGTTAACTGGAAGAATGGAACAAAAAGTTTACAAGATGCCCAGGAAGCTGTACAATGAAACACCAAGATGTATAGTTCAAAACAAGAAGGACACAGATAATGGAAACAACAACACAGGACAATAGTGAAATAGGAAAGAAGCCAGACAAGACAAATCCAGAGGATTTACCAGAGTATATTCGACCTTTCATGCACTTATTCAACAAGAAGAAGTTTGAAAAGTTACTAGAGAGATGTGAATGGGATCATGAAATTAATTTAACAGATGAAGCACCATGAGAACTAAACACTAAGACCTATGCAATGACATTGAAAGAAGAAGAAGCACTAAATCAGTGGCTAGAGGAACAACTCAAGGCAGGACTGATAGTGGAATCAAAATCATGATATGCAGCACCTTGCTTCTACATTCCAAAGAAGGACAGATCATTACAACTAGTACAAGATTACAGGAAATTAAACCAGATCACTATCAAGAACAAAACACCATTACTGTTAATTGGAAAATTCACTAACAAGTTAAAGGAGGCCAGGTACTTCAACAAATTGGACTTAATCTGGGGGTATAACAACATCTGAATCAAAGAAGGAGACAAATGGAAAGCAGCTTTCTTAACAAGCAAAGGTCTATTTGAACCAAAAGTCATGTACTTTGGATTATGCAATTCACTAGGGACATTCCAAAGAATGATGAACAGTATATTCAGGGAATTACTCTATGAAGAAATACTAGCAAACTACATGGATAACTTCATAATACCAGCAAAGAACATGAAGTAACTTGAAGAAATGACAATCTGATTCCTTAAAATTGCAGAAAAATACAATCTTTGTTTTAAACGATTGAAATGCAATTTTAACATGGAAGAAATCCCAATTTTGGGAGTAGTTGTTGGAAGAGAACAAGTGCAAATGGAAACTAATAAAGTCAAAGCAGTCAAGAAATAGAAAACTACCACTAAGATAAAGAAAGTAGAAAGCTTCCTGGAGTTTGCAAATTTCTACAGACAATTTATCAAGAATTTCAGTCATACAGCAAAACCTCTAAATGACCTCAAAGGCAAGAAAGAGTGGAAATGGGGAGAAGAACAACAAAAGGCATTTGAAGAATTGAAAGAGAAGGTAACAAGTCAACTGGTCCTCATGCTACTAAGAAGAGAAGGGAAATTTCGAGTAAAAACTAATGCATCAGGACATGCAATAGGAGGGGTTCTATCACAAGAATAAGACAGAAAATGGAAACCCATTGCATTCCTGTCAAGAACAATGCAACCAGTAGAATGAAACTACAAAATATATGACAAAGAATTACTCACAATAGTAGAGGCCATTCTGAAATGGAAACAATATTTGTTAGATGCCACAGAGAAATTTGAAGTCTGGACAGATCATGAAAATCTCAAATATTTCAGAGAACCACACAAACTCAATGGAAGATAAGCTAGGTGGTACTTGAAATTACAAGATTATGATTTTGTATTGTGACATATTCCTGGAAAAACAAATACTAAGGCTGATGTTCTATCAAGGAAGAATTACATCAACACCACAGAGGACAACAAGGATGTACAAATGCTCAAGGATAAAATATGGTCAAGAAGGTAAATAACAGCAGAGGTAGAGATAATATGAGGAAACCAAGTGGTAGAAGAAACCACTATATTGAAAGAAATACAGCAAAATAGGACAAAAGAACAGGAAGTACAAAGAGAATTGGAAAAGGAAGATGAACAATCATAGGAAGAAGATGGAATTGTCTATGTGGATGGAAGAATCTACATACTAAATAACCAAAAAATCAAAGAGAAGATACTTCAAGAAAACCATGATTCAGTGGATATAGAACATCCAGGACAATAATGAATGATGGAGCTTATCAAAAGGAATTATTGGTGGCCAGGAATAAAGAACAATGTCAAGAAGTATGTTCAAGGATGCTTCAAATGCCAGTAAAACAAGGTACAACATATGAAGAAAGCTGGAAAACTACATTTCTTGAAAATATCAGAAGGACTATGGAAGGAGATCAGCATCAATGTTATTGGCCCATTACTAAAATCCAATGAAAAGGACGCCATTGTAATTATTGTGGACTGATTTACAAAAATAATTCAACTCAAAGCAACAATGACAAATATATTATCAGAAGAAGAAATTGCAAAAATCTATTGTGATGAAATATGGAAACTGCATGGAATTCCAAGAACTATTCTCAGCAACAGAGGACCTCAATTTGCATCAAGATTTATAGAAGATCTCATGAAAGCATTAGGAATAAAACAAATGCTATCCACTGCATATCATCCCCAAACAGATGAACAAACAGAGTGAATTAACCAAGAGATTGGCACATTCCTGAGACACTATGTCAATTACCAACAAGATAACTGGACAGAATGGCTAGCAGCAGCAGAGTTCTAATATAACAACAAAAAACACATGGCAACAGGATGCACCCCATTTACTTAATTTTGGATGACATCCATGGAAAGGAGACTTAACTGTGCAAATGGAATTTCCAAAGCTGAAAGAATTCTTGATTGGTTTAAAAAAGAGTTGGGAAGAAGCAACCAAAGCAATATACAAGGCTAAAAAAACAATGAAGAAGCAGTTTGACAAGAAAAGGTGAAACCCACAAGAATTAAAGGAAGGAGATAATGTATGGTTGGAAGCCAAGAATATCCATTCAAACAGACCCTCAAAGAAGCTGGACCAGAAGCAATACAGACCTTTTAGAATTCTGAAGGCAATTGGTTAAGAAGTGTTTCAGCTTAAAATTCCAGAAGGATGGATGATCCATGATGTGTTCAATAAAGACCTATTAACACAATGCAAAGAACCACAATACAAGGATCAACATGTGGAACCAGCACCACCACCAATGATTATCAATAAGAAAGAAGAATATGAAGTCAAAAAAGTTAGGAAGCATAGGAAACAAGGCAAAGAGACACAGTACCTCATGCATTGGAAGGGCTATGGAGATGAACATGACCAATGAATTGCAGAAAAGAAGTTGCCACATACAAGAGAGGTGATTGAAGACTATTGGACAAGGTATTTGAGTCAAAACCTATAAATAGGGAGGGTAAAATCCCACTTTGAACAGTTCAAACCATTCACTCAAATATTCAAATGCAAATGTCCTCTCAAAACAACAACTATTACTACACTACTGCACCCACCTCTCTAAACCCCTACATCACCAGGAAGTTGAACAACATGGACAAAGTAAAGATGATGAAAACAGAAAGAGATAACTGGACTAGAATATATTACAAGACATTGAAAGGTCTGGAGGTAATGATTGACATGCAGAAACAAATCAAGAAGATGCTGAAGATTGTGGCAGAAACAAATACAACAATAACAGAAATAGAAGACTTGATTCTAACAGCCAGTATCAACAATTGAACTATCAATGCAACCAACATTGCAGAGATGTCAGAAGACTTATGATACCTAATCCAAAGCAATATAGAAAATCAAGTATTTCAAATCCAAAGGATGCTAGCTGATGAATTGGATGCATACAAAGGACAAGACAACAAGTATGTGGATGAAAACATTTAAGAGATACAAGAGCTATACAAGGAAGACAAGCAGGAAGGAAAGGTGAAAGATGAAGAAGTAATCCTAATCAAGCCATACAAGGTAGATGAGTTAACATCAATGACCAAGTCTAGCTTCATAAACGATGAAGTTGAGAATTTAATCAAGTACATGAAATTCATCCAATCCTCCACACAGACAAGAATTTTCTGACCACCTCCATATTATCAATTACTTAAATCCAGAGGAGAGCAAAACCCTGAATTCTGAAAAGAAGTGGCTATAGTATTGGTCAAAGAAAAATACAACACAGAAACATCACAAAATGGCTACCCCATAGCCATGTATCAAGGAGGTCCACCACATGAGCCATACTTTATTGCAATTGATAATCAAGAACAAGCAATAATTAGTTCCAACAAGAAAACAGTGGCAATGTATGTGGTAGGAGAACTCAAAGTATTGATCTGATTTCATGGGGACATGAATCCTGAAAATGGGATATTGTTACAATTGATATCTCAAGAATGCAACATGAAGTAGGGCAGAGAGTGATAACAATATGATCAGCTGCACTGCAGTAGTCTCAGTCAGTGCCTCATGTAATAGGTGCTCCAACCTCGCTTTTTCCTCATGTACAATGACTCGTTTGCCTTATAGACTATGTATTGTTTCCTCATTGACTACAAGTATATATAACATAAATACTCTCTTGTATCAGCTATTTCATCCCCTTACTTCTTCTCAAGCCTTTGCCTAAGTACAACCTGAGCTCTAAGCTAAGGTTGTAACACATATAGGCTTTTCATCTTTGTTATAGTTGTCCTTAGACTTTCCAATTTTTATAGATACTTTTCTTTCCCTATAGGTGATTTCTGATCCTGTTCTGTAGTCTTGTTTGTCTTCTATGAATTTATATCCTTGTCTAACTGAGGTAACTGCTATTTTTCACTTCTTGAGTGACTCTAGTGCTACTATAGGCAGGTATTCCAATATAGTCTTAATAATATTACTTTTGATACTTTTCTTCAATAAAAAGATAGTATGCATGTCATCTATTTTAGCCTTTATAACCAATGTTTCAAACTTTATTATAAAGTCTATAATATACTTCTTTCTTTGTATGAATGTTTTGATATTCTATTCAACATCTGTTGCCTTGCTCTTATTGCTGAATGCTATCTTGACTTCTTTAACAAAATTATTCTAATCCTGAATTTTATCTTCTTTTTCCATTTGGTTGATTTTATTCTATACATAGATTTCTATCACACTCTCTCTGAGTCAGGCTAATACTGCTGTAATCTTGTTGTCTATTACTATGACTCTATTGCTCTTGAGAAATAATTAGATTTCCCTTTACCAATCTTCAAATTTTATCCAGTTATTATCAAACTACCCTGGGTCTGGGACCATACTCTTCAGCATAACTGTTTGTATTGTCTCATTGTATATTACTGGTGTTAGTACTGCTAGTTCTGTGGTTCTGTTTCAGTCTGAGATATAGTTTTTAGTAATCCTCAATCTCAATATCTCTTTTAGTATCTTAATATCTGTAGTTTCTTGGCTATATATATCTGTCTTGTTTGTCCTATCTATGGTCTCTGTTACAAATATTGTCCTGCTGCTATTCTTCTAATAGAATAACTATTTGTTTGCAGTTCTACCACAAATGCTATTTCAATAGTTCTTCAATGGTTTAACTATCATGATGTTCCAGTAGCCTAACCACAGTGCATTCTTCTTTTTCAATATGAGCCTAATAATTCTTTACCAATATTATAATCCTAAGCTTGGCTTAGATTGCAACTTAGACAAAGACTTGAGAAAGGATAAGAGAAATGACCAATTGGTAAAGTGTAAGAATATAGGACTGTATCTACTACTATGTATACCTATAAACTATAAGAAATAAGAAAAGCATCCCCAAGAAAACAATAAGTAAAAAATGAGGATTTCATGAGGATATTTCTCCTACTATATGAGATACTGACTGATAATATAAGGAAAACATATAGCACAGTAGAATAGAAGTTTACAAATGAGGCAACTCCAGCACATGTTCAAGTCAAGGCAACCATGAAGTGAACATCTGTAAAGCATGAGGTATTAATTATAACATAGGATCTCTATATGTAGACCAAGCCTAGTTAGTGTCTATCTGTTAGTAAACTGAGCTCCATCTCCATCTTAAGTGCAAGGTAGGAAACAATCAGTATGGACTTTATCATAAAATTCCTAGAGTCTACAGGCTTTGATACAGCTTTGATGCAGTAATGACCATAGTGAACTTAGTGTCTAAGATAACCTATTTCATCCCCATCTATATTATGGTAAGTATAAAGAAAGTAGCCAGACTCTTTCTACATAATATATAGAAGCCTCATAGCCTCCTCACACATATTGTATTGGACTACTGACTCCTATTTGTAGCTCTCTTCACCAGAGATATCTACTATCTACTAAATATTAAAATTGTCTTTTCTATTACATGGCATTCACAAACTAATAAACAAGTTAAATAAGTTAACCAAGAGCTTGAATAGTATTTCTAGCTCTTTATGAGCAAGTATTATGGTATGCTTGAACTCTTGAACTTTCTTTGATTTGATTTCTCTTTCTCTTTTCTTTTTTTAAATTTTATTTCTTGAATGAAAAAGAGGTATATGACTACAATTACATGATGGAAGAAACTAGAATAATGACATCAAGGGCATAGCTACAATATATATACCTTGTGGTCACAGTATGATAGACTTATAAGCAATACTGTTATGGAACGCTGGAACACTAACAATTTTTATTTTTCTTTTCTTTTATTTTTCTGATTTTATATTGATTTTCTTTTTCTTTTCTTTTCTTTTCTTTTGATTTTGGACAATGAAGAAGGCACATGACACTGCAGTCATATGACATGTCACATGATGTGACATCATAGGCCTAGAACATAGTAGAAGGATCTGGAAAATAACATCAGGGCATATGTATACAACATGGTGGTCTTGAGTAAGAAATGAGGTGGATATGAGGATGTAGCATAGACTATGTGTACTCTGTATATATAGGACTCTAATTTAGCAGACTCCTTGTTGAGTTCTCTTGTGAACTTCCCACTTAATATCTATATTAAGAGATTTACCACTTGTATAGTCATTGATCTTTGTGACTAGTGGTTGCCACAACAAATACATATAGTTTAGAATAAGACTTATAATAGTAGTATATATAGTGTAGAAATACATTAGGGACTCCTTGTCAAGTTCTCTTGTGATTCTCATGAGACTCTTATAATATAAGACTACTTAGTGTACTATTGACTATCTTGGTTAGTAGAACTCAACTCTCTTCAAGAATACTGCATCATATGGTCTTCTTTCTCTTACTTTCTATTTATTCTTGGTATATGACCAATATAGTCAATCACCACAAACTTCATATAGCTGAACTCTAGACTTAAGGGGTAGGTAGTAGCTACTGAAAGGTTGTTGTGGATGATGTTGACCATGCCCAAGCTAGCATCTAGATATACTTATTTTTTCATACAAAGAAATAACATTGTCTAGTAAGGAAATGTCTAGCTTAGAGATTTCCTTCTTAGGAGATATTAGTGTAACAGTTTGATTAGGGCAGTAGTTAGTAAAGTAGTAGTCAGATAGCCAGTAGATATTATAAGGTTAGATAAGAAGAATACTGGCTAGCACTTACAGAGGAATCTTTTTTGAATATTGTTTTTGGTTGTCAAATGCTATGATAACAAATATTTTTGATCAAGTAAATGTAGAAGGATTGATTAGAGCTGTGGGCATGGAGAAAGCAACAAGGTTATTGAAGCAGATGATGAACAACAATTTAAAAATATTAGAATTACAAAAACAGTCAGTAATATTACAGAAGAAGAATATGGAGAAAAAAAAGAAGGAAGTAGGAAAGAAAATGAAGGAGAATAGAATATAACAAAAGATGGAAAGAAGAAGAGCAGAAAAGAAGAAAAGAAAGAGAAGAGGAAAAGGAGAGGAAAAGGATAGACAATGAGTGGAGAAGAGTAGAAGAGATGAGGATAAGATAAGAAAGAGAAGCAGAGAGAGAGTGGAGATGACAGGAGATATGGGAGAAAGAAACAGAGAGATAGCAATGCAAGAAAGGAAATATTTTGTTTGTAGAGGTTTTAGATCTATTGCCTGTCATTGTAGAAATAGAAGGGAGATTGAGGAAAATAGAAGAGTAAAAGTTGGGGGACCAAAGAATCAGCCCTCAAGTAATAAATTCAAATTTTTGACATGTAGGATGATGTAAGAAGGAATTTCCAACAAAAGATCAGAGAAGAAGGAGAAATTGTTGAGAGAAGTAACAGTGAAGATAGGATTAAAATAGAAAGATAATAAAGATGGGATTACTTTGGAGGTATTATTGGATAATAGAGCAATAATTTTGGTGATAAGTTTGGAGTTTGCAAAAAAGAATAAGTTTAAGAAGAAGAAGTTAGATAAGCTGATATGTATAAGGAATGAGAATAGTACCTTCAATTATGAGGGACCAATTAGACATACAGTGGAGGTGAAATCTTTTTTACAGAGGATATAAAGAGAAAATGGAGATAAATGTAATAGAAGAGCAGAAATGGAGTGTAATATTGGGAATACTGTAGCTATCACACCACAATCCTGAAATTGATTGGAAGACTAGAGAGGTGAAGATAATAAGATATTCAGATGACTGTGGGAAGCAGTGAAAAGCAAAGCAGACAAAGCCAGAATGGTAGAAGCAGAAGCAGAAGGAACAGAAAAAAGAAAAAGTGCAAAGATAAAGAAAGAAAGAATTTATAAAACTGATATTTGAAGATGAAATAGAGATAGCAAGAATAGTAGAAGAAAAGTATGAAGAAGAGATGGTTCCTAGAAGGTTCCATAAGTACTTGAAAGTGTTTGAAATAAAAGAGTCAGAGAGAATACTGATAAGAAAGACATAGGATTATATTATAGATCTCAGAAAAGGGTTTGTTCCAAAAAAGGGGAAGATATATCCATTGTCAAGGATAAAGAGGAAGAAATTATGGGAGTTCTTGAAGGATCAGTTGAGAAAGGAGTATATTTGACTATTGAAGTCACCATAGATGTCACTGGTCTTCTTTGTACTGAAGAAAAATGGGAAGAGGAGGGTGGTGTAAGACTATTAATATTTAAACAGTTGAACAATCAAAAATAAATATCCATTGCCACTGATATCAGATTTGATAGATAACATAGGAAAGAAGAAGGTGTTTATAAAGATGAACTTGAGGTGGGGATATAACAATGTGGGGATTAAGAAAGGAGACAAGTGGAAGATAGCATTTTCAATGCCAGAGAGTATCTTTAAGCTGATGGTAATGTTCATTGGACTAACAAACTCACTAGCAACTTTTCAAGCTATAATGAATTATTTGCCAAGAGATATGATAGAGGCAGGAAATGTGGTAGTATTTATTGATGATGTAATTGTGAGAACAGAGACAGAGGAGGAACATGATGATATTGCAAAAGAGATATTGAGAAAAATGGCAGAGAATGATTTATTTATAAAACCAGAAAAATATATGTGGTAGATTAGAGAAGTTGGATTTTTAGGAGTTGTGATAGGACCAGATAGGGTGAAAATAGAGAAGAAAGTTCAGGAAGTAGTGGATTGGCTAGTACTGAGGAATGTAAATAATATACAGAGGTTTTTGGAGTTAGCAAACTATTATAGATAGTTTGTCAAAGATTCTGCAAGGATGGAAAAATCCCTTCATAAGATGACAGGAAAGATGTGAAATGGAACTGGAGAGAGAGACAGCAGAAAGCATTTGAGGAGTTGTAAGAGAGGTTTATAACAGAACCAGTCTTAGTAACACCAGACTTGGACAAAGAGATGAGAGTAGAGACAAATACATCAGACTTTGCTATGGTGACGGAGATCAAGCAGAAAAGAGGTTATGCTAGGGTACAACAAGAACTATGCAACACTAGCCTTTAACTATGTACTAAAGAATTTAAAAACCCTTAAAAGGGCTCTTATGAATGTGAAAGAATGAAGTTAGAAAGGATATTAAAAGGAATATACAAGTATCATCTGCTCATGAATGCTTTTCCTTGATAACACACTTCTAAATAGTAAACCTTACACTGTATAACAAGCTTCTTTAAAAAATCTAGTGAGTAGATTGTAAAGCTTTTTAAGAGCTTCCAACAACATTATCCATTCCAGATAATGCATGCAAAAATACTTCTCAAGTTGAATCTTATAACTGAAGATATCAACAGCCTTTCTCAGGCTGCTAGAACTCTTCAAAACTCACCTGAAAGTGATAGTAGGTACTAGTAGCACTCACTCAATAAAATAGAGTTTTAAGCTACTTTCAAGTAGGGGTATTCAGATAGAGGTCCTCTCTTCTACTCCTCTCCACTTGTGGCTTATGTATTAGTTTAAAAATACAAAGAATGGATCTAGAAAATGAAAACCAAAACCATAATGAAGCTTTCTGAGATATCTCAAGCACATGGCCATCTCTTCATTTGCAACATAACATCAATCCAATGATCAATTCCTACTTGTAAGTGTATATTTCATTTCTCCTTTATCATTTCCATGGTTGATTTTACTTGCTCTACCATTATGGACTTTATCAGCTTCCAATATAATGTGTCCCTGCTTTATCCAACCATCTTAATGTTCATAATCCTTATAATACTCTTGTAAGTACACTAACTTCATAGCTAGTTGTTCACAAGTGGCATTTTTTATTAACAGCTACCACACTATCTCTCAAGCTGGTGTCTGCTCAAAAGAACCTGAGGCATTATTTAGGAGTGTAAAATCTTTTTGCTAATGCTCTCAAAGAGGGCTTATATACTTAAAATCCTTATGGGAGTACTTGTTTTTGTAGAAAAGTGTTTTCCAGTATAACAGTGGTAGGATTGATAAAGGAGTTGAACAAGATGTTGGAAATAGAAACAAAGCTATCAACAGCTTTTCATCCACAGACAGATGAACAGACAGAGAGAACAAATCAAGAGCTGGAATAATACTTAAGAATGTACATCAATCATAGGCAAAATAATTAGTCAGAATGGTTGGCAACTACGGAGTTTGCCTTTAATAACAAGGTACATACAGCAATGAAGTCATCATCATTCAAAGTTAACTATGGATGAGAGTTAAGAATGAGTTTTGAGATTAGAAAAAAGAGGAAGCATGTGAAAGCAGAGAAGTTTGTGAAGAAAATAAAGGAGATGTATAAGAAGGCAAAAGCAACATTGAAAAATATGCAGGAGAAAATGAAAAAATATATAGATAGAAATAGAAAGAAGACAGTAGAGTATAAAGTAAGAGATAGAGTATTGTTGAGTATGAAGGATTTGGTATGGCAGATAAGGAATAGATAGATAAAGAAGTTAATGGAGAAGTTTGTGGAACCATATAAAATTAAGAAAATCATATCAGGGAATACAGTAGAGTTAAAGTTACTGGTGTTGATAAAAATTCACCCAGTGATTAATGTAAGCAAAATAGTATTGTATGAAGAGCAAATAGAGAGACAGAAAAAGATATGAGGGGAAAACTAAAGTATTTGGCTAGGTGGAAAGGATATACAGTGGAAGAAGACACTTGGGAGGGATTGGAGAACTTGGAAAATGCAATGGACTTAGTGGAAGAATTTGAGAAAGAGATTAGAGAAGTGAAGATCAGAAAAGTACAAATGAAAAAACAGAAGGAAAAGGAAAAGACATTGAATCTGGAAGCAGAGGTGTTTAAGAAGAGTGGATTACTAAGAAAGTATATGGCAAAGATTTTGTTTGGGTGGAATAATGGAAAGTTTAAAGATAAGTATTTAAAAAAGTTAGACAGAAGTTGAGTAAGATGGAAAGAGAAAAGGAGGCAAGTTTCTCCAGAGACAGAACCTTAAGAGGGAGATACTGTTCTAGTATGCTTGAAATCTTGGATTTTATTTTATTTTATTTTAATCTATTTTCTTTAATTTGATTTCTCTTTTATTTATTTATTTATTTCTTGGATAGGGAAGAGGCATATGACTGCAGTTATATAATACATTACATGATGTAATTCCATAGGTCTGGAACATAATAGAAGGAACTAGAACAATAATGTCAAGAGCATGCCTATAGCATATACACCTTGTGATTACAGTATAGTGGACTTTGTATCACATGATTGTGTGACATGTGACTGTGACATATGTGACCACTCCATAACATGTATTATACCTCCATTATGTTTTGTGACTTGTATGACTATTACATCATACTCTTTGTCTAAGTCCAAAATAAAAAGAAAAACTAAAAAGAAAAATAAAAGAGAAAGAAAATAAATAAGAATCAAGTCTATTGTTTACAACTCTGATAGCTGACCACTGTTCCCAAAGATCTGATACTCAGTTAACAAGTACTATCCCTACTAGACTTTGTTATTATAGATAGTAAGAAGAAATAGGAAGTTAAATATATCTTAGATAGCCACTAGTGCTGCTGATAATACCAGTATCTCATCAAATAGAAGAAGTTTGGGTTAGAAGCTAATTCTTGGAAAAATATGTTAGATATTTTTACTCTAGAGAAGGTAGTAGAATTCTACTATCTAAACTATAGTTCATATAAGTAATAAACTTCAAGCAAATCAAGTTCAGACCTATTTCTCTTACTTAGAGTTATAACAATTTTGAGAGAAGAGTAAATATAGGAGAATCCAATTCTTTATCAACACTGAACCTTGAACTTTATAGTCTTTTTTATAGACTTTTATACTTTTACCTATTGTTAGAGAATACCATTGGACATATTAATCCTCTAAGCATACACTAACATACTATATACTTGCATACTATCTTTTCCAATAACCTTCAAGACTTTTACTTGTAGTCTTCTATTAATATTAAGTACTCTTTATCTTTCTAGATAATGTTCTAGATAATTCTACCCACATTCCTAACTATTTATATACTATCATTCTAATGGTTAGCTTAGTACTTTTTCTGCTAGATTATTACATTATATTTTGGCCATTCATTTCAACTTATAAATAACATCTTCTTCCTTATCTATACTTTCTAATCTTTTCTGGTATAAATTATATTGCTTTATTCTACCTCAGACATCCTTACTAAATCCTTGCTAACTTCATGGAATTTCATTCCTGACATCTAAGTATTACTAGTAACTAAAATAACTTACTTTGTAGTCTTTATACTAGATAACTATCCTAGATAAAATACTGTCATATCCTATTATGACCATATTTGTTCCAATCTATAGATAACCCTTTTTTTCATTTGTACTCCCCAACCTCTTCTGGTGTAGATAATACATCTCCATTCCACCTCAGATGTTTTTGCTGAACTCTTGCTAACTCCATGGACCTATATCCCCTAATATCTAAGGATTACTAGAAATCAGAGTAACTTATTTAATAGTCTCCATTCCAAATAACTACCCTAGGTAGCATTGTTAAGGATGATTCATACTTGCTGGAATTATCTGTAGGTAGTACAGAAGACAGATTAGATTAGAAGAGAGATCAGAGAAGTGCTATGTAAATAAGATAATCTTGACTTCAATGGATGATTGTTATACCTAGCTGACTTTGTCATATAGTCATATTTATTAGTAAAGAATGTGGATGAACTTAATACAAGTGCAGCACAATTTTAAGTTAATAATCAGACTAAGAAAACAATATATGATAGGCAATATTCATAAATATGAAACTGGTAACTGTTACAATAGATACCTCGAGGATGTAGCATGGACAGGGTAAAGGGCATGATGTTAACGATCAGCTGCGCCGAAGTAATATCAGTCAGCACCTCATGTAGTAGGTGCTATAGCCTGACCTAGTCCTCATTGTTTCCTCGTGTCTTTCACAT
>Ga0157367_1000638_pt1 | contig 16683 bp, 11 predicted proteins | sample AttbisABBM2_FD_113142 | JGI IMG/M metagenome (GOLD analysis project Ga0157367, IMG submission 113142) | Fungus gardens microbial communities from leaf cutter ant in Botucatu, State of São Paulo, Brazil - Atta bisphaerica ABBM2 | ecosystem: Host-associated > Fungi > Mycelium > Unclassified ...
CCAGGATCTCGACATGCTGCACGACGTCGGCGACATCGACCTGCACATCAGCGGCTGCATCAACTCGTGCGGCCATCACCACAGCGGCCACATCGGCATCCTCGGCGTCGACAAGGACGGCGCCGAGTGGTACCAGGTGACGCTCGGCGGCTCCGACGGCTCGGCCGCGAGCGGCGCCGCGCAGCCGGGCAAGGTGATCGGCCCGTCGTTCTCGGCGGACGAGATCGTCGACGTCGTCGATGCGCTCGTCGCCGCGTATCTCGACGCGCGGCTCGACACGGGCGGCCGCGCCGAACGCTTCATCGACACGGTGCGCCGCGTCGGCCCGGAACCCTTCAAGGCCGCCGCCAACCAGGCGCGGCATCTCGCAGCGACCGCATGATGACCACACCGCAACGCATCCGGCTGCTGACGCCGGCCGAACACCACGACAACCCGCGCGACGCCGCGCTTGCCATCTCGAACGACGAGGAACTCGAGCCGCTTGCCGCGCGGATCGCGCAGGCGTCGCGCATCGACCTGCACTTCCCGGCGTTCACCGATGGCCGCGCATACAGCCAGGCCTACCTGCTGCGCAAGCGCTTCGGTTTTGCGGGGGACTTGCGCGCAACGGGCGACGTGCTGGTCGACCAGTTGCTGCTGATGGCGCGCACGGGCTTCTCGAGCGCGGTGCTCGGCGCAGGCGCCGATCCGGACGATGCGCGGCGCCAGCTCGAACGCTTTCCGGGCTTCTACCAGCGGGACATCTGATCCGCGGGCAAGCCATTCATCCGATCATTCGACCGGCATTCCTCATGCCAGCCCTCGCATGCTCCGGGAACATCCGCACATTCCCGCATTTGATCCTGTCATTGCTTGACATTTCCAGCGCATAACCTAGCTTGACTCTACGGATCAAATGCGCGGCACATCCCGTTCGATTCGCAGCGGGATACATGAATCGCGCAAAGGTCCGACACAACAATCAAGTCATACAAAACCATTCCAACCTGGGGACTCGCCATGGACAAGTCATCGTCTCGCGGCGTAACAAACACCACCGCAATCGCTCCGTGCGCGCACGCATCGTGCGCGGCATGCGAAGCCGCGATTCCGCCCGTGCGCGCGTCGAAGCATCTGCTTGCCCCACCGTGCTGACCCCGTCCCTTCCCTGATTCACCGCATCGAAGCAAAGCGATTCGTTTCGCCGCCGTTCGGCGGCGAAGCGTGACATTTGCCTGCCTTCCGCACGCGTGGTCGTGCCTGGAAGCGGGCGCGATCACTCGCGAGCATGCACATGACTGCGTCCAATCCGTTCGAAGCCCGGCCGCCGGCGGTCAACCCCGTGAGAATGCGTCACTGGACGGCAAGCGGCCGCTTCATTTCATTGAGCGTCTATCTCGTTCTCGTCAACCTGGCGGGGATTGCGATCGCGACATCCGCAACCAATCGACCGATACACGCACCCGACGCATGGACATGGATCGCCGCGATCCGGTGGCCGGGGACGCTGATCCTGGTCAGCGCAATCGCGACCCTCCTGATCGGCGTGCCGCTCATCGCGTTCCTGTGCCTCGGCTGGTACGCACGCTACGACGAATTCCAGAACAGCCTCAAGAACGCCGCACTCGACGCCTACCTGAAGCGCTTCTGGTCGAAATGGCTGCTGCAGACGATCCATTACGCGGAGCGACAGGCCGGCGCCGCGCCGACGGCGGACAGCAACACGGAACGCTTGAACACGTTCTCGGAGCGCTGGCCGACCCTCGGCGACCGGCTGTTCGCGAACCTCTACCACGAGCAGTACGGCCTGTGGGCGTTCGTGCCGCCGTTCCTCATTCTGCTCGTGGTGGCCTACGCGATCACGGCCATCGCGGTATGGCTGTGCACGCAGGGCGACTGCGCCACGGCGGACAAGACGACCTGCATTTTCGGACTCAGCGCCCCGGTGATCGTCGCATCGATCGCCGGCGCGACGATGTACGTCGTCAGCGATGCCGTGCTGGCCATCCGGCGGCGCGCGCTCAATGCATCCGACATGTACTGGTATGCGCTGCGACTTTTCCTCGCGATCCCGCTCGCGCTCGTCGCGGCGCCGCATGTGGTGGCCGCGTTCGCGCTGACGATCCTGCCGGTCGACGAGATCATCAAGGTGATTCGCCGGATCGCGGCGCTCAACCTGACCCAGCTCGAAAAGGACGAGGACGCGCCGGACGAGCTGCTCAACCTGAGCGGCGTGACGAAGGCCGTGACGGCGTCGCTGCACGCGGAGGGCATCACGTCGATCGAGCAGATGGCCGCCGCCGATCCCGTGACGCTGTCGATCCGCACGGGATTTCCGTTTCGCTTCACGCTGCGGCTCGGCTCGCAAGCGATCGTGCGGCGGCATTTCGGCCCGGACGCATCGAAACTGCTGCCGATCGGCCTGGCGGACGTCGTACCCATCTATCTGCTGGTGCAGACGCTCGACGGGGAGAAAACGCCAACCCTGCCGCCGCGCCTCGACAACCCTGACGAGATCGTCGCGGAAGCCGCGGCGCGACTGTATCCGGACGCACGCGCGGACGACGCCATCGCGCGCGCGAATGCGGTCGTGAAGATGAAGTTCAGACAGATTGCGGCGGAGGAGTACACGCTGATGCTGGCGAGGATCACGCCGCTCGACCCGGCGCTGTAGCGTCGTGCATCAACCTTGGAGGAAGGCTTCATGTCATTCGATCATCCCCTGGCGGTCCTGCAGCCCGGCGATCTGAATCGCGATCGCGGCAGTGTCCTGACGACATCCACCTGGCGGTTTCTCGCGCAAGGCGACTCGTGGTTCTCCATCGGCCAGCTGCCGCCGTGGGCGACCGGCAACCTGCTGTTCAGCCTGCGCCTGCCGAGCAGCGCGGCGGCCGTGACGCTGGCGTCGCCCGGCAAGACCTTCGCGCAGATGATCGACTGGACGCGCGAGGTCAAGTTCGCCACGTATCTCGCAGGCGGCACGCTTGCCTATGCGTGGGACGCGATCCTGCTGTCGGCCGGTGGCAACGACCTGTTCGACGCGATCCTGACGATGCCCGACGAGCCCGATCCGGGCAAGGCCACGCGCCGGCTGCTGCAGGATCCCGAGCGCGTTCCGTCGAGCGGGGCAATCAATCGCTACTTGCGCCCGGAGGGCTGGCAAGCGTTCTTTGCGATGATCGAAGACTGTTTCGTCGCGATGATCGACAAGCGGGATGCGCCGACCAGCCGTTCGAACGGCGTGCCGATCTTCGTCCACACCTACGATTGCCCGCAGCCGCGCAACGCGCCGGCCGGCCCCGGCATCGGCCCATGGCTGTCCCGCGCATATGCCGCATACCACATTCCGCCCGACGACTGGCTGAAGCTGACGACGTACATCATCCAGCAGTGGGCGCAGTACCTGGCGGGCATCAACGGCAAGCTCGTCGCGCGCGGCATCGCCAAGCCGAACATCCGGCCGATCTACCTGATCGGCACGCTCAATCCCGACCCGCCCAGCTCGACCGGGCCTTCCGGCGACTGGGAAAACGAGATCCATCCTTCGCCGCAGGGCTACGCGAAGCTCGGCATCGCGTTCGAGAACCAGGTCACGCTCGCGTGAGCGCGCCGCCGGCGGAGCGCATGCGTTCCGCCGGCATGCCGGGCGCGGCTAGTTGCCCGCCACCTGCTTCCTGAACGCCGCGAGAATCTGCTTCTCGAGCGCGACATAGTCGCGGCCGAAGTGATGCTCGCCCTGCGTCTTGATCACCTGGATGCCCGTGTTCGCGAGCACCGGGCACATCGTCTCCTTCTCCTGCTCGCCGTAGAAGCACTGCACGATGCCCGGCGGCACCTTGGCGATCTCCGGTGCGACCTTCAGCGCGTTGTCGCTCGCCGGCATGCCGAGCCAGCCCGTCACGCGGATCTGGAAATCCGCGGCCGGCGCGAAGCCGAGCAGCGACATCACCGACACCTTGTCGCGCAGGTTGGCCGGCAGCCGGTTGTACGCGAACGGCATCACGTCCGCGCCGAACGAGTAGCCGATCAGCGCCACGTTCGTCGCGCGCCAGCGCGCCATGTAGGTGCGCATCACGCGCGCCAGATCGCGGCTCGTCTGCGCGGGCGGCTTCTCGCTCCAGAAGTAGCGCAGGCTGTCGATGCCGACCACCGACACGCCGTCGCGCTGCAGCGCCTCGGCGATCGTCTTGTCGAGGTCGCGCCAGCCGCCGTCGCCGGAGATCACGATCGCGAGCAGGTTGCTGCCGCCCTTGGCCGGCAGCTCGATCAGCGGCAGGTCCGACACGTCGAGCTCGTCGGTGCTGCTGTCGTCGCGCAGGTGCGACGTGACGAGCGACACGAGCTTCGCGCCGTCGCCGGCCGGGGCCGACTCGACGAAGCCCGGCATCGCGCGGCGCACGATCGTCGGATCGGGCGGGCACGGCTTGAAGCGCGGATCGAGCTTCGCGGCCGGGGCGACCGACACCGCGCCCGCGATCGTGTTCTCCGGCGCCATCGACAGGATCTGCTTCGCGATCGCGCCGCCTTGCCCGACGCCCGCGACGATCGGCGTGAAGTAGCGCGACGAGCGCGCGAGCCGTTCGAGCTGGTGGCTGACCGCCTCGGCGTCGCCGTCGAGGTGATGGCAGGTTTCCTGGATCGCGGCGAGGTTCGCCGCATAGCGCGCCGAATCGACGCCGACCGTCATCGCGCCGGCCTTCGCGAGCGCATCGGCCGCCTGCTGGTCGGCCGCGCTCCAGCCGCTGTCACGCGAGAACATCACGACGAAACCGCGCAGCGCGCCGCTCGGCTTCGTCACCGTGACCGGCCCGTAGCGGCCCCCCGACACGGTTTCCTGCTTCGCCACCGGCTTTGCCGCGAACGCGGCGCCGGCCAACATCATTCCCGCGCAGGCGACCACCGCCCGCGCGATACCCTTCTTCGACATCATGAACGCCGACCTCCAGCCAGCAAGGACAGATCCGCCAGCGTGACGAACACGCCGACCGAGCCCGAAGCCGCGAGATAACGCGGCTCCCAATGCGGCTCGAACTTGCTCTTGAACGCGCGCAAGCCGCGGAAATTGTAGAAACGGCCGCCGAAGCGCCACACCATCAGCCCGACCCGGTGCCACGGCGACGGCATCTTCGCCGCGCCCATCCCCGAGAACGGCGCGATGCCGAGGCTCAGCTTGCGGAAACCCGCTTCCTTCAGATGCAGCGCGAGCTGCGTGAACAGATACTCCATCGCGTACGGCGACGCTTCCGGCAGGTGGCGCATCACGCCGACGGTCGCCTCGGTGTTGAGGTCGGTCGTCATGAACGTGACGAACGCGATCGGCTTGTCGGCCTGCCGCACCAGCATCACCGACTGCGTCGCGAGATAGCCGTCGTGGAACGCGGCGACCGAGAAGCTCTTCTCGCGCGCATCGCGGCTGTCGAGCCAGCCGTCGGAAATCCCGCGCAGCGCCGGCAGCGCGGCCGGCACGTCGCACGGCGCGATCACCTCGACGGCGAGCGCGTCCTTGTCGCCGCGGCGCAGCGCGTAGCGCAGGTGCGAGCGGTGCGAGCCCTTCAGGTCGAACTCGTCGAGCGCGACGTGCGCCTCCTCGCCGAGCTTCATCAGCGTGAGGCCCGCGTCGAGATACAGCGGCAGCGCGTTCGCGCGCACCTGGTAGAACGCCGCGCGGCCGCTGTGCGCGTGCGCGAGCGCGATGAACTTGCCGATCAGCGCCGGCCATTCGCTGCGCGGGCCCACCGGATCGTGCAGCGCGGCCCACGTGCGGCCGTACTTCGCGTACATCAGGAACGCCTTGCGCGATTCCGAGAACAGGAAGCTCTTGTCGCCCATCAGCGCGAGGCCCGCGTCGCTGCACTCCTGCGCGCGGATGATCCGCTCGGCGTCGAGCAGGTCCTGCGGCGCGGGCGTCACGAAGCGTCCCGGCGCCGGGCGCAGCAGCTGATACAGCGCGAACAGCGCGACGAACACGCCCGCGGCCAGCGTCGCGCGCAGCGCGCGCGGCGCACGCGCGTCGAACGAGAAATGCGACCACAGCTCGCGCGTGTACGGCACGTCGCGGAACGCGAAGAACAGCACCCACACCGCGAGCATCAGCACCAGCGCGACCGACACGAACCAGCCGACGGTGAAGCGCTCCGCGAACAGCGACGAATGGCGCTTGAAGCGCCGGCGGCTGACGAGCAGCAGCACCAGCAGCGCGCCGAGCACGCCGGCCTCGACGAACGCGAGGCCCTTCGCGAGCGACAGCGCGAGGCTCGCGAGCGTCAGCGCGAAGGTCATCCACCACGCGCCGTCGAGCCGGCGCAGCAGCCCGCGCGCGACGAACAGCAGCGCGACGCCGAGCACGCTGCAGATCACCTGCGAGCCTTCCAGCACCCACAGCGGCACGATGTTGCGCAGGATCACGATCCGATACCAGAACGCCGGCGTCGCGCTCGAGATCACCAGCATCGAGCCGACCGCGAACGTGACGAGGCTCAGGAACAGCGGCGCGAGCTGGGACACGCGCGCGGCCTGCCGCGTGACGAGCCGCCGCCGCAGCGCGCGGCCCTCGAAGGCCGCCAGCAGGCCGGCCGACAGCACGAACGGCACGCCGAAGTAGATCGCGCGATAGGCGATCAACGCGGCGACCATCTCGTGCGCCGGCACGTCGCGGCCGAGCGTGAAGATCATCGCCGCCTCGAACACGCCGATCCCGCCCGGCGTATGGCCGACCATGCCGAGCAGCAGCGCGGCTGCGTAGACCGTGATGAAGGTCGAAAAGCCGACCGGCGCGGCCGGCAGCAGCACCCACAGCGTGAGGCCCGCCGCCACCACGTCGAACACCGCGTAGACGATCTGCGCGACGAGATCGCGGCGTGCCGGGATGTCGAACGCGAGCCACTTGAAGCGCGTCGCGACCGGGCGGGCCGCACGGCCGCACGCGGCCACCATGGCCGCCATCGCGACGAGCAGCGCGCCGCCGCTCCATACCAGCACGCCGGGCGCGACGTGCAGCATCGCGGCCAGCGCCTGCGGCAGGCAGACCATGCCGACCGCGGTCATCAGCACCAGGGCGAGCGCGAGCGTGCCGCTCGTAAACACCGTCATGCGGCCGATCTGGGCCGGCGTGACGCCGGCCACGCCGTAGACGCGCGCGCGCACCGCCCCGCCCGTCAGCGCGCCGAAGCCGGTCGCGTTGCCGAGCGCCGACGCGGCGATCGCGCCGATCCACAGCGGCGCGCGCGGCACCCTGGCCGCGACGTAGCGCAGGCCGACCGCGTCGCGGGCGACGAGCGCGAGATAGCTGAGGGCCGTCGCGCCGAGCGACGCGCCCCACTCGGCGGCCGACAGCGCGCGCAGCTGGCGGATCACCGACCGGTAGTCGATCGATGCCGACAGGTGCTGGAAGACCACGATCAGCAGCAGCCCGATGCCGAGCGCGAGCAGCGGCGACAGCACGCGCTCGTGGCGGAGCAATGCCGAGACGCGCGCGAACATCGCCGCGGCACGGCTCGGTGAACCAGGTGGGCTGGAAGACATAACTTATTGGTGGCGGTACATAGCTTGTCGCGGCGCCGGGTGGCTCGGCGGCGACGAATCTGGTTGTTCTGCGTGGGCGGCCCGCCAACGCGGAAGCCGGCGGCGCCTGACTCAGAAATTACAAGTATACGGAATTTTTATTACAAAATCTTTCGGGTTTGCAACCGCGGCGCCAGGCCGGGCGGCGGCGTCAATGCGAGGTCAAAACTAAGTGGTCCCTACACGCGAGATGCGCATCATACCGGGAACCGGGACCATTTTTTTGTCGGATGAATGACCGGTGGCGCATTTTGGGAGAAATCTTCCGGGCCGGCCGCGCCGGGGAGCAGAAAACCATGCGGCGGGCCGGACGCTGCCGGAATGAGGACGGTATGCGGACACTCGCAGCGGCGGTGGCCAAGCCAACGGGAATCGCCGCTGCGGACGCGGATTCGCGTCAGGATGCTTCTTCAGGCCACCACGGCTTCGCGGCCCGGTCGACCCGAAAGTCGTCGAGATTCTTTCCTTCGAGCCACTTCGGCCGCGGACCGTGGCCCGACCACGTCTTGCCCGTCGAAGGATCGTAGTACTTCGCCGGCGCCCGCCCCTTGCGCGCCCTCCGGAAGCCGGCGGCGCGCAGCAGCTCGTCTTCCGTGATGCCGTACAGCGCAACGCCCTCCTGAATGGTTTCGAGCAGCGATTGCTTTTCGTCCTTCTTGACGTCCGAAAGACGGATATTCAATTCACGCAATTGCGTCTTCAGATTCTGGAGTTCAGTGGTCATGATCGATCGCCGGGTTATTCAATTGACAGACAAATGGTAACGGATGGCCGCAGCGATGACACGCTTCCAAAGCCGATTCGGCTGCTTATGCGTAATGCCAGCTCCAGTAATCGTTCGTGAGCGCGCCGGAAGGCGCTTGCCTGACGGTGTTGGCCCCCCATATCGAATACTGCACGTCCTTCGGCGAACTGCCGAAATACTTCCTGAAGTCGCGCGTCAGCGACGGCACATCGTAGAAGCCGTACTGATAAGCGATATTCGGCAGCCGCTGCTTGCGCCCGTCCGGCGACGACAGGATTGCGTAGATCTTCCTGAGGCGCGCGAGCTTGATGTATTCGCTGACGCCGAGGTTGTTCTCCGAAAACAGCCGATACAGGCTCGCCCTGGACAGGCCGACGTTCTTGCAAATGGATTCCACGCTCAACTCCGGCGACGCGAGATGCGCGTTGATGTGTTCCTTCACGCGTTCGAACATTTCGACCTTGAGCTCGGATTGCGCTTCGCGCAGATTGTCCGGCGTCGGCATCAGCATTGCGGTCAGCATGCCCAGCGTCGCCTGCGCGACGCTCGGAATCTCGGCCGCGGTCACGCCCCGCAGATTCGTCGACAACGTGTTCAGGTACTGGCTCGTGAGCGTCGCGATCGTGCCGCCCATGACCGCGCCGTGCCGCGCCGCCAGATCAAAGGGAATCATCCGCCGCGGCACGATCACCGCCACGAAGCTGCCCGCGCCCACGTTGATCTGATAAGGCTGGGTCAGGTCCGCGACGGCGACCTGGTGAGGCTGCACGGATTCGACGCTGTCGAACTTGCTGGCGCGCCAGACGCTGTTTCGGCTGGTGCGGAACGCATAATGATCGAAGCCGTCCTCGCGAATGCGCTTCTTGCAGCGGATTGCGTCATAGCTGATCGAGTCGCCGTGGAACTTGGGCGAGTAGTTCATCGTGCCGATCATGATCTGGTTCGCATGAATGCCGACGAACTCGCTGTCGAGTACCGACTCGTCCGACATGCCACGGCTGCCGGGCACGATTTCGGCCAGGCGGCTCTGTCCGCGCCACGCGTCCAGCTTGTCCTGCGGCGCAAAGGGAAGCGTTGAAAACTCGAATAACATCGGAGCGGACATGTGATCTCCAATTCCGGTCTGTCTACGAATGTTCAAAGGCGATCGGCGATACGGCGCCCCGCCGCCCGGTCGGGGCGGCTTCGGTCATCACGTGGGCCCGGTTCGCGATCCGGGCCGCGTGATCGGGTCATGCGGCGCCGGGTGGGCGAAACGTCGATCGGCGTTGTGCGGCGCCTGCCGCCGCGGCTCAGGAATGCGGCTGCGAGCCGGAATGGGTAAGGCGTGGGGGACCGACGTTGCTGATGTGCTCGACAAACATGACTGCCCTCGTAATCAATTCGATGTCCGTGATGCCCGCTCCGGCCGGCATCGCGATTCGCTCGCCGGCGAGTCAATCGACGCCTCTCGCGCCGCGGCGTCCGCCATCCCGGGCCTCACCTGCTCCGCCGGCCCGCTGAGCCACGCGATGTCATGGCTCGCCCACCGCTCGAGAAAGGACGCGAGCGCATTCAGCAACGCATGACGGGTCACCCTCACGACACGCTCCCGACCGCGGACACGACCGCCGTGCCTTGATCGCGCGATTCATCCATCCTGTCTCCGGTCACATGTAAGCATTCCTTTATAAATGCGCGAGAGTTGCATCGACTCGCCGTGCGCTTCGTTCAGCCCGGTATCGTCTCGACCGAAAGCGGCGAACGCGGCGTCACGATTGGATGCGTTGCTGCGACGCCATGCGCGCAGCGCTGGCGGCGTGCCAGGCAACGATGGCTTGCGTGAGCTTTCGACTCGTGAATGTCGCGCGACGGCGGCGCGTCAGATCGGCACGGCCGGACGCGGGGCGCCAGCCGGGTGTTCGGTGCATGCACCGGGCCATGCGAGCCCGGAGATCATGTTGCGACGATGGGCGAGCGCAATGATTCGCGCCACCGGGCGGAGAAAATCCGTTCGCTCAATCTTGAAAGAAAACGAATGCCTGCCATACAAGTGACAAGCAGTCGTGGGTGTACCACCGTCCATCACATTGCCCTCGCACAAAAATCATTGTGGAAATTGTTTTTAGATTTGAAGCACCTTGAATTCGTCAGATCAATATATACCCAGAAATTGAAAAAGTCAAAGCCCCTTTTCACAATGACATTCTCAACCCGATCTTATTTCCAGCATGATTGGCGCCGATAATTTCAACTATCGAATGACACCCGATTCCCGCGAACGATTTCGCCGCACAAAGGCACACCTTCCCGGTCGCCCCGGGAAAACAAGGGGCGCCGGACCGTCCATTCGATTCGGGCAACTATTCCAATCCGACTATAAACAGAGCATGTGGATCGACGAAATCGAATCATTTCGATCGACTAGACCAGGCAATCTTATTTACCTCCGTCAATAGCCATGCACAAATGGAAGGCTGGCATTCAATAAAATCATCCCAATAATGGACAGCCAGAATGATTAAATCGATTTACCTCCCTTTTCTGGTAGGTCAGCATTTCACCATTCAGGAAATCCTGCCAGGCGGCGGTTGAATGCCGCCCCACCCGCCACCGAGCGCACGAATCAGATTGACGGTCGATACGGCCTGCGCACCCGTCAGTTGGTTCGCCTGCAACTGCGACGCCAACACCGATCGCTCCGCATCGATCACGTCGAGATAGCTGACCTCGCCTTCCTGATACTGCGTGCGCGACAGCGTCGCCGCGCGTCGCGATGCCTTGACGGCCGAATCCTGCGCGCGAATCTGGTCGTCGAGCAAACGCAGGTCCGCGAGATTGTCCTCGACCTCGCGGAACGCGACGAGCACCTGCTGCCGGTAGTTCGCGACCTGCTCGTCGTACTGCGCACGCGCCTGCTGCACCCCCGCGGCACGCCGCCCGCCGTCGAACAGCGGCAGCGTCAGCGCGGTGCCCGCGAACGGCCCGAGCAGGAACGTGCGGCTCGACCACATGAACAGGTTGCCGAGCGTCGACGCTTCAAAGCCGGCCGATCCCGTGATGTCGAGCTTCGGGAAATACGCCGACTTCGCGAGCCCGATGCGCGCGTTCGCGGCCGCCATCGCACGTTCCGCAGCCGCGATGTCCGGACGCCGTTCGAGCAGCGCCGACGGCAGGCCCGCCGGCACCTTCACCGCGACCGGCACGAGCGGCGTTTGCTTGAACGCGAAATCCGCCGGCGCCTTGCCGAGCAGGATCGCGAGCGCATGCTCGGACGCCGCGCGGCGGCGCGCAACGCCGACCGCGTCGGCCTGCGCACTCGCCAGTTCGTTCTTCGCACGCGACACGTCGAGCTCGCTGATGTCGCCCTCGTTGAAGCGGCGCTGCACGAGCCTCAGCGCCTGCTCACGCAGCTCGACCGTGCGGCGGTACAGGTCCTGGTCGGAATCGAGCTGGCGCAATGCAAAGTAGTTCTGCGCGACGTCCGCCTGCAGCGCGAGCTGCACCGAGCGGAACAGCGCCTCGCTCTGTGCCTCGTCCGCGCGCGACGCCTCGACGTTGCGGCCCACGCGGCCGAACAGGTCCGCTTCATACGACACCGTGCCTTGCGCGCGCCACAACGTCGCGAAGGTCGGGCCGCTGCCCTGCGGCAGCGACTGCGACGCCGACGACAGCCCCTGGCGCGTCGGCCCGAAGCCCGCGCCGATCTGCGGGAACCATTGCGAGCGCGCCGCGCGGGTGGCCGCGCGCGCTTCCTCGACGCGCGCCGCCGCGGCCTTCAGGTTCTGGTTCGCGGCGAGCGCCTGCGCCTCGAGCGAATCGAGCACCGGATCGCCGAACGCCTTCCACCATTCGCCGCGATGCGCGGCGTCCGACGGTTCGGCCCGCTTCCACGTGCCGGCTTGCTCGCCGGCCGCGAGCGTCGGCGCTTCCTTGAACGCGGCGGGCGTTGCGACATCCGGCCGCTGGTAGTCGGGCCCGACCGCGCAGGCGGCGAGCAGTGCGGCCAGCAGCGTGGCCGTCGCGGCACGCGTTGCCGTGTGCGCGAATCGACCGTCTTCGTGGTTGCCGTGGTTGTTGCTCTGGTTGTTGCCGTGGTGACCGTTCACGTCGCGCCTCCTCAAGCGTCCGAAGCCGGCACGCCGTAGCCGGCCGCGCCCTTCTTCTCGACGACATGAATCCTGCCGCCCGCGAGCGTGCGCAGCACCACATAGAACACCGGCGTCAGCATCAACCCGAACAGCGTCACGCCGAGCATCCCGAAGAACACCGCGACACCCATTGCGTGGCGCATCTCCGCGCCCGCGCCGGTCGACGTGACGAGCGGCACCACGCCCATGATGAACGCGATCGACGTCATCAGGATCGGCCGCAGCCGCAGCCGGCTCGCCTCGATCGCCGCTTCGAGCGGTGTCCTGCCGTCGTGCTCCAGCTCGCGCGCGAACTCGACGATCAGGATCGCGTTCTTCGCCGACAGCCCCACCAGCACCATCAGGCCGATCTGCGTGAAGATGTTGTTGTCGCCCTGCGTGAGCCACACGCCCGTGAGCGCCGACAGGATGCCCATCGGCACGATCAGGATCACTGCGAGCGGCAGCGTCAGGCTCTCGTATTGCGCAGCAAGCACGAGGAACACGAGCAGCACGCTGATCGGAAACACCCAGATCGCCGCGTTGCCCGCGAGGAGCTGCTGATACGTGAGGTCGGTCCATTCGAACTTCACGCCGCGCGGCAGCGTCTGCGCCGCGATTCGCTCGACCGCGGCCTGCGTCTGCCCCGACGAAAAGCCCGGCGCCGGGCCGCCGTTGACGTCGGCCGCCGTGTAGCCGTTGTAGCGCACCACCATCTCGGGGCCGAACGTCGGCGTCACGGTGACGAGCGACGACAGCGGCACCATCTCGCCGGCCGCGTTGCGCGTCTTCAGCTGCAGGATGTCGTCCGCGCGCTGGCGGAACGGCGCATCGGCCTGCACGCGCACCTGGTACACGCGCCCGAAGCGGTTGAAGTCGTTCACGTACAGCGAACCGAGATACACCTGCATCGTGTTGAACACGTCGGTGACCGACACGCCGAGCTGCTTCGCCTTCACGCGATCGAGATCGACGTTGAGCTGCGGCACGTTGACCTGGTAGTTCGTAAACACCCTGCCGAATTCCGGCGCATTCTTCATCTGCGCGATGAATTCGCGCGCGGCATCGGCCAGCCGCGTATAGCCGACCGCGCCGCGATCCTCGATCTGCAGCTTGAAGCCGCCGAGCGTGCCGAGACCGAACACCGCCGGCGGCGGGAACACCGCGATGAAGGCACCCTTGATCCCGCCGTACTGGCGGTTCAACGCCGCGGCGATCGCGTCGGCCGACAGCCCGCGCCGCTCGCGCGCCGGTTTCAGCATCACGAACACGATGCCCGCGCTCGAACTGTTCATGAACCCGTTCACCGACATCCCCGGGAAAGCCGGCGCGTGATCGACGCCCGGCTGCTTCAGCGCGACGGACGCCATTTGCCGCATCACCGACTCGGTGCGATCCAGCGACGCGCCGCTCGGCAATTGCGCGAACGCGACGAGATAGCCGCGATCCAGCGCCGGGATGAAGCCGGTCGGCACCGCGCGCGCGACGAGCACGGCCGCACCGATCAGCAACAGGTACGTCGCGAGCACCAGCGAGCGCCGCGTCAGCACGCCGCGCACGCCGCGCCCGTAGTGCTCCGCGCCGCGCCGAAACACCTTGTTGAAGCGGCGGAAGAAGCCGCCGAGCACGCGGTTCATCGCGCGCGTCAGCCGGTCTTCCTTGTCGCCATGCCCCTTCAGCAGGATCGCGGACAACGCCGGCGACAGCGTCAGCGAGTTGAACGCCGAGATCACCGTCGAGATCGCGATCGTCATCGCGAACTGCTTGTAGAACTGGCCGGTCAGCCCCGACATGAACGCGAGCGGCACGAACACGGCGACGAGCGTCAGCGCGATCGCGATGATCGGCCCGCTCACTTCCTGCATCGCCTTGTAGGTCGCGTCCCGTGCGGTCATCCCGCTCTCGATGTTGCGCTCGACGTTTTCCACCACCACGATCGCGTCGTCGACCACGATCCCGATCGCGAGCACCATCCCGAACAGCGACAGCGTATTGATCGAGTAGCCGAACGCGAGCAGCAGCGCGAAGGTGCCGACGATCGACACCGGCACCGCGATCAGCGGAATGATCGACGCGCGCCACGTCTGCAGGAACACGATCACGACCAGCGCGACGAGCACGATCGCCTCGACCAGCGTGTGCACGACCGCTTCGATGCTCGATCGCATGTACAGCGTCTGGTCGTAGACGATCTTGTAGTCGACGCCTGCCGGAAAGTCGTGCTTGAGATCGTCCATTTCCGCGCGCACGGCCTCCGCGACCTGCAGCGCGTTTGCGCCCGGCAGCTGGAACACGGGCATCGCGACCGCCGATTCGTTGTCGAGCAGCGCCCGCAAGCCGTAGTTCGACGCGCCGAGCTGGGTGCGCGCGATGTCGCGCAGGTGCGTGACGCCGCCGTCCGGCGCCGTCTTCACGACGATGTCGCCGAACTCGTCTTCCGTCTGCAGGCGGCCGCGCGCGTTCACCGACAGTTGCAGCGGCGTATCGGCCAGCGACGGCGATCCACCCACCACGCCCGCCGCGACCTGCACGTTCTGCTCGCGAATCGCGCGCACGACGTCGGCGGCGGTCAGCCCGCGCTGCGCGACCTTCTGCGGATCGAGCCACACGCGCATCGAATAGTCGCCCGCGCCCCACAGCTGCACCTCGCCGACGCCGCGAATGCGCGACAGCCGGTCCTTCACGTTGATCAGCGCGTAGTTGCGCAGATACGTCGTGTCGTAGCGATTGTCGGGCGAGATCAGGTGCACGATCATCGTGATGCTCGGCGAACTCTTCACGGTCGTCACGCCGAGCCGCTGCACGTCTTCCGGCAGGCGCGGCAGCGCCTGGTTCACGCGGTTCTGCACGAGCTGCGTGGCCTTGTCGGGGTCGGTGCCGAGCTTGAACGTGACGGTGAGCGTCAGATTGCCGTCGCTGTTGGTCTGCGACTGCATGTACAGCATGTCCTCGACGCCGTTGATCTGTTCTTCCAGCGGCGACGCGACGGTTTCGGCGATCACTTTCGGGTTCGCGCCCGGATACTGGGCCTTGACGATCACCGACGGCGGCACGATCTCCGGATACTCGGAAACCGGCAGCAGGAAGATCGCGATGATGCCCGCGAGCAGAATGCCGACCGACAGCACGCCCGCGAAGATCGGCCGGTCGATGAAGAATTTCGATACGTTCATGAGTGGCGAGGCCCTTTCTGGTGGCACGCGCGTGCGGCGCGAACGCGCGCCGGCCGCGCGCGCCGGCTACGAACGCGCGTCGGCCGCCGCGTTCGCCGTCATCGGCACGTCGTGCGGCTTCACCTGCTGGCCCGGCCGCACGCGCTGCGTGCCGTTCACGATCACGCGGTCGCCGGCGGCGAGGCCGCTGACGATCGCCCGGCGCGTGCCGTGCTGCAGCCCCGGCTGCACTTCGCGGTACGACACGCGGCCCTGCGCATCGACGACGAACACGAACTTCTTGTCCTGGTCCGTGTTGATCGCCGCGTCGTCGACGAGCAGCGCCGGATGCGGCGCGCCGCCGCTGACCTTCACGCGTGCATAGAGCCCCGGCACCAGCGCGCCGTCCGCGTTGTCGAAGCGCGCACGCACGCGGATCGTGCCGGACGACGTGTCGAGGCGGTTGTCGACCGAGTCGATCGTGCCGCTTCTCGAATAGCCGCTCTCGTTCGCGAGGCCGAGCTCGACCGGCACCTTGCGGCCGTCGCGCGCGCCGTTGATGTATTGCAGGTAGGTCTGCTCGTCGGCATCGAACGACGCGTAGATCGGCGACACCGACACGAGCGTCGTCAGCGGCGCGGCCGATGCGCCGGCCGACACGACGTTGCCGAGCGTGATCTCCGCGCGAGACACGCGGCCCGACACGGGCGCGGTGATCCGCGTGTAGCCGAGATCGATGCGCGCGGTTTCGAGCGCGGCCTCGGCCGCCTTCAGGTTCGCGCTCGCTTCGCGCGCGGCGTTCTGCTTCTCGTCGTAGTCGCGCTTCGCGATCGCGTTGTCGCCGATCAGCCGCTGCGCGCGCTGCCAGTCGCTTTGCGCGTAGCCGTTGCGCGCCTGCGCGGCCGCGAGTTGCGCAGCCGCGCGATCGACCGCGGCCTGGTACGGGCGCGGGTCGATCACGAACAGCACGTCGCCCTTCTTCACGAGCGCGCCGTCCTTGAAGTTGACCGAGACGATCGTGCCCGACACCTGCGGGCGCACGTCGACCTTCTCGATCGCTTCGAGACGGCCGGAATAGCTTTGCCAGTCGGTCACCGTCTGCGGCACGACGGTGGCGACGTCGACTTCGGGCAGC
>Ga0157367_1000639_pt1 | contig 16671 bp, 18 predicted proteins | sample AttbisABBM2_FD_113142 | JGI IMG/M metagenome (GOLD analysis project Ga0157367, IMG submission 113142) | Fungus gardens microbial communities from leaf cutter ant in Botucatu, State of São Paulo, Brazil - Atta bisphaerica ABBM2 | ecosystem: Host-associated > Fungi > Mycelium > Unclassified ...
CGCGGCTGCGGTCTCCTTAGTCGCCGGGACGACGAACTCAGGGGACTGGCGGCAGCACGGAAGCAGCTGCCGGTCGGGCAGAAACAACCCCTACGAAGGGACTCGGAATCTTGGGTCCCGGTCGGCCTGAACCCCTTAAACCGCACGGAGCACATATGAAATCGAATCTTCTTCGCCGCATCGCCGCTTTCTTTCTGGGCTGTGATCTGAACGCCGAAATCTGCGTGATGCATCGCTGGCGTCGGGAGGAAGACGACGTGCGCGCCGTGCGTGTCGAAACCGTGGTCGATGGCGAGCGCAAGCGCATCACGCTGTATCGCCATGCCCCCGGCGCTTGGTCGCCGATGCCCCTTTGAGTTGGCAGGCGTCCGAAACGACGCTCAAATTCTTGCGTGCCGCGCGGTAACGGCATGAACCTAGGGCCGGCGCTTCGGTGCCGGGCAATTCACATAATGGCACTTACTGGCGCCCCTATAAGGAGAATGCCATGCGGAAATCAGATAAGAATTGGTCGTGCGAGCCAGAGGCGAAGCAGTGCACGGTACGCTTCCTGAATGATGGGCAGACCTCGGTTCATACGCTCCGAGTCCGAGGCTACCGGACTGCCCGTGCAATTATCGAGGTGGTGATCGATCACGCATATGAGATCAACTGCGCACTCGATGCCGAAGTCACCTTTTCGCTCGGCGGGATCGAGCATCGCGTCGACGGTGGCAGCAGCATCGACGAAGTCCTCGACGCCCACAACCGGGCCGCGAGAGCGCGGATGTCGAATGCCTTTCCCGCCGCCGATAGTGGGTCGTGTGCGCTGGAAGCTCGCGGCGCTCTAGCGCTGTACCGGATTGCCGTGATTGCTGGAAATGCGGACGCCGCCGAAATGCACTTGTGTCACGCAGAGATGTATGCAGTCGAAAGCGGGCGACTTGCACTCCACGAACGCCGGGCCATTTCCCCGTTTCTGACTGCTGATTCGCTTCTTACCGACAACTGGCAATTGGGCAGGGGCCGCATTGACGATGCGGAGCGGCTGGCCGGCGAAAGGAGGCGCACCAGCGGCCATGAATGTCGCGACATCGCGCCGTTTCTGACCGCAGGTTCGATTCTTACCTTCAACTGGCATTGGGGCAGCGACAACGGGGACGATGCCAATCGGCAGGACTCAACCGATCGCTCGAAGTTGCATCACTAACGGAGTTACCAGCATGGCAAACCAAGGGGATATTCGCGCGGTCGCGATCAGCGCTGCCGCAATCGCGATTGGCTTCAACCAACGACTTTCGCTCGGGGACTACAAGGGCGGGCACGTCGAACTGTACCAATTCTTCGCCGACGTTGCCGGTGAGTCGGTGGCCGCGATGGCAGCATTCGTCAAACAGTTCGGGCCGTGGAGCGGGGTCTGGGCATACGACATAGACGACGAATTTGGGCGATGGATCGCGGGTCGATACAGCGAACTGGGTAAGCTTCCCGACATCGCCGCTTGCAAAGCGAAGTTGCCGGTCATTGTAAAGCGTGCGGACCTACCGTTCTAGTGCACTGGCGGGCGGACCGTTGAGACGGCCGCCCACCGTGCATATCGCGCGCCCGACGCCCTGACTTTTTCGCCTGCGAAACTTCGCGGCCGCGGTCGTGCTGGTCTGCATCATCGCGACCGGCGCGCGCGGGGCGGCTCCTCCGCTTCGCTCCGAACCCACCGCGCGCGCGCCGGTGTCGCACTCGCGATTTGGAGCAAAGTCTTGCTCCAAATGAGTCCGTCCGATCCGGTTCCCGGCGCTTGCGCGCCGTTCACCCGACCTCCCGAACGAGCATCCGCTGCGCGGCGCATTGCGTTGCAATGCTGCCGCTCGCGACTCCAGGCTCCGGAACGCTACGCGTTCCTTCGCAGACCGGATACGTGGACCTCGATCGGTCCGAATGTCGGAAATTGAAGTGGCCGCTGGTACGCCGATCGTGGTGGCACTTGTCCAGATCCCGGTCGTGCCCGACCGGGATGAGGTGGCGCCAGAGTGCGTTACGGCGACTTCGTCGCCTTCACCCACTGGTCACTGGAAATCGACGGCGGCGGAACGCTTATGCCGTGACTTCGTCACGCAAACGCGTGCCACCGCCGGTCGCGCTGCATGCATAAGCTTCCCAGCTCGGCGCGTTTCCCGACAAGCTCCACCGTAGCCCGCGCGAGATGTTCACAACCAACGACGTTGTGGACATCTCGCACGGCGGACGGCTCTTGCGATTCAGAGAAATCGCGGCCGTCCGTTCGCTACCGTGGATTTGTGGAAAACGCTACGCTGCCTGAGCAGCCGCGCCAGCTTCGTTCGCGGCGCGCTGATCGCCGCCGGCTGCATCGCTACTGCTCTGCGTGCCGTCACCGATCAGCGCTTTCAGTTGCGGCACCAGCTCCTTCCATCTTTCGAACGGAATCACATCGAGGCGCTCACTTCTGAGCAGATCGAGAATCGCCTTGCGGTTCTTTTCCAGGTTCTCCTTTTCCTCACGCTTTTGCTGCTCTCGCAAGCTCGCGAGGTTTCTCTCGGCTTCGGCGATTCTCTCAGCGAGCGACGCTGCCGGTCGACGACCACGCGGCTTCGCATTCGTTTCAGTTTGTTGGCTCATTGGACTCCTCTTATAGTGAATTTGGACCGGACGATGCCGGCCTGCGTGCGCCCGAGAATCATCGCTTTCTCACGCCTAAAAAGCAATTCCCGGCATCGTCCGGAATCGCCGGGGCCGGCCCTTTCCATCCATTCGTCAGCCCGTGGAAAGGCCCAAGCCGCCCCTCCTAAAGGCACAGACATGATGCACGTACCGTGCAGACGTCAAAACCATCGCAACTGCATGATTTATCGCGCGTTTTTGCGCACCAAAAATTCAAATCACTACTATCGCTGAGATAAATTAAAAGGTAAAATCAGGCACAGAATCATAGGGTTAGTAAGTGGTGCAAATTGCACCAAACAAAATCAAAACCGTGCTTTTGCGGAGAGACCAACGGTGACCCAAAAGTCAGTTCACTTTCGCGTCCAATGGGACGAATACGAGTACCTCTGCGCCGAGGCGAAGAAGCGGAATATCGCGCCAATGGCCCTCGCGAAGATGATTCATCGCGAGGCGATGGCCGGATATGACCGGCGACACGAGGTGCTGCTGGAGGAGATCGAACAGCTCCGATCGGCCGTCACAGTGCTTCAGGCGCTTGTCTCGAAGACGGCAGTATTTGCCGCTGGTGCTGTTGCCGCTGCAGCAATACCGCCCGGTATGGCTACGTCCATTCCTGAGGGGATGAAAGACCAGGTGCGTGGACATATCAGCGCGTCGGTCCGAGAGGGGCGGCGTATCGACCGTGCCTTTGATGATGGACGATTTGAAACGGAGCGCAGCGATGTTGCTTCCAATTGAGATCGCCTCGGTTAATCACCGTCGGCTGTTGAAGTCCGGGCAGTACGACGCGTGTTGCTTGACCTTCGTGTCGGGCGACGCGACGAAGTCGGTGCTGCAATTCGAGTATCGGCGGTACGGCGATGAACAGATTTCGGCGGTCGACCTGATGTTTGTCGACGCTGATGGTGCGACGCGGATGGCCGACTTTCTCCGGATGCCCGATCGGAGTTGGCGCGACAACTTTGGGGCGCGAGCAGATTCCTTGCTGACACTGCTGCCGGATGAGATTGCCGGGTATGAGCTTGTCGGTACTGTCGAACTTGGGGCCCAGATCGTGGAGGAACACCGATGACCGAACGGGTTATTTCGGACGCCGGTGCCGGTCGAGCGTTGTTTCTGACGCGGGTCAAATTGACGATGCATGCTGCGTCGATGGCATTTTGGGTCGGGGCGCTACCCGCGATGGTTGCTCCCTCTATCTGGTGGATGAACAGTCTGTCGGCACACGACATTGATCTGGTGAAGGCGAATATCGTCTCGCACCTTGTGAGCCAGGAAGTGCCGAGACGATGGCGAGTGCGGGATGCTGCCGGTGAGCCTCGTATCCTGACGGTCGTGAAATCCGACGGGGAACTTGTCCAATGGATGACGGCGCCCCAATTCCGGGCTGTTGCGCCGGATCTTGCCCGACCGGTGACGGCATTTCGATATGTTGCCTGGGTGAGTGTGGGGTTGGGACTCGCGGGCTATCTCTCGATTTGGTATTCCCTCAAGAGACTGGGACGGCGTGCGAGAGAGAACAAACGGATCGACGGTGCGCAGGAGATTGTCGAACCGCTTGACCTGACGAAGCAGGTCAAGCGGGAGGAGCCGGGGCCGTACACAATTCTCGATGTGGCCTTGCCACGCTCGGCACCGATGCAGGGAATTATGTTTATGGGCGCACAAGGGACCGGCAAGTCGCTAGGCATCCATGACCTGATGCAACAGGTGTTCGCGCGAGGGAAAAAGTGCGTGATCTACGACCACAGCGGCGAGTACTATCGCGCCTATTTCCGTCCGGGAAAGGATCTTTTCTTCAATCCTGCGATGCTCGGCTCGGTAGCGTGGTCGATCTTCCGCGAACTGGAGAACACCTACGATGCTGACACGCTTTCGCACGCGTTTCTGCCACCGAAGGGTGGTGTGGTGCATGGGGCGAGTGCATTTTTTGAGGACGCCGCGCGTGCCTTGTTCTCGGTGATGGTGTTGCGCCTTCGTCAACGTGGTGCCGTTTATACCCGGCTGATTTCCGAGGCGATTCTGGCGATGCCCGAGGACGAACTCGAGTTGCTGATCCAGAAGTCTGTCGCGAGTTCTGCCGTTGGCGGCGACTCGAAGGGGCAACGACAAGGGGTCATCAGCTCGATCGCGATCTATCTGAACGGGATTTCGGCTGTCCAGAATGGCACGTGGACGATGCGGAAGTTCTTCGAGGTTGACGACGACACCCGGCTATTTCTCGTCGGCACCGATGACACGAACGCGATGTTCGCGCCGCTGTTCCGTCTGTTGCTCACTATCGGGTTCAAGACCATCGCGGCCAAGCGCGAGATCTGTCACGAGGACCGATATTGGTTCTTTCTCGACGAAGTCCATGTGCTCGGCGATATCAAGCTTGACGAACTTCAGGCGACCCTCCGCAAGTTCGGGGTTTGCGTCGTGGGGGGGATTCAGGCGGACAAGCAATTCAATATCTCGATGGGCCCGGATCGAGCCGAAACGGTCATGAATTGCTTCAACACCGCAGTGATGCTGCGTGCAAACGAGCCAAACATGATGGACCGCATGGCGCGACGTTTAGGCCGAAAGGAGATGGCGGTCGTCAACAGCGGTCAGGCGATCGCGGTCACCGAATGGCGTGACGGCGGCCAACTCAACCAAGGCGAGCAAGAGAAATGGGTGGTGATGCCGTCGAAGATCGGCGAACTCAAGAACTGCGCGGCATATCTCAAGTTGCCGTCCTATCCGCCGGCGTTGGTCAATTACCGGCATTGGGTGCCGCGCTGGTATCGACCGTGGGCGCGTGCGAACCGTTTCAAGAAACGCCAAGAAGATCCGCCGCGCGATCCGCGCTTCAAGATCGCGGTAGCCGAAGGCCAGGATGCTATTGAAAGCGTCCGTAGAGAAGCGGAAGCGTTGCGTGTCGAGGCCGAGGCTAAGGAAGCGGAGAAAGGGGCAGGAAAGCCGGCGGGCAAGTGGATCGTGACGGATCTCGATACCGGGGAAGTGATGCTTGCCGAAGCGGTTGCCGTGGCGTCCGTGGGCGAGGACGGTGGGCAGGGGAAACCGAATGACGACGACGGGGGACTGTTCTGATGAAGTCGCTATTTTTAAAGTGGTTGACGACCGGCGCCGTGTTGTCGATCGCGCTGATCTGGACATTCTTCACGCAACTTTGCTCTATTGCAGCCGACTGGATGGCATCGCGAGATCCGAGCCAACGGGTATTGTTGGACACGGACATTGCGGCCGTCCGAACGGTTAAATTTCTCCCGCTCGAGCAGCAGGTAACGAACGTCACGGTTTCGGATTTGCGCGTTCTCGCGCACGCCGGTGCGACGGCAACGGTCGAGATGTTGCTCGCCAGCAGCCAACCCACTACGTTGTACCCGGCGATTCGGATCTACCTCAGGGCGGGGGATAAGACCGTCCGCACGGTTGTGTACCGTCCGGGCGAGTATGCACATCGCGACAGGCTCGAAGCCGAGCCGATCCGCCTGAATATCGCGCTGCAGCCCGGCGAGACCGGATTCACCGCATCCGCATTTTTTGACTTCGGCGGGGTGTGACGGTGATTTCAAAGGAACCGATCAGGAGCGTCGCCGATGCGGCGCTTTACCACGACAAGTCCTTCAACGTGGAGGCCGGGAAGAAGGCGGACAACTACTACATCAACGAGAAAGCTACTGCCCACTGGGAAGGGCGTGGAGCCGAGATTCTTGGCGTAAGAGGGAAGGCCGTCACGAAGAAGGAATTCGTCGCATTTCTCAGTGGCCGCTTGCCGCATCCCGACACTGGGAAGATCCAGAATCTCGCCAATAACAGCAAGGGGGAGCAACGCCGCCCGGGTATCGACTTCACGATCGCACCGCCGAAGAGCGTGTCCATCGCCGGCCTGGTGGGTAAGGATGATCGGGTTGTCGCTGCGCACCTCGCGGCCAATGCTCGAGCGATGCAATGGTTCGAAAAGCACGCGTCGTTGATCCGGGTGAAGGATGAGAATGGACATAATCGCTCGGAGCTGGCCGGCAACCTACTTTACGCGAGCGTGTTGCACGAAACCAATCGCGAAAATGAGCCGCAAATCCATAGTCACAACGTGATCGTCTCGGCGGTCTATGACGAGGCCCGGCATTCATGGCGAAGCCTCACCAACGATCTCTTGCACGTACTTCGAGCGCGTGGCGACATCATCTATAAAGCCGAGCTCGCTGCTGGGTTGAAGGAGCTCGGCTACGAGCTTGAATACGCAAAAAATGGCATTGACTTTGAGATCAAGGGGTTCACCCGCGCGCACGTGGAGACGTTCAGCACGCGTGCGGCGCAAGTGCGAGACGCGCTGTTGCGGCAAGGGATCGACCCGAGCGAAGCAAGCTTTGACTCCCGACGGGTTGCCAAGCTTGACAGTCGTGCGGCCAAGCAGGAGCACCCGCGGGACGTGCTTCAATCGGTCTGGGAGGAAACCGCGCGGGGTGCGAATCTCGACGTTGCGGCATTCGTACAGCGCGCGCAAGAACGTTCAGCCGGGCAGTCAGCGTCTCGGCAGCAGAGTGGGATTGGCGCTGGCCAAGCGACGTCCACCGAGCGCACAACGCGGCGTGCTGGACGGGAAAGGGCGTTGGGTGAGGGAGGGGGAGCGCCTGACGGTCGCGAGAGCACGTTGAAGGCGGTTGCATGGGCGATCGAACACCTTACGGAGCGGGAGCAGTCTTTCGCCCTGACCGACCTCGAGATCACCGCGGTCAAGTTCGGGCGCGGAGTCATCGACGATGTCGAGTGGGCAATCGAGCAGCACGTGCAGAACCACATTCTGGTGGAGCGCGGATTGTCGCCGTCGGGCCAGATTCTATACACGACCCACAAAGCCGTCGACAGCGAGTTGCGTCTCGCAGAGAACATTCTCGCGGGCCGGGGAGAGGGAAACGTCATCCTCGACCAGGAAAGCGAGTTCGATGCCGCAGTCAAAGCGTTCGAGGCGCGAAAGGAAAGCGAAATCGGCGAGCCGTTCAAGCTCTCGAAGGAGCAGATCAACGCCGCCCACAACGTCTTGATGCACCCCGACTCGTTCCAGGGAATTCAAGGTGAGGCCGGAACCGGGAAGACGGCCGCGCTCGCGATGGTCAACGACGTCGCTCTCGCGAAGGGATGGGAAATGATTGGCGTCGCCACGTCGGCTGCGGCCGCGAAGGAACTGCAAGCCTCGAGCGGGATCAAGAGCGACACGGTTGCGGGCTACTTCGCAAGACGGGAGAGTGCGATTCGTGCCATGGAGGTGCGCCTGACAGAATTGCGCACATCGTTGGATGACAAGGAGAGCATTCGCGGGACCGAGGATCGGCGCATCGAGATGCGAAAGCTGGCGGTCACGAGCGAGGGTGTCAACTACGGCAAGCATCGATATACCTTCGATCACCAGCGTGGCGATGTGTTTCGGTCGCCCGACAACCTTCGCAGTGCAATTGGCGCGTTCCTGGCGGACGTAGGTGCGCGGCATCGACCCGGTGCGGCTCGCGCTCTCGAGAGCGCTACGACGTTCGCAGACCGCGCTCGTGCAAGCTCGATGTCGGCTGCAGTCAACCTTGCCACAAACTTGGGGCGCAGATGGTCGACATTCGAGCAGGTGGGCACGGCCGAAGCCGTCGCGGCCCGGAGTGCCCTTTACCTCGCGCGCGAAGGCGCGGCAAGCGAACTGGATATCGAATACACGCGGACTCAGGCTCAGTTATCGAATTTGCGTCGGTACGGCAACATCGAAGGGAAGAAGACCCTGATCGTGATGGACGAGTCGTCGCTGACGGGCGCGTTCGACACGGAGCGGATCTCGAACCTTGCTCGCGAGATCGGTGCAAGGGTGGTGTTTCAGGGCGATATTAAGCAGCACGGCAGTGTGGCGGCCGGCCGCGCATTCGAACAGGCGCAGAATGCTGGCATGCATGTGTCGGTGCTTGAAGAGACGCGACGCTTTCGGGATGCGACAGTGCAGACACGGCAGGCGTTGAAGGACATGAAGGCGGGCAAGTACGCCAAGGCGATCGAACGTCTAGACACGCGTGAAGTGGAAGAGAATGAGCTCGCGACGGTGGTCGCCGAGCGATACGTCGACAACCTCTCACAACTGAAGGCACGGGGTATTCAGGATCCGAAGGTCGGTATCGTTGCTGTGACGAACGTTGACCGGAAGGCGATCAACGCGGAGATTCACTCGTTGCTTGCGAAGGAGGGATTGATCGAGGATCGGGATTTCACGAAGCGTCATTTGGACGATCCTAAGATGACACAGGCGGAACAGCGGTATGCGTCGATGCTGCGGAAAAATAAGGTCAATGCACTCGTGTATCGCAAGACGTATCGCGAAATTGGTGTCGAGAAAGGTGACGTCCTAACCGTCACGGGATTTGACGTTAACCAGAACCGAATTTATGCCAGGAACGCGGCGGGCAAGCGCATCGAGATCAATCCGCAGCGGCAGGACTACTTTTCGCCGGCGATCTGGGAGAACCGAGTATTCTCGGTGGGTGACCGGGTTGAGACGCGCGCGATCATACGATTGCCGGGGCAGGAGTTGGAGCGTGTCGACAACGGGACGCAAGGCACCATCGTGGCGATGGACGAGTCGGGCGCGAAGATTCGATGGACCCACGGGGGGAAGGAGTCGGAGCTGAAGGACGACGACTTGCGGTTCGTCGACCACGCATATGCACACACCTCCTACAAGGAGCAGGGAGCGACGAACCACCGGGAGATTATTGCTGTCAGCGAGGTCGGCGCATTTGTGTTTAACCGTGAGGCGGCATATGTGGCAGCCTCGCGCGCGAAGGACAACACGGAGATCGTGACGTCTGACTTGGAGACGCTGCTGGATCATGCCGGCCGCGAGGTCGGGAAGACAACTGCAGTGGATTTCGAGCAGCCCGATCAGCCGACCGCCAAGGCCAACCAGGCATCGAAATTCGACCGCGGCAGCGCAGGGCGGACATCCAACCAAAACCGATCCAAGGAACCGAAACGCGAGAACGTGCAGGACCCTGGAAATCTGCTCGAGTTTTGAGCGGCGCGGAGGAATGCGCATGCCGCTCATTCCACGCGAGCGAATGGTGGCCCGTGGTCCGACACGGCGGCAGGGTCAGTTCGGTGTCTCCGCCACAGCAACGATGGAGACTTCGCCGCGTGCTAGAGTGGTTGCGATGTCTGGCCGACTTGGAGGCAATGTTGACCCAACTGGACGATCGCCACGTGTTGGCCGCCACCCAGCTTTGCAGGCTTCTCGAACAGCTTGATGCGGCGCTGTCGCAGTCGGCTGCTTCCGCGCCCGCCGACCTTGACCGGCAGCTCGCCCTGGTTCGTTCGGCACTGACCAGGCGGCCGGGCGGGGCCCTGACTCAGGCGCGAAAGCGGGCTCGCATACGGCCGGTTATCGACACCAGCGCAGTTCACGCAACGTTGTTCTGAGTCTGATGCTCGGCGCTCTGCTGGGCTCATGGGCGGCTTCCGTACCTGGCCGAAGGTATGTCACGGGGATGCTTGATTCAAGGATGGGGCATTGTTTGCTCGCAAGGGCAGTGGCGATAGTTTGGGGCTGGCGACGAACTGCGTCAGTCTTGTCCAGGCAGACGTGTAGCGGTGTGAAGCCAGCGATGCCAACTGGTGGTCGTGCAGGACCAGTACTTGCTCGATCGCCGCGCAGTCGTTTTCGGGCAGTGTCCATCCTTCTTTGCGTTCGGCACGCGCGGCGCTCCGCTCGAGCGCGGCTTCGGCATCGCGAAGAACCTGTATGTGCTCTGCGGCTGGATCGTCGACCAGAAAGAATGAGAGGTAGACGACCTTGAGCAGGCAGCTCATTTGATCGACGTTGCCGCTGCCCGTTCGCATTGCCACAAGAGCGAGATGGTTTTCGAGTGACAGCGCGCGAACTTTCGAGACCGGCAACGGGAGAAGCATTTCGCGCGTCAGCGGTTTTCGGCGGGACGGACGGGCGGAACTACGCGACATGGGGCAGGAGTGACCTTGGAGATAACGTGGGATTCCGGATTGTATCGTGCAGATTTCGGTGAGTGTGGCCGGCTCGCCCGCCCCTTTTGCCGAAGCCCCTTTTTTGACTTCGACCCATGCAAGGAGACGTGCCATTCCAATCGCAATCGCACTACGCAATCAATTCTCTGGCAGCTACTACCGCGACTCGTTTGTGCGCGCGTTGAAGGCGCGGGATATCGATAGCGCGTACATCGCGTCGGGTTTCTTCACTGATTTCACAACTCGCTTGGCATACACGGCGCCCGATTTCGGAATCGACGAGGAAATGGAAGGGAAGCGGGTGGTTCTTCTCGGTGGCTTCAATGAAGACCCTAAGGAGCTTCGTGAGTTGAGGGACGCGTTAATCCAACGTGGCGTAGATGCTCAGGCACGTACGCTTCCCCCTCCGGAAAGAGGCGAGGTCCCGCTGCGATGGCACGCCAAGGTTGCGGTGTTTCTCAGTGACTCAAAGCCGGTCCTAGCCATTGTGGGAAGTAGCAACTTTTCAGGGCCAACGATGTATGGTGGCAGCGAGCATAAATTCACAGCTTCTCCAGGTCGAGTCCAGGTGGAAGCAGACAGCTTCTATTGGCTGCGAAGCCACTTGGATGCCGATCAGGCGGTGCACGATGCCTTTCACTATTGGGGGGGCGGAAGGCTCGCCCCACACTTAGCCTTTAACCACGAGAAGTTTGACGAGGAGATCGAGAAGCTGATCGAATCGACCTTCTCGCGCCTGGAGTCATTTAGCTGGCGCGACGCATAAGCTTCTGACAGGTCGTATCCGGCGTCGCGCGAACACGCAATCGCTACGTCAGCGGTGGGCCGGTACCGGCCTGTCCTGAATCAATATCTCATCCAGACACACCCACGTGAGCAACGCTGAAACCGCAATCGCGGCCGTGAGCACGAGCATTCGCGAATGCGTTCGCGACGGACGCGGATCGTTCTCACGTGGCTTCGGCGGGTGTTCGCGAAACGCGAAGTACAGCTTGTTCTTCACGCTGCCGGAGCCAAGCCGCCGCAGGATCGTCGACGGCGTCATCCGCCCAGCCTTGATTGAGATCGCGACCCGGAGCATGTCCGGGAAATGCCGCTCGATCAAGGACCAGTCGATGCTGGCACGAAAGAGTGACTCGATGTGTTTATAGCGTCGGCGTCGATCGGGCTTGTAGAAGACCAGGTCCTTGATGTCGCGGATTCGCGGCATCAGATCGATGCCGAGCAGATGTGCGAGCGCGAAGACGGGGGCACTCTGCGGTCGCCCGAGCCTCGTCGAGCTCGACGCCGAGCAGATCAAAGACGATCGTCAAAAATCGGATGGGTTGCCAAGCGTGGGTGTCCATGGCGCGAATTCCTGTCGGACGGCAGCTCATCGCACACATCGGCCAAAGCCGTAGCGTTGAGTGGGAGCCGTGATTGTAGCGCCGCGGCGTTGCTCAGAATAACGCCAGAAGCGGCGCTGGAGACATGGTGCATCAGGTAGTCTCGTATGGGAGAACGTCGGCCTCTCAGGTTCTGTCCGGTTTCCCCGACTGGTGGAACATTTTCAGTCCTACGCGACCGCGTCGATACTTTCATTTTCATTCGCTTTTCTTTCAATGGGCGCCTGATCCCGACATCGTCAGTCGGATTCGTCCGAGAACCGGGACGTGAGCATGAAGGTGAGAGCGCTGTTTCCCCTGATTTTGACATTCTTTGACTCTACCCCGATGGTGCTCGGAGACGGGTTCGCGAGATGGTGCGATCCACCAATAATCCGTAGTGAAATTCGCGAGTGGGCCGGGAAGCATGAACCAAAATAACTATCGTTTGGTGTTTAGCCGCGTGCGCGGCATGTTGATAGCCGTCGAGGAAACTGCTAATGCATCGGGTAAAGCTGGTCGGGGCGAAGCACGTGCTGTCGGGCACGCACCGCACACCCTCGCGCGATTTGCCCTGCGTCACGCGGCGCTACTTGTGGCTGGTGTCGCCCCGGTTTGGGTTGAGGCGCAAATCGTGCCGGGCGGTGGAAATGCGCCTTCGGTGATCAAGACGCCAAACGGACTTCCGCAAGTTAACATTAACAGGCCCACAGGAAATAGCGGCGTATCACTGAATACTTATAATCAATTCGATGTTTCAAAATCCGGCGCGATTTTGAATAACTCACCTGTTATTGTGAACACGCAACAGGCAGGTGTAATTAACGGCAATCCGAATTTTCTTCCCGGCCAGTCGGCACGCCTGATCGTCAATCAGGTAAACAGCAATAATCCGTCATTAATCCAGGGGTATGTCGAGATGGCGGGCAGCAAAGCAAACGTTATCCTGGCTAATCCGTCCGGTTTGATTCTGGATGGCGGCGGCTTTATTAATACCTCGCGCGCCACATTAACAACTGGCACTCCATTAATTGACGGAAACGGCAACGTCACCGGAATCAATGTAACGCAAGGCAATATCGTTGTGCAAGGCGCAGGTTTTAATGCATCGAATCTGGATCAGGTTGATTTACTGGCCAGAGCTGTACAGGCTAACGCAGCGATCTATGGCGGAGGCAGTCTGAACGTCGTCGCCGGCCCGAATCACATCGATTACGGCACGCTCGCCGCGACACCGATTGCGGGTACGGGTGCGGTGCCGGCCGTCGGGATCGACGTGAGCCAGTTGGGCGGCATGTACGCCGGGAAAATCCTGTTGGCGTCCAATGAGTACGGCGTCGGGGTTGGCGTATCCAATGCTGGCGTCGTCGCTGCGCAGGCGGGCGACCTGACCTTGCAATCGAACGGGCGGCTCGTGCTACCGGGGCGCACAGAGGCGAGCGGCAATATCGCGATGACCTCCGCGAACGGCGTGACGAACAGCGGCACGACCTACGCGCAACAGTCCGTGTCGGTGAATACCGGCGCAGACGTGGCGAATACAGGCACGCTCGCCGCGCAGAAAAATACCAGCGCGAACGCTGGCTCGGTTAGCTCGACCGGGACGCTCGGCGCGGGCGTGAACAATGACGGCTCAGTTGGTCAGAGCGGCGACCTGACGGTGTTGACCAACGGCCAGTTAAACGCGACCGGCCCAAAGGGGCGGCTTCAGGAAACGGAAAATAATGCACGCCAAGGCCAGTCCGATCGCGTTGCGAAAACCCGGCTCGGTTGCCTGCCTGACATTGTCGCCATGCAGATTGCTGAGGCCGCCGGTGTGCGCATGACGACACTGTGAGGCTGCCTCGGCCGTCCCCATCCGCCCGGCACGCGCTCCACCATTCCTACGACGGGGGCTCCTTACGATTGTCCACAATATTGGTGCCCGTCGTCCGGTACAGTGCGGGGAATTGTCGTGCGCCGTTGCCTTGGTTGGAGGCGGAAGTGGTGCCAACCCAAGCAACGCCTCGTCATGAGATTGTCGTCACGCTGTCAGGCCACTGTTCGACGACATGTCCGCTCGCAACCAGCGCGACCATCAAGCGACGGCGGCCTCATGAGTTCTTCTTCTCATTGGAGTGAATCCTATGCCGGCCAAACGTTTCATCGCCGGGGAGTTCGATGCTGTCGGCACTCAGGTGACTTGGGCACTGGTGCCCGGGCGGTCCGGGCTGTGATGAACGACGGCGTGCTCCAACATGAACGATGACCGCACGCAGCGGGGCATGCTGTCGCCCCTTGCCATTGCCGGATATCGTTCGTTGCGCGAGCTGATCGTGCCGCTCGCTGCGCTGAACGTCGCGACAGGACCGAACGGCAGCGGCAAGTCGAACCTGTACCGCAGCGTGCGCCTGCTCGCGGCGACAGCGCGCGGCGGCTTGATCCCGTCGCTGGCGCGAGAAGGCGGGCTGGACTCCACGTTATGGGCCGGTCCGGAGCATTTCTCGCGCGACATGCTGCTCGGCGAGCAGCCCGTGCAAGGCATCAGGCGCAAGGCGCCGGTGAGCCTGCGGCTTGGTTTTGCCGGCAACGCCTTTGGCTATGCGATCGACCTCGGCTTGTCCATCCCCAGCGGGTCGGCGTTCTCGCGCGATCCGATCATCAAGCGCGAGTGCATCTGGAGCGGATCGCGGTTACGGCCGCCCGCGTTGCTCGTAGATCGCAAAGGCGCGACGCTGCATACGCGAGACGAAGCGCACCAATGGGCACCAGTCGCGCGGCGCCTCGCGAGCTTCGACAGCATGTTGACCGAATTCTTGGATCCGAAATCGGCACCCGAGATGGTCGCCGTGCGTGCACAGATCCACTCATGGCGTTTCTACGATCGCGTCCGCACCGATGCGGGGGCGCCGGCGCGCCAGCCGCAGATCGGCACGCATACGCCGGTGTTGTCCGATGACGGCGCCGATCTCGCGGCCGCGCTGCAGACAATTCGCGAGATCGGCGACCCGGCGGCGCTCGACGCGGCGGTCGAGGACGCGTTTCCCGGTGCCCGGCTTGGGATTGTGAATTACGACGGGCGCTTCGAAGTGACGATGCGGCAGCACGGGCTGCTGCGCCCCTTGACGGCCGGGAGCGCTCCGACGGGACATTGCGCTACCTGATGCTTCAGGCGGTCGAAAACCGCTTCGTCGGTGCGTTGAAGGCTGACAACGAAATCGAGTGGCTGAGCGACAACGGTTCCTGCTACATTGCCGACGAGACGCTGACGTTCTCGCGGGAAATCGGCCTGAAGCCGGTCACGACACCCGTCAGAAGTCCGCAGAGCAACGGCATGGCCGAGAGCTTCGTCAAAACGATGAAGCGTGATTACGTGTCGTGGATGCCCAAGCCCGACGCCCGAACGGCGCTGCAGAATCTGGCCATTGCGTTCGACCACTACAACGAGTCGCATCCGCACAGCGCGCTGAAATACCGCTCGCCGCGCGAGTTTCGCCAGCAAGCAAATTCTCCAACCTAAGCGTGACCTCGTGTCCGGTCATGCAGGGGCAAGTCCAGCGAATGATGCGACCAGAATTCGTTGCGGTCGGTGAGCTGTGAGCGCTCGACCTTGCCATTGAGGTGTGGCGAGCGTGGCGGGATCGGTCGGAATTTGATGCACTCGCTCATCAAGCGTCGTTGCACCGACTCAGCAAAGAACTCGCCGCCTCGGTCGGTCTGGACGCGTTGAATTGGGAACGGCATCTCCTCAATGACACGATCAAGAAAGAGCAGCGTATTTCGGGCGTTTCTGCGTGGGTAGATTGCCAGTACCCGGAACCGCGAGCAGTCGTCGATCGCCGTGTACTGGTACGCGCCACGAGCAATCTTCATTGTGTCCATCTGGACGCGGTCTCCAGGCGCCGGCCGACTATAGCGTTTCGGCTGTGCCGGTCGCCTGGATCGAATCAGCGGCTTTACACCCGCCTCGCTCAAGATCTTGTGAATGGTCGCGAGGGATAGTTCTCGTTGCTCGTGCAATCGCAGTTCATTCTGGATCCGCCGTGCGCCTTTGCGCTCGGCACGCAATCGGAGGATCGTCGCCCGATCAGCCTCGGAAACTTTTCTGTTGGGGCTGCTGAGTGGACGACGGCTTTGGGACCGGAGACCTGCCTCGCCAGCTTCCTGATAGCGACGTAGCCATTTGCGAAGTGTCGGCCGAGATATGCCGCACCGCACGCATACGAGGCCGGCATTGCCGGTCTCGTGATACATGCGCACCCAACGTAATCGCGCAGCGATCTCTCGGTCCATCGCTTCATTTTAGTTGAAACGATGTCTATGAATCACACAACTCAGTTGCGGACATCGTCGGTCGACGTCGACCGTCGCGATGCGGCTACGCTCGCCCATCAGTTGCAAATGATTCTGCATTCGGTGTGCTAAATCGTAAGCCGTCAATAAACGACGCCCTACCAATGGTAGGCAGAAGGTCTGATGCTAAGTGTCCGCGTGGACACATGTACGCAGACCCCCGCGTTTAGTACGGTGACGGTGTAGAGTCCGTTCCAGAGAGGAGAGGTGGCCTCGCTCGTTCGGACAGTATTCTGAGATTTTTAAGTGGAACGTCCGAGGCAGTCATGCTGCCAATTTGATCGCAGGCAGCGTCGCGAAGTATGCCTCATCTGGCGTCTGATCC
>Ga0157367_1000641_pt1 | contig 16602 bp, 19 predicted proteins | sample AttbisABBM2_FD_113142 | JGI IMG/M metagenome (GOLD analysis project Ga0157367, IMG submission 113142) | Fungus gardens microbial communities from leaf cutter ant in Botucatu, State of São Paulo, Brazil - Atta bisphaerica ABBM2 | ecosystem: Host-associated > Fungi > Mycelium > Unclassified ...
ATGAGTTGTTGCACTTGATTATTGCCCGTCTGAACTCTTCTATCGAGAAATGGTTTCTCGGTCTCTAGCCTACAATTCAATTTATTTCCAAAAAATTACGAACTAATTTTATAAAGCATCAATAATTAACAACTCTTGCAAAAGATAAATCTCACAGTAAAAAAACCAAAATTAGAAATACACAAAATAAGAAAGCAACTCCAATAACTATCTCTACTGTATATGGTATGCATTTTCACGTACTTGTATATTCCCACCCTAGAGCTGGGTCATTAATAGGATGACATCCTTTTCTCAAACACTGAGTTTGGGGTTTCGGTTTCGTGACATGCAGACCGGGCAAAAGGGCACAAGAGTCCCGAGATACAAATTATAATATGGCATGTTAGACTTGCGACGTATATTCTGAAGAATTCTGATGGATGGCAAAGCCTTTTGTTATCAACTTGAACATGTGCCGAACATGTGCTGGGTCACGAGTCCATGACCGTTAAAAGTCGAGCCTTCCTCTCGTTGCCTTGATTTTCAAGTATGAAATCCCAGAATCAGCCCTCCTCATCTTGCCACGTAGTCCAAATCGTTGAAAACTCTGAGACTTCCAATCATTCAATAATGGCTGATTCTACAAACTCAGATGCTCTTGACACGGATGCAATACTTGAGAAAATATGTAGTGGAGTACAAGAAATTGTGTCACCCCAAGGGTTCGAGCCAATACGGCGACAAGCTGGGCAAGCGAATCAGCGCATCAACCTGCGGGTTGGCAGCGCTGAACTTTGCACGTATAGCTTTCAAGCTTGAGAAAGAGGAAAACATGCAGGGTCTAGAACTCATGAGTGAGCTCTTGTCTCATAAAACTATTGAGGTGGGCGTTCCCCATTTCATGGGAGTATATTCATATGATTGTCCTCAGGAAATTACTTCAATTTGTGATTATTGGAAGAGTAATTCTCACCTAGAGATCGAGGAGCTTTTGAAAGTCCCTATCTTCAGAAATACATTATCCTTACAAACCTGCACCTATAGCGAAGCTTCGAAACGGGGCTTTGACGATCTACTAGGGTGAGTATACTGAAACATGGTCCACTCGAACGGACTGACAATTACCATCTTTCAGAGCATTGGAGGACGTATCATCGGAACGTTCTGTCATAGCCATTATCACCAGACCTCCAGAAATTGTTGCCTGCCTGAGGACTCAAATTGCGAAAAGAAGCGTTTACATCCTCTTTGACTCTCACCCTCGGCCGTCCCACCCTGATGGCTTGGGTTTCATTATCAATTCCAACATTAAGATGGCTGCTGCCTACCTGAGCGACCTTCTTTTTTTTGATGAGAACCTCCTCAACGACCCGTCACTTCAGTGGCAAGCCCAGCTCCTTGGGTATTTCTCCGGCCACATCCTGTTGCCCTTGGAGGAAGAGCCGTCCACGACTCAGATCCTTCTCGAGTCGAGCATGGCGCTTCTGTCCTCTTATGCAGATGTTGCCAGTGAGAAAGCCCGGGTCTCTGAGCTCCGTCAGAAGGTCGATGAGCTCGAGAGGCAGCATCGGTTTTTGGAAGAGAGAACCAAATACATTGAACGTCGTCGCCGTGAGGATTACGACCAGTATCAGAAAAACATTCGCTTGCACGAACGGGAGCGCGAGAAAAAACATAATCAGGCTTCTTCCCGGACTCGAAATAATTTTTTCTCTTTGTCTTCAACACCTTCCATTTTATCTTCACCTCAATCCCCCCATGCTCAGGGAGGTGAAGGGAGCTGGCGTCTCGTTGAACGGCCTCGTAGCGGCAAGGGAAAACAAAGCAAAGAATCGAATTCTAATCACGGATCATCGTCTCCTGGCTCGCAAATTCAGAGCTATGCTTCAGTCGTTTCAAACAATGGTCGAAGTGGCGCCCCACTCCCTTCCACGGCACTATTGCATCAGAATCCCACCATGCCTGGTGGGTTTGCAGACATGAATCCTTTTACATCTGACTTGGACCGTGATATCGCCATCGCACTGGAGCTTCAAAGGAAGTACGAGGAAGAAAATCAACAGTTGGTGAATCAAAGAGAAATACTCCAACGGATGCAACCAGTTTTTTTTGAGTGTTTGATCTGCTTTGACAAATATCCTCAGGATTCGGTCGCTCGTGTCGGGGCTTGTGAACATAGGTTCTGTAGGGATTGTCTTCGTGGTCACGCTAAGGCTAAAATATCCGAGAGACGTTTCCCTATTTTGTGCCCATTGTGCGTAGCGGACAAGAATAGAGTAGACCATGGAGGTGAGACAAGCCTCTGAAAGAGTCAAAGTTATTGATTAGAATCCATAGTCGTCGACCAGAATGTCATCCAACAGATTGGTATTTCTGAGGACGACTACAAGATCTTTGAAGAGCTACAGATCACATCCCTCTGCATACCGCTCAACTGTCGTCGGTGAGTATTGCAGCCTGAAGCGGAAGAGGTGAAATAAGTGTCGTCCCTCTTAGATGCGTCCGGACCATGCTAGTCGACCGCCAAGAACTTGAAGAAGCAAGGAACATAACCTGCCCGTGGCCAGGATGCCAGTTTGTATGGTGTAAAACCTGCCAGCAAGAAGTCGCAATTGGGGGCCCGCAACATTCCTGTGATGGATCATCCGAACTTCGTCATCTCATGCAGCAGCAAGGTTGGAAGGCTTGCCCAGGTTCGTTTCCTCCTTCTATGATATAAATCGGCTACGAAACATTCTATAGGCTGCCGTACACCTGTCCAAAAATCGGAAGGGTGCAACCATATGACTGTAAGACATCTAGCCCGTCAGATCTTGAAGCTAATTAAGTGTCTGTCTGAAGTGCATTACTCCGGCCTGCAATACGTAAGGATACCATTTGACGTCGAACCAAGTTTCAGAAAGCTGATCGTATCTTACTCAGCCACTTTTGTTATATCGATGGTGGTATGATCAGCAAGGGCGGTATTCGAAAAGACATTCAGGATGCATTGAATAGTCATTACAGCAAGTGCAAGCTTTTCGACTATTAGCAATCATCATGGTCAGTGCATTAGGAGAGATGAAGTCGACAATCAACTTGAAATTGCCATGAAAGAGGCTTTTTGCCAAATTGTGGAGTCTGCACGAGGGTTGCCTTTAGTTACGTCCACAATTTCTCGAAGGGAGAATTCATATTTGTTGATTAGATAGACACATCTATTGTGAGCTAAGGAATAAATTGATTGGGTGGGGCGTATTCCTCTAAGACGTCCTTATTCAAAAGTAATATACAGACAGACATCCCACTGTTCATCTGCTCTCTTACTTTGTGCCCATCTACCCAGTTGTACCACTGACCGACTCTTGAGATCAATTGAGCATTTCCATTTCTAGAAACAGATGCTGCGGACATAGATCGAGATGCTGTTCTGCCCTCCGCATGTCTTCAAGCGTCTTTTATCTTTCAAGTCCTAATATCCTAGCCTCAAAATGAACAGGTGTCCTGATAAGCCCTTGGTTGTGAAATGCTCGTTCAATGGAAAACACAAGCGCATCACATTCCACTCAGCTCGCAACTGCAATTATGAAATGCTGCGGCACAAGGTCGAGTGACTATTATTGTTTGATTCATTATAAATTGTGAATTCAATTTGTCAGGTTGACCAAGCTTTTTCGCTCTTTGGAACGACGTACATCATTGTATGGAAGGACGATGACGGTGAAGTCACAGGCATCCATAGTGATGACGACCTAATCGAAACCGTCAACTATTTCCAAGCCGGAGACGATGCCCCTTTATCCTCTGCAGCGTCCATACTTTCTGGGAGGAGTTTCAGTAATCGAAAAATCACAATTCGTGTCGACGTGAGCATGGAGTATGAGGGACCCAGTCTCTCCGATACGTCCTCGCTTGCCAGCATTGATGATTTTAAGGGGCGTAATGATAGCCAGTATTCATTTTCTATTGAACCCCAAGGGGAACCAGAAGATGACTCTGTAACTGTCAGCTCCAAGGATTTCGGTTCCAACTCGCTGCGCATGACGCCTCAAGTCAACAGCCCTTTCGATGTGGATGATGCATCGAACCCCGGATCGTTCGCTTCTCCCATGCTGTCATTTCAAGGCAAGAAGGCTCATCACCCGGAGCCATTGCAAGACTCCCGGGAGGCCTCCAGTTTCACCTTGTCTAATGGGAGTCTCGTTTTCAGCGCTGTTAATCGGTACCCAGAAGATCTCTCCGCAGTCTTTGAACAGTTAAAGCTTCAGGACACTCTGAGTGATGCTTCAAGTGTTCATCGCGATATAGGAGAGAATGCCCGCGGCCAGGCATGGTTGAAGGAACAAGAGGAGCGTGCCATCGTCTCCAAGTTGGGTAGGTTGCCTCAACCTTCTGAATCCGACGATGTATCCTTCTCTCTCAATGATGGTTTGGACGGCGATCTTGCCCTCGAACGCAATAACCGAGGGTCATACTACTACACTTATACTGCTAGCTCGCAGGACCACGACGAAGGGCCCTACCTCGAACATGGTCAGAGTGAAAATGGGGTTTCACATGAATTTGTGCAGCCAAGGCCATCGTCTATGCATTTAGATTGGGTGGCTACTCAGCAGGCTAATATCAGACACGACCTCAGACCATCGCCTCCAGCTCCGTCTTTGAACATACACCATTCCTTTCCACCTCTCTCAGAGCCACCTGAGCATATTCTGACTGATTGCTCCAACTGTGGTATCATGCTCAACCCGATTCGCTACGTGTGTTCGACTTGTGGAGAAAAGGAGCCAAAGCAGAAAATTACAGCAAGCAAAGGCAAGGGAAAGGATATAACAAATTCTCAAAGGAGTCCCCACAGTTATTTTGAATACAGTTCCTCCCCAATTATAAATGGCAGTTACGAAAATTCATATCCTCCACCCCCTCCATCAAGTAATGCTGTGTTCAGTTCCTCTCCAACTGTTGTCGGGAGCTTTGAATCCTTATCTCACCTCCAACAACAATCTCAGCACACTCGGTATCCCCCACCTCCATCACACCCGCAGCGATCACAATATTTTTCTTCCCGGCTTCCCGTCCCATCTCTCTTTGGTTTGGGTAGGCCCCCTGATTTGATACAACCACACATAGAGACACATGTCACTATTACGGTCGGCTACGAACTATGCCCTCAATGCATTGATACTGCTGGTCGTGATCATGCCATTTTTGCAGCTGTTCCCGGTCCTGTTGTGCCATCATCATCTGAAGACCCGCAGCAGGCTCTCAGCTGGCGTAAGGCCGCTCCGAAGAAAGGTCACCTTCGGCACGCATACCACGAGAAACTGTGGGGTCAACGTGGCTGGGAGAATGTTGGCAAGTATAGTTCTTTTTTTTGTAGTGCGACTGATATTAATTTTTATTCACCCCGCAGTCCAGGAAGAGAGTTCAGTATCAACATGTTCAACATGTTCCGCCGTCACATCTTCTCAGAGGTATAAGTGTGCTGTGTGTCCCAAAATCAGCTTGTGCCGAGCGTGTTATAGGCACGCCATTTTTCTTTGTGTTCCCTAGTTTTATTCTGATCCTGTTTCATAGTCAAGTCCACGATATTCACCCTTCCCATCCTTTCATCCTTGTTCCAGATAAACCAAAAAGGTCGACCAGTGAGCCTGATTTCATGGCAAGTCAACAATTTGATTCTGGGGACGAACAATGTAGGGGTTCTCCTCATAAAGATACATTTCGACCGGTAACTCTCTTTTCTTTCAGCTATGAAGCATCCCGAAGTACAGTGCTTCCAGTATGCCCTCACTTGTTATGTTCTTTGTTTTTCCCTAATTTTGTTTCCGCAGCTGCATGCGTGACATTTTTGGCGCGCGTTTTCACTGCGCAATCTGCTCAGATGTTGACATATGTTCCAACTGTGAATCGGCTGGCCTTCCGGGAAATTTGCATTCATCAGAAGGGGGACATGATTTGTCGCATATATTGATCAAGGTTAGCTGGTTTTCGGCTGTCATTCCATTATCCGACTGACTGGCACCTGCGTAAGATCCCTTTCCCCCTGGGTACAACCCAAGTAGGCATGCCTATTATAAGCAGCTCAAACAGTATCTTGATGATTATTCCAGGTCCAGAACGCCAGTCAACGTGCTATTTACTTGTGGAGGGGACGGGACGCTGCAAACGTTGGCTACCCCGTGGATGCTTCGCAGGATGTGGTAAGGACAGTCGTCGGAACAGGGTCTACCACTACACTACTCAATTCGCTCGACAACCATCAAATTGCATGTAATAATTGTCGTTTGGTGTGTGTACCTCTCTCATTGGCTTCCCTTTTGCCGACATAGCTACAGCACATCATCGGTGTTCGTTATCAGTGTGCTCATTGTCCTTCGCTACCTACCTCCTTCAATCTCGTGAGTTCCCCCAATTTTTCCTTGGAGGCCATGCTCATAGCCTTTCAACATCCCAGTGTGCCAACTGCGAACCTAGTTCCTACATCTTCCACGATCCAATGCATATCTTCTTCAAGCTTCCTCGGCCCGTACAACATCCAATTGAATCCCGCTTCCCATTATTGACTCGGCTGTAAGCTCTCTCCATGACATCTTGCTTTGTCGAGCTGCTGATTTTGTCTAGTTATCGAGTTCCTGCAGGCCCACCCTCCCATTTGATTCATCCGAATAATCCTCGAGGTGCGCAGTCGCAAAACACGTGAGGTTTTCTCTGAAAGGGAATTTTTCAGCCTATTTGAAACAATTGAAGCATGAGAGTGCCATCTGTGATCGGTGCATGGATCGGATACAAGGGGAATGGTTCCATTGCGTGTACTGTCCCCAGGATCTCTGCGAGACTTGCGAAGCACTCGACACGCATGACGACACTCACTTCTTTGTCGTCTTCAAATCAAATATCAACATGTTGGAGTTCAGGTGAGTATAGTCAATCCGTTTCTTTATTTCCGCGTGGCAAGGCTTGAATATTTATCTGATGACTCAACAGAAATTTCATCCACCTGGATGAAAACCAACAAATGCCCATTCTCAGATATCCCGTGTACAAGTCGTCCTGAGGCCTCGTGTCTATCTTTTTCAAATTGTAGCTTTATTTGGTCATACAATTCTCCCGCATCCAGTATTTGCAACTCTAGTAACATTACATTTGCATTCGAGAACCATTTAACCCTTTTTGAAGCCTAATTTCATTTATGAGTTTATTGTGCATGAATGAAATGGGTAGAATTTACCCAAACGTCTCCTCTCGTAGAACAAATCTGTTCTACTTGCTCCTAGGTTAACAATCTTTGGACAACCATCTCTATCCTTCTCCAGGCGCGAGCACTCGGCACAGTAGTACGCGTCAGAAATCCCTGGTCAAGCAGAATCTTGGGTCAGCTGCAGTTTCAACAAAATCAAAAAATTTCCTGCTACACACCAGGAGCCCCGCAAATAATGCATCGTCCACCATAAGTACCAAAGTTACATTCATCACATATCCTCACGAGCGTTTCTGGTCGCACATATGAGTCACAGACTGGGCTATGAAGGCGATAGGAATAAATGGAAATGTAACCAAGAGAAACCAGACCCTTACCATTTACCGTCGCACTTCTCACATAAACGTCCAATGGCTGGAGTAAAATAATAAGCGTGAAGAAATGATCGATTAAACGAACACGTACCAATGCCAGGCTGACGTCGACACATGATTAAATCTGTATAACCTAGTCAGTATGTGCGTTCAGAACATAAATCAATCATACCGGGATGGTGCTTTGACATGGTCGGAGTTGACAAAGTGCTGAGCGAGATTCTTCAAAATCAATATGCTGACAAATGTTTAGTCAGCAGCTCTGCAAATCATGTTATATATAATAGCGGTGATACATAAACAAATCTGTATTATTTGAGGGCAATTGTCTAATAGCACAGGTGGGGAAGATATAAAAGCGATAAAGTCCGATGAAGATGGTGATACGACGAGGGCTTAATGCAAAAAAGAGATGATCATGATAGGTGGAAGCTCCCAACACCTTCCTCCATCGCAATCCTCAACTTCTCACGCATCACAGTCTTGGAACTGTAATCCGGTAGCTTGAGGTAGTTGACGCAAGTCATAACACTCGGAAGGTAATCATCAGCTTTAAGCGGTGCCTCGTGAGGCTTGCGAACAACGGTGAAAGGGGGATTAAGCCCACGGAAGCCTGGAAGGAAGGTCAAACCCGAAAAAGTGTGACAATAAAGAGGACCCCTACCACCGATAGGAAGTTTGGGGCTTCCGGTAATAAATTGTAGATAGGAACGGCGTGTAGATGAACCATAATCCGCCATGATCTCTATGAGATCCCGGATGGCACGACTCTCAACGTTGAAACCGTGGTCAGCTTTAAGTGCTTCTGATAAAGCTAACCAACAATTTAAAAAAGGGAGGATGTTTGGAATCGAACACTCACTCTCAGTGCTCCAGTCTTCCTCGGAGTTACCGAAAAGCATGACAAGCTCATCGGCAGTGAAGGTCTTGAGATCAATGACAGGGAAAACCTTCGAGAAACCTTCCTTAAACGCCTTGACTTGTTCTCGAACTCCATCTCCAAGAATAGCATTTATGATTTCTTTGATATACTCATCGACATTGTTGGCAGTCACAACAATGTTCTTTCCACCCGGCTGGATCAAAAAGTAAACAAGATAGTCGGAACACTAGACCATATAACGTACACATAGTTCAATATCATATCCCGGAAGTGTGAAGTCCAAGGAAAGGTCCTCAATGTTTGCCGATTCCATTTTCGCAATCTTACTGGAGAGCTAATTGACAAGTAAGCCACTAGTTAGGTCACTGACTCTGAAATACTTACTTTATCTTTGTGGGCACGGTTTTGTTCTGCTGCTGCCATAATTTTAAGTTTTTCGAGGGAGCTGGTAAGTTCAGCATCAACGAGCTACACCGACAGTCAATTTAATGTCATTCGACAGGAATGGTTATCGCTCACGCGAAGAGACGCAATGGTGAGTGGGACCTCCTCGTCAAGAACAAGCTTAAGGAAGACCTTGTTCAAAGATAGATCGATGGTACGAGAGTCAAGCATGGCCTTGGCAATAAATTGACCAATGATACGAAGGATATGGGTCCCTTTGCTAAAATTAAATAAAATTAAATAGTCAGCGGCGTAGGCGGACTAACTTTTGGAGACTCACTGTCCACCCTTGGTGGGTTCATCTGGCTGGACCGGCGCAGGGTACAAGCCGAAGGGGTGACTGACATAAACACCAGCTCCAACAACATCAGCATCCCGCCATATTTTCAAGTCCTTCCGGGCAAACTCTTTTGATACCAACGAATAGAACTCGAGAGTTGGACCAAGCCCAGTTCCCACTTCCTCGAAATATTCAACTTCCAAAATTGATGACGACGATCCGTAAAGCTCAAACACCTTTACAGCAGACTCTAGAATGTGCTTGCGTGAAATTCGGACTTTCTGGCGCTGCAGGCGCCCGAGGAAACCGATCCCGTCATCACGCCTGGAAGTATCTTGGCCACGATTTTGTTGGGTTTGCCATTTGATAATCAAACGGGCGTAACCGAAAGACGTAGATTGGAGGAAATTGTAACGTGTGGTAAATGGGAAAAGGAAGGGGAAATGTTGTGGAAGATCCAGAGCCCAATCCGGCAGGCACGAACTGTTGGGGGTAGGTAACACGTTCAGCACTTTGATTGAGACGCTCACCTAGCAACGATCATGGGCTCCTCTAGCTGCCTTGTAAGTTTTGCTGTCAGTTTGTTGTTGACGAATGAAGCGTCAGGTAAGAATCGCTTTTCTCCAGCGAAAACAAGACGTTCCGCTTCTAGAGTGTTGTTGAGGTGGTACAGGAGGCGAAGCAAACGTAGAATTTTGGTGTAGGGTGCGTCATCTGGAAGAGAGGACAAATTGGGAGCAACTGAACGAGTGCGACTGCCGTCATCAGTGCGCGCATCAGGAGATAATTGTGGGCCGGGAACTTTCTTGTATTTTATGGTGTAGACACCTTGCCAGAGCATGCTCGAGGACAAAGGCGTAGTCTTTTTGCGCATTTCGTGTTGATGGATAGCACCATATATCGTGAGGTCCAATGGCAATATGTAGTCGTTCATAGAGAACTCCAGGTGCCAGTCTGTTGGTTTTGTTTTCAAAGCTGCAGCATAAGAAGCGCGGGCACCCCGAGAAGAACGCGTTGGCGTTGCTTGACCATCTCTGGTCACCGTGCCAGGAGTAGCTACGCGCGTACCATCAGGTGTCTGTGCCTCTATCCTTGATCCATCTTCAGCAACATTAACTGTAATCGTCTTCTCCGCAATCGAATTATCGGAATCTTCATCATCAAACACTTCCGCATCTATTTCATCATCATTGGTATAATCATCCGCAAGCTCAGGTTCAACCGGGATATCACTAGGCATAGGATCACTTCGAATTGCCTCAGAAGTCGAGGCGGCTGCAGTAGGCTCTCCCATCACAGTGTCTTCATCCTTCATTCCCTTAGCCTCCAATGGTTCGGCGTTGCCTGCCAATTTGGCCAGCCGCTGACTACGCCTCCGACCAACATTTTGTTCCCCGGAAGTGGACCCTTTGTTCACGGTGGATGAAGTAGCGATCTTCTGAATTGGTTCCTCTGAGCGAGGCGAACCAAATCCTGAAGCAGCAAGGGCTGCAAGCATGCCCGATAATCGCGAGCTCCCACCAATCAACCCAGATACTCTTGGCCTAAGATAATCGTGCAGAGCTTGGAAAGTTGCAATGGCGTGAATGGAAACGACGATATTTTGGAGGTTCCGCGGTGTATCTGAGCCCTCTACTGCAACCAGACGAAGACGGAGCTGACGTGCCAGAAGAGATGGTGAGCTTCGTTTAGAGTCTACATAACCAAAAATCAATGACAAATAGGTCAAAATCTAAATAAAACACACACCATCGCTGCTCTGTGACACGGTAGTGACATCAAAAGACTCTATTCTCGTGAGACTTTCTTGCAACTTCTTGACCAGGACAGCAAACGAAGTTTGACCATCGTTCATATTTTTAGCCCTCCCACTAGTGAAGGCATCGAAGAAAAGCTCTCTACGGCGGGTTACCGAGACTATGGGGATATGAGTGAACCTGTAAATCAACACTCGTTCCACTTACCAGTGTACGTCTCTTCCGTAGCGTAGCTCAACAGCGCACCGGCAACTCCCCCTTGTAAGAGCTCAAAACTGGAAATACATGTACGAGCAGACGAGAACAAGTCCGACAATTCCCATAATGCCTCACTAAACTCCTGTTCAGTCGCATTCTTTGACAATAAACGATCTAGAAGACCACGAAGATGGTCAAATGAAGCGTCTTCAAAGGCTTCATCCTCTCCCGTCAGATACTTGAACTGGATGACACGACAACGGAGTGTGATAGCATCTTCAGGATCGAGAGCCAGAGAATTGAGTTTTTTGTAGCCCGGTATCGTAGCAGGAGCAGCGATGGCAGTAATTGAGGCATTCCCGATTCCAGGTTCTGAGGCTTCAGAAGAATCCTTCTCCCCATTTTTCTCTTTTTCTTTCTCCTTTTCTTTGGCTTTGGACGAGAGAAGAGCCCTCTCACCGATGGCCTCGATCTCAAAAAACACACCCTCACGGCGAAATGCTGGCCTATACAACTGGGAAACCTTACTCATGAGAAGGTCAACAAGCTGTAGGGCAGATATGACAAGAGATGGATGATCCTTGGACGAAAGGATCGAGGAGGCAAATGTAGCAATCGGAACAGACTAAATCAAATTGAGAATGGCAAATGACGAGGGTTACATTCGACTCACCATAAAAACTTGTTTAATAGCATCGGCATCCAGAAAACTGACCGCCTTGAGCAATCCTGTCAACGTCTTGATCCGAATCGGCGTGACAACACTGGCGGCATATACATCAATGAGGATGGGCATAAGCAGTTGAACGAAGCGTTCGACAACGACAGGCTTGGAACGAAGTAATTCAATCCTCTCTGGCGGAGTCTCCTTCACGGGTGTCGATGTCACCGCCGATCCCGGTAGCATATCCTCAAGTTCCGGAGGAGATGGCGTTGGTGCATCTCCTTCAACAGTAGCAGCCGCTGAAACATCTGAAGAGGCAGATGGTGCAAGCACCGACGTGCTTGGTGAAGTCTGTGCGCTTTGTCGAACAGCAGTTCTGTCGGCCTTTGCCTTTGCCTTGACCAGACGCGCCAAAGATTTCTCTGTATAGGCCCTGTGATCGAATACACCATCTTATCCCCAGAAGTCAGCATTGACTTGACGGATATGTCGAAAACGGCTGCATACCTTTAGGGAGTGGAGGGAGCAGTTCTGAAATCAGACTGAGAGTTTCTTCGACTTGATCTTTAGGTCTATGGGCAAGGTTCTCCATTACAGTCATGTCCGCCAAACCTCCCCCCAAACCCTGTCCACCAATCGCATCTCCTTGTTCTCCTCCACAATGGCCATTAGCCGACGGCAGAACACCTGTCAAAACCTGATAGAGCGTATCAACTATATCAGCTTCCAGCAGGGAAATTGTAATTTTTGAGCTGGCTCGAGCACAGGTGGCAAGAGCACGAAGTAAAAGCGTAAAAGTGTTCGATGCGATCAACGGCGAACCACCAGCGGGTAACAGAAGTTGATTAACAGCCTTGATCAAATCTCTGTCGACCAATAGCTGCAAGTTCTCGATGGAAGAACGGTAATAGGAATCAATGACCCGAATGACACAAAGGCATGCAAATTCGACCAATCTCTGATCAGAGTACGATAAACAACCGCGGATGATCGGCCAGACACCCTTGACCATATTGAAGTGTTCTACGGACACGTTCCGACAGCAGTTTGCTGCGGCTTGCAAAGCCGTCCTCTGCACAGCAATAGAGAAGAAATCCAAATAATTGAGCAAAGCAGCCAAGCCGCCTTCCCGAATAATTGAGGAAGGAAATTCTTCGGAAATCTTTTCCACAGTCTAGAGAAAACCATACATCAGTAGAACAAATATAGAAAAGGGACAGGAACATACACTCAGGGTTTGCTCTGCAAGATCAATGTACGATATCTCTACAAGCTTGCTGCACAGTACAGGTATGGCACCATGATACACAACAGTGTGAGCCACACCAGGGAGTGCTTCCATGAGATTGGCGAGGCAACGACATGCAAGTACCTGAGCCTCAAGATTTTCATCCCCTTGATAAGGACCTCCACGACTCGCAGCTAAAGCAGCAGCGAATTGAGCGTCTTCATCTGTCCCTTGATCTTCATCGTCGTCGTCGTCGTCGTCGTCGTCATCGTTGGCAACCTTTCCTCCCAGTATCCGAACTAATTCACGAACATACTGCTCAACCGGAAATGATCCAGCCAACGTATCTTCAGTACTGATGCTGAGCAATTCACTTAACTCTTGCAAAGTAAGTAACCGGGTAGTCGGATCCGCCGTTGTCTTGATGTTTCCAAGCATATTCTTCAGCCGTGTCGTTAATGATGCCATATATGATCCAAATTGCCGAATATCACCACCACCCAAGAAGGCCATAGCAACATCAAAATCGTTGAGAGATCCTCCCGGAATAGGAGGGTTTGCACCCCCATCACCCGAGCTATCACCGGCATCATGAACATCATCCTCATCATCGTCGAAACAACCATCATCAACGCTGCCTCGATCATCGTGCGGGAGGTCACATTCTCCCTTCTGATTATTGCTGCCTGTATGTTCTTCCCTATGCTGTTCGACATCGGCAGACTCGCTTTTAGTAATCCCAGCACCAATCATCTCAACATCTTCGTCTTGCAGGCGTGAAGAGCTAGCCAGTTTCGACTTGCTGACAACCTTTCCTTTTGTGGTTTTCGTGCTGTAAATGTACATATAAACCTGAGAATCTACTACTACCAACGAATATCACACCGCACCTTGTTTTACGTGGCATATTGTGAGTCTGCGATGAGATTGTAGAGGATCTAAGTGAATATGAAGTTCTTGGACGTTTCGTTGAGGGGCCTGCACCGTCGTTCTCTGGTGTAAATTCTGGAATTGCACGCTTCTTTCCTTTTTGGTCTTTTACTGGTTCGTTGATGGCAAGAGGAGTGTTCGTGGTGGCAGTACGACGTGAACTGGGAGAAAGGAGACGTTTCATCAGCCACAGTGTCCGATTTAGCACATCACAAACCACACACACACACCGTTTGTGACTGCGCGGAAGAGTCTCGTCAACTATTTCCTTGCCTTTGCCTTTGACTGAAGTTGTATCTTTAGATCGTCTATTCTTGATGGTTGGTGCAGCGGAGCGAGTGTTTCGAGGATGCGAAGTTTCCCCTGAGACAAACTCCTCAATACCTGCAATATCAGATTCTTTCCCTTTACCCTCTGCTTGAAATTTCTGTTTTGACGCCTTAACTCGTGCACTTGTTCGCAAGGATTTGGATTCCGAGGGTTCTGGATGGGTCGGTGGATGTGAAAGAGCGGTTGATGCACTAGAACTGCTTTCGGCTTCCGGATGATGGCCTGATTGTCTATCCATTTATTGCATGCACCCAGCCATCGATCCTGGTGTCTGAGCAATGAAATAGAAATCCCGAAGCAGCAGATGGAGGTTATGTAGAAACAGTGACGAGTCCGACCTTCTAGGGAAATCACCCAGCTTATATAAGCAGAATGACGGCCAGCCGGCACACGCACACACACACTACACACTTCGTCGACCTAATAGATTCATAAACAATAGATTTTTTGTACCAACACGATACAATGAGTTTCTATGCCGACTTTGCTTCTGTCAAAATCTCTTCCACACTTTGGATAAGAATATCCACTATCATCTCGATCTCCTCCCTTCGGACATTATACGCAGGTGCGAGGATGATGTGATCCCCTTTGGAGCCTTCCTTGTTCGCACCTCCAGTGAAGGCCATGATCACAACACCATTCTTTAACGTTCTAGCTTGAACCAGCATTGCAAATGAACCTCCTTTCAAGTCAATCGCTCCAGCTTCAAGGGTCTCCCAGCTAAACTCAACGCCCCAGAACAAACCACCACCGCGGATATCATGAATATAAGGTGCTAATTTTGCGTTTGGTCCACTCAAGCGAAGTCTAAGTAATTCTCCTATGCGAAAGACATGGGAATCAAAACCAAGTCCAATGCACTGGAACGATACTCGATAAAAACGTACCCAGGTATTGACCTTGCTCTTGAACATTCTGGAGTAATTTCTCTTCTTCTATGGCTTTCTGCACAGCGAGAGCGGCAGAACAGGCGAGCGGATGTGCCTATATCAATCAGTCAGTTCCTGAAAACTCCGAACCTACTCGTCTTTCTCCCCCCGGACGAACCTGATAAGTGTGACCATGCTTCCAAATACCTGAATTACCACGGATACCTTGGGCAACCCTTTTGGACATCAAAACTGCACCGATAGATGCATACCTGAGCATAAATCCACATTATCAGTATTGACAGTTGAGACCATAAGTCAACCACTAATTCACGACTGACCCGCCGCCTAAACCCTTGGCAACTGCTTGGATGTCGGGCTATACATATCCATCTTCAGTTCCATAGGTCGACCAGAGAAATCAGAATACGCACAGCAACATTGTCGCCAAACGATTGCCACGCATGAAGTGTTCCCATACCTGTCGACTCGATTAAATATGATGCTCTCCACTTTATGATCTGTAGTTTCTGTACTGAATACTTACGGCCCATTCCACTCATGACCTGTTAACCAACTTATTTCACTGAGCATCCTTGAAGCAAATAGCGGTAGCTGACCTCATCAAGGATAAAAAGTGCACCATACTTGTCACAGACCGATTTCATAGCTTTGAAATATCCTTTAGGTGCGGGAACACAACCAGTGGTAGCGCCCACTACAGTCTCTGCAGCAACTGTAACCTCTTAGAATGGAGGGGAGGGGGGAAGCCATGAAACCACAAGGTCCACTTACATCCGATGACAGTATCTGGTCCAAGTTCCAAGAATTTATCTTCCAGCTCCTTCCTCAATCTTTCGACATATTGCTCTTCCGTTTCTTCAAGTTTCTTGAACCTTGCGGCATACGCCGGTGAAACATGATGGAAGTGCCGATCATCCAAAATCGCCGCATAGGGCTCACGCCTTGCAGGATACCACCCTAACGATAAAGCACCTATAGTGTTCCCATGGAAGGATAGTTCACGGGCAATGAAATTAACACGTTGTTGTTGACCGGTTTCCAGGACAAACTAATAAAAGTAAATTAATCGATGACAAAACTTGAAAAGTACACAAACCACACACACCTGTCGGGCGACTTTGATAGCACCATCCATCGCTTCGCTACCTACAGCCCACACATTAAGTGAGTGCTTGACAACGCCAATGGCAACACATGCCTCCACTAGCAAACCCAACAATCTCAAAAGCCCCATCACTACTTTCTATCAAGTATTTCGCAAGAGCCTCCGCAGGTTCATTCGACAACTGCATATTATACACATCTAATCAAACAAACAAACATACTGCATCAGCCACTACTGTTCAAAACGGAAGTCAAAACACCCACAAGGAACTTTGTCAATCTGATCCTTCAGTGCCTGAATAACTTTTGGGTGACTGTTACCCAAACAAGAAACAGCAGCACCTCCAACAGC
>Ga0157367_1000642_pt1 | contig 16601 bp, 17 predicted proteins | sample AttbisABBM2_FD_113142 | JGI IMG/M metagenome (GOLD analysis project Ga0157367, IMG submission 113142) | Fungus gardens microbial communities from leaf cutter ant in Botucatu, State of São Paulo, Brazil - Atta bisphaerica ABBM2 | ecosystem: Host-associated > Fungi > Mycelium > Unclassified ...
AAGGTCCCTTTTTTGTAGGTCAGATTTTGTAGGTCGGGTAAGGCGAAGCCGCCACCCGACACAACACGCCACTCAGAACGTCTCCCAGTTATCCCCGGAAACTGCCGCCGCCGGGCGCAGCGGTGCGTTCTTCGCCACTGGTGCAGAGATGACCGCGCGTCCCGACTTTGCACCGTTCAACCTAAACGCACCGACCGCCTCGGTCAGACGCGCGCCCTGTTCTTCCAGAGACGCCGCCGCAGCGGAGGCTTCTTCCACCAGCGAGGCGTTCTGCTGGGTCACTTTATCCATCTCCGAAATCGCCTGGCTCACCTGGACGATACCGCGGCTCTGCTCATCGGACGCCGCGGCGATTTCAAGCATGATGTCGGTGACGCGTTTCACCGCTTCGACGATTTCATTCATGGTGTTACCGGCGGCAACAACCTCGCCGGAGCCCTGGTCGATCAGCGATACCGATTCGTTAATCAGGCTTTCGATCTCTTTTGCGGCATTCGCACTGCGGCTTGCCAGAGTGCGCACTTCACTTGCCACCACGGCAAATCCGCGCCCCTGTTCACCCGCACGTGCCGCTTCTACCGCCGCGTTAAGCGCCAGGATATTGGTCTGGAACGCAATGCTGTTAATCACTGCGGTAATCTCAGAGATCTTCTTCGAGCTGCTGGAGATATTGCCCATGGTTTTCACCACGCCGGAGACCATCTGGCCACCGCGGCTGGCTTTACCGGAGGCATCTTCCGCCAGCTTGCTGGCATGATGGGCGTTATCGGCGTTCTGCTTCACCGTCGCGGTCAGCTGTTCCATGCTCGCGGCGGTTTGCTCGATGGCGGCAGCCTGCTGCTCGGTGCGCGAAGAGAGATCGGTGTTACCGGCAGAAATCTCGCTGGTGCCGCGGTAGATCTCCTCTGCCCCCTGACGTACGGTGCCCACGGTGTTTTCAAGCGAGTGCTGCATGGTTTGCAGATCGCGCGCCAGGCGGCCAATTTCGCTGCGCCCGACCACATCGTCCGGCATCGTCAGGTCGCCTTTGGCGATATTCTCGATACGTTTCGCTGCGCGCTGCAGCGGATTGATTACCGTACGGCGCAGCACGACAAAGGTCATCGCCGTCAGCACCAGCGCCAGCGCAAACGCGCCTACCATAAACATCAGGCCCAGCTGCGTGCGGCTGTGCGCCTGCGCCGTCAGCGCATTGGCACGGTCGGTACGAATCTTAATCGCCTTCAGCAGTACGGCGTTGTAAGCGTCATCCAGCGGGCGCGCCGTTTCGTTTTCGTGGTTGATGATCGCTTCAAACATGCCGTTTTTGGCAAATTTCACCATCGGCTGCATGCCCGCGATATAGGCGTCGTACCGCGCCTTGAGATCCGCTTCCAGCGCTTCACCCTCAGCGGTGCGCACGGCACGATTCATATAGGCGGTAAAGCTCTCCTGGGACTGCTTAATGCGCGTTTCCGCCTCGCTGATGTTCTGCTTCATGGCATCCATCTCCGCGATACGGCTTGCCGCACCGGCGTGGATCAGGTTGATACGCGCGGTTCGCAGATGGTTTGAGCTGTTCGACAGCCCCATACGCACCTGAATTTCGGATGTGACATCCTGCTGATCGCGATCGGCCTGCAGCAGGAAATAACCCGCCAGACCCGAGCTCAAGGCAAAGAGAAGAATAATGCCACCGAGAATGGAGGAAAACAGCGGAACCAGCCTGATGTGATGCAAGAAGCTCAGCTTGCGCTGCGCCAGCATCGAAGTAGTGTTGTCCATGACCGTCGACTCTCTTGTAGGTAAGATGCGTAAAAACACGCCTGTTAAATAGTCATCGGCACGGCACAGATTAAGATTACGGCTAAAAACGCCGCACTGGTCACACTTTAGAGAAGATTATTAAAGAAATGCCAGCGGCTAAAAACCGCTGGCAGAAGAGTTACTTGTCGCCGAAATGGATAACGGTACGGATGGATTTTCCTTCGTGCATCAGATCGAACGCCTCGTTGATCTGCTCCAGCGGTAAACGGTGGGTAATGAACGGATCGAGCTGAATCTTGCCGACCATGGCATCTTCAACCATACCCGGAAGCTGGGTACGCCCCTTCACGCCGCCAAACGCGGAGCCGCGCCATACGCGTCCGGTGACCAGCTGGAATGGACGGGTTTTGATCTCCTGACCCGCTCCGGCCACGCCAATGATGATGCTCTCGCCCCAGCCTTTGTGGCAGCACTCCAGCGCGGAACGCATCACGTTCACGTTGCCGATACACTCGAAGCTGAAGTCCACGCCGCCGTCGGTCATCTCGACGATGACGTCCTGAATCGGCTTCTCGTGATCTTTCGGGTTCACGAAATCGGTCGCGCCCATTTCACCCGCCAGCCTGAATTTCTCAGGGTTGGTGTCGACCGCGATGATACGACAGGCCTTCGCCTGCACCGCGCCCTGAATCACCGCCAGACCAATACCGCCGAGACCGAACACCGCCACGGTATCGCCCTCTTTGACTTTTGCCGTGTTATGCACCGCGCCAATACCGGTGGTCACGCCGCAGCCCAGCAGGCAGACTTTATCCAGCGGCGCCTGCGGGTTTACCTTCGCCAGCGAGATCTCCGCGCAAACGGTGTATTCGCTGAAGGTGCTGGTGCCCATGTAGTGATAAACAGGCTCGCCGTTATAAGAGAAACGGGTAGTGCCGTCCGGCATCAGCCCTTTCCCCTGGGTGGCGCGCACCGCCTGGCAGAGGTTGGTCTTGCCGGATTTACAGAACTTACACTCGCCGCATTCCGCCGTGTACAGCGGGATCACGTGATCCCCCGGCTTCAGGCTGGTCACGCCCTCACCCACTTCCACCACAATCCCGCCGCCTTCATGGCCGAGTACCGCCGGGAAGACGCCTTCAGGATCGTCCCCCGACAGCGTAAACGCATCGGTATGGCACACGCCGGTATGGGTGATTTTGATCAGCACTTCGCCTTTCTTCGGCGGTGCCACGTCGATTTCAACGATTTTCAGCGGCTGGCCGGGACCAAATGCAACTGCAGCGCGAGATTTCATCATGTCTTCCCTTTTTGTCAGGTGTGTGGGTTTATTTTAGATAAGAGCGCAGCAAATGGCCGACTTCCGCCATGCGTACGGCTCGCTGATCCGGCGTAGTTTCCCCCGTTACCAGCTCATCTTTGAGGTGAATTTCAACCATTTCGCCCATCAGGCCATTGGCAGCTCCGCGCACGGCAGCGATTTGCTGCAGAATGGCCAGGCAGGGGTCGCCCGACTCCAGCGCGCGTTCAAGGGCATCAACCTGGCCCCGAATGCGACGGACGCGGGTAAGAATACGTTTTTTATCTTCGGGTGAATGCGGCATACGCCCTCCTGATACTATAGGGGGGTATGGTATTTAACTTTCCTGTCGATGTAAACCTTCTGTTTTCGTTGCAACAGCAGCGTATCTACTGCATATCATCAACCAGGCAAATGAAACATCAAAAAGATATAAGATACTGAAATATATAATTTTTTAATGACATTATTTGCCTAACCGGATTGTAGCTTCCGTTGTTTAGTGACGATTTCATATACAACAGGAGTTAACACATGGCATGGAACAAACACGCAGCAGCCCTGCACGCACGCCAGAATGCGGGAACTTCATCGCAAAGACGCTGTGGAGAATTTACGCGTAAGGCAATACGTGCAGGTGGCGTGGATATTGGCAATGCACCTAACGCAAAGGACTATGGCAGTAACCTTGAACGAGCAGGTTTTCGAGTTTTAGGGCAAGGTGAAACATTACAGGAAGGCGATGTGGTTGTTACTCAGCCCTATGATGGCGGTAATCCTGCGGGTCACATGGCAATTTATGACGGCACTACCTGGTACTCTGACTTCAGACAAAGAGATATGTGGGGTGGCCCCGGATATCGCTCCGCACGCCCCGCTTACAAAATTTACAGGAAAAGCTGATGCGTTACGTTCTCTTGATGTGCCTGTTTCTTACGGGATGTTCAACACAAATGGATGCGCCGGAAAAACGTACTCATGACTTTTACAAGTTTTACCTCACTGCTTTCGTTACAGACAGCAAAGAAGATAATCTCGATTCACCAAAAATGCGTGACTATATTGCGCAAGACACACTCTCCCGACTGCAGAAAATTTCCTCTCTCTATGAACAAGAAATTATCGGTTCCGACTATTTTACCTATACGCAGGACTATGCGGCTGAGTGGATCCCTGACCTAAGCGTAAGCAATGCGATTAACTCTGCGTCCGGGAAAGTTGTTAACGTTCAGTTGGGTGTGGGTAATGAGCGGAAACTGCAGCTAAAAGTGTATCTGCGCATAGAAGACGGTAAATGGAAAATTTATCGCGTCACCGATGCAAGCCATCATTTCGAACAGTATATTTTTGACGACAGCGCGATTGCTGCCGCACAACGGTATGCGGCCAGTATAACTTCTCCATAATTAGCAAGATCGGTCAGGATTCTGGCCGTTCGCTGAGGCAAAGTGGGTCATCAGGAGGATGCAATGAACGATGCAATCAAAACGGCTTACCGCGAGCGCTTCACGATGGTGTGCGACTATATCGCCAGCCATCTCGATGAACCGCTCACGCTGGAGAAGCTCAGCGCGTTAGCCTGCTGTTCGCCTTATCATTTTCACCGGCAGTTTCTGGCATTTAGCGGTCAGCCTCTGTATCACTATATCCAGTGGCTACGCCTGCGTCATGCTTCCTGGCGGCTGGCGTTTAACCCTCAGGATAAGGTGATTGATATTGCGCTCGATGCCGGCTTCCAGAGCCCTGAATCGTTCAGTCGCGCCTTCAGAAATGCGTTTGGAAAAAGCCCGCGTCAGTTTCGGCAACAGCCGGACTGGCTGAACTGGCACCAGCGCGTACCGAAAATGACCTTTCAGGAGCAAAAAACGATGGAAGTTAAGATTGTCGATTTCCCACAGACCCGAGTGGCAATGCTGCAGCACCGTGGCAGCCCGGATCGGGTTAATGACAGCGCGGCGAAATTTATTGCCTGGCGTAAAACCACGGGCTTGTCGCCAGTGCACAAAAGCAGCACGTTTGGCATTGCCTGGGATGACCCGGCAACCACGCCAGCAGACGCCTTTCGTTTCGATATCTGCGGCAGTATCGCTGAAGCGATACCAGAGAATGAATTTGGGGTTTCCAATGGTGAAATCGACGGCGGACGTTACGCCGTCGGCCGTCACACGGGTTCTCTGGATACCATTTCCGCCACGGTGTGGGCGATGTTTCGTGACTGGCTCCCGGCCAGCGGCGAAACGCTGCGCGATGCCCCGGTATTTTTCCACTACCTCAACTTTATTCACGAGGTGCCAGAACATGCGCTGCAAACGGATATCTACCTGCCGTTAAATTGACGATCCCTTGTTTACCACCTTATTTCCGTTTTATCACAAGCGCTGTTATATGCCTGACTCAGGAACCGCACGCATTACATAAATTATATTAGGATCCGTTACTTATGGGCCACCCGCGCCTGCCGATTGCTTGCGGCAGGCGCTACCCCGCGACTGCGCGATCTGTGCAAAAAATCAAACACACCTTTAGATAAATGCCACTTACTCTGACGTATGTTCCCAGCTAGTATTCAGAAACATGACGAATTAAAGTCGCGACTTAATCGTCGCAGCACCTCTAATGCAGATAAGCCAACACGCGGAGATAAAATGCTGTTCATTTTCACAATGTTTATATTTTCACTGACGCTTTCATTTTCTCCTGGCCCCGTTAATATGGTAATTATATCGTCTGGGGCCGCTCACGGTTTTAGAAAGACCTTCTCATTTGTCTCCGGTGCAACGATAGGGTTTACGTTATTACTTATCTTTATTTGTTTCGGTTTTTACGCTGCAATCGAAAAATATCCTGTGTTTTTTCGGTATCTTAATATTGTCGGCTCTTTATTTATTATGTATTTGGGCTATAAGATAGCGTCTTCCCGGCCCGATATGTCATTAACAAAAACGGATGCACCCGGTTTTGTTCAGGGTTTTGTTATGCAATGGATCAACCCCAAAGCATGGACCGCGTGCGCCTCAGGGGCAGCGATGTTTTCCGAACCCTCAAACCCTGCGGCAGCATTCATCTTTATAGCGGTCTATTTTTTAGTCTGTTATGTGTCGCTTTCTGCCTGGGCAATGATGGGAGAAAAAGTGTCGGTGCTGCTCAGGAGTACGCAGCAGATCCGTACGTTTAACGTGTTGATGGGCGGACTGTTGCTTATTACGGCGTGTTACATGCTCGCTTTAGCATTTTAAACTCGTTATAACGTATGGGACTCAATCGCGTTATAAATATCATTAATCAATTTGTAGGCAATACTGCTGGTCGACATATTAGAAGGCCATACGGCATAGACTTTCAGCGGTTCTAATGACCAGTCAGGGAGTATTTCCTGCATGTCTCCACGCTTAACGTCCTCTTCGCTTAAATAACGGGGAGGTGCTGCGAGACCAATTTGTTGCCTGGCAAGCGCATAAGCGGCTTCGACATTATCTACATACACGCCAGGCGTATACGTTACGACCGCCACTTTCCCATTTTTATGGCGAAATTCCCGGCTATTCTGCCGCATATTGAGTCCTATCCATGGCAGTTGCGCCAGGTCATCAGGATGCGTAATCGTCGGATAATGGCTGAGCAAATCACGGGAAGCAACAACCTGGCGCGGCAGCACAAAAAGATGGCGCGCTTTCAGTGAACTGTCCGGCAGTTCGCCGATTCTAAATGCAACATCAATGCCGTCGGCAATAATATCTCTGCGCGTATCACTGTAAGAGATATTCAGTAAAATGCCCGGATGTCGCTTTATAAAATCGGCCAGATGCCGGGTAAACGCACTCTTCAAAAAAACGGCAGGAAGTGAAACAGTAAGCTTATTCGCCGTTGATATCGAACGCTGCTTAAATTCAATAACCCCTTGCTCATACAGCGCCAGCATCGATTTGGCCGTTTCCAGCAAATTTGCACCATCGTGAGTCAGAGAAAGTTTGCGGGTGTTTCTGTAGAGCAGCGCGCAGCCAAGATTTTTTTCCAGCTTTGATAAATGCGTGCTTGCCGTTGCGGTTGTAAGCCCTAACGCTTCTGCCCCACCTGAAATGGATCCAGCTTCAGCAATCTTTGCAAACACTATCAGATAACGGATGTCATCAATCATTTATCGTCCTGTTGCAACGGCGTTCCTGCGAACTCCTCATTCAATCATAGAGTTACGATATCGTACTTTCCTCCCCGGTCGCATCTCTTTTTGTAGTGAGAGCTTTATCGCCCTACCAATTTTAGTGTAAAACAATAAATGTTTATTGTTAAACGATAAACTCCAGGCTAGCCTGCACGCACTTCAACTTACTTTTTGCCTGGAGAGGCATCGAATGAAAAGAAGTCTGCTGTATGGCGTTTTGCTCGCGGGGATCGCGCTTTGCGCCCCCTTACACGGTGCGGAGCTGTCCGGTTACGCGGGTCTGGGCGTCGCGGTCAGTCCCGTTTATTCGGGATCGCGGCATTACGCACCCGGACCGCTACTGAAGGGCGGCCTGAGTCTGAAGAGTAAAGACTGGGGGCAATGGGATCTCTCCACGGAGGGGCTGGCATGGACATATCACCCCGACGCCCCGTTTGCCGTGAGCCTGCTGCTGGCCTCTGATGAGGGGCGAAAAGAGACGGTTAACTATCCCTTCTCCGCTCGAAAAAACCGTGTTCTCCAGGGAATGGGTGATATGGCCGACATGCTGATGGCGGGCGCGGAAATGCGTTATCAACGCGAGGACTGGACGATATGGCTGCGCGCGTTAAGTGCAACGCAAAAACACCGGTACGGTGGCGAGACGCAGCAGCTGGCGAGGACCGTGAACAGCGGCGTAAAGTCCACCCTCTGGCGCGGGCAGGACGTCGAATTTTCGGTCGCAGGTGACATCACCTGGGCGAACAGCGGCTATCAGCAGCGCCATTATGGCGTCACCGCGAACCAGTCTCAGCGCACCGGGTTTGAGGCGTATTCCCCATCTTCGGGTTTACAGGAAGCTGGAGTCGATAGCGAACTGGTCTGGCACATCAGTGAAAATCTGGCGGCTGGGGTGACCGGTCGCGCAGCCTGCCTGCTTGATGAAGCGGGTAAAAGCCCGCTGGTTAACAGCCGCATGCAGTACACCCTGTCATCAATGATCCAGTACGAGTTTTGAGGCGCAGACCATGAATAAACAGTATGTATACAGCCGCAGGCGAGTGTTAGCCGCAGGGGTGGTTTTTGTGTCGCTGATTGCCGCAGGCATCTACCTGCAGCCGGGCGTCAGCACGCCGTCCCCGCGCCAGACGGGTGATGCAACCATCGTCTCGTTCCTGACGCCACTCCTCAGCGGGGCGCGTGGCAGCGTTGCCGTCGCACTTATCACGCCAAAAGGCGTGCAGTACGCCCTGTGGGACAGCGATTTTACAAAACAGTATGAAATCGCCAGCCTGACCAAAACCATGACCAGCAGCCTGTTGATTGAGGCGCAGCGACGCGGCGAGGCGACTCCGCAAACCCGCGTCGGTGAACTTATTCCGGAGATCGCAGGCCCGGCGAGCGATATTACCCTGGCGCAGCTGGCTTCACATCGCTCCGGCCTGCCGCCGCTGGCGACGTCGTTACCCGAGAAAGTTCAGGTTATTAAGTCCATCATCCTGCGTGACAATTTCTGGGACTTCGATGAGGAGACATTAATAGACATGGTGAATAAAGCCAGCGTCGAACGCCCGGCCGGATTTGACTATTCCAACACCGGTTATGCGCTGCTGGGACTGGCGCTGGCGCGTGCATCGCATCAATCTTTTGCTGACCTCCTGCAAACGCGCGTATTCGCTCAGGCGCACATGACAGGTTCTGTCGTCGCCAGTGATACAACGCCCGCCTCTTCAACGTTCAGCCGGGGCCGGTCCGCTTCCGGCCTGAGCGAAGCGCCGTGGATAATGCACGCATTTGCCCCTGCAGGAGGCGTGCGTTCAACCATTGTCGACATGGCCCATTACGCTCAGTCGCTGCTGGCAGGACAGCTCGCATGGCGCGACGCAATGACGCCGCAGTTTGCAACTGACGATCCCGATTCACGCGTGGGCTATGGCTGGTTCACCACACGCATTCAGGGGCGCGATATCACCTGGCATGATGGTGAATCGTCGGGGTTCGCTTCCGCTATCGCCTTCGACCGACAGCGTAAAAGCGCCGTGGTGATCCTCTCCGACACCGCGTGGCCGGTGGTTGTCCCGGCCATGCGGCTGCTATTAACCCAGTCATCTCATACAGCAGAGGCGCATCATGAACTGGATTGATATTCTCTGGGCGATACTGACCTTGGTTTCGGCCCTGCTGTTTGGGCGCGGAACGTGGGCCGCGCAGTATAAACTTCGGCTGATGAACACAATGCTGACCGTTGGGCTCATTCTTTATTGCATGGAAATGATGCAGACCATCACCCATCTGAGCAGTTCAGGCTACCTGTTCAGAATGCTCACCTGGGTGATTCAGGCGTCTTATCTCGCCTTTTGCGTCTATCATGTGTGGCCAAAACCCTGGATGAAACGCGCCGCTAACTGGCTGAACGGCGGTAAGATTGCCATCGCGCTAATGCTTATGTCATGCTTGTGCATGCTGGTCTTAAAATAATATGAAACACTCAGGAAGGTTCGATGTGAATGGTGCGAGGGGTAAACTCAGTCTGGTGTTCATCGCAGGGGTGCTGCCGCTATTTCTCATCCTGGCATTAATCACCCCTTTATGGATTTATTTCACCGGCGAGTCGTTTTTTATTTCCACTCTGCTAAAGCTCGCCGAGGTTCAGAAAGACGATCTGGCTGTTGCAACGGTTTCGTCGCTGCGCCAGATACTCCTGCTGGCGATCCTTTATCTTCCGGCGGGGCTGTTTGCCTTCGCTGTCTGGCAGGGAATGAGCGTCACGCGGCAGGTTCGTCAAAAACAGATCCTCTCCCGGGCTCTGGCAAACAGCGTTCGCAAGATTGCCATCGCGATGTTAAGCCTTGGGATCGCACTGCCGGTCTGTCGCTTTTTGATCCCGCTGACGATCGCGTGGCCGGGACATTACTACCAGGTCACCCTTTTGCTTGGGGATTTTGTTCTGTTATTAACAGGCGGTTTGCTGCTGGTAACCTTTCACTCCCTGGTCGAAGGGATCAAAGCGGAAGAAGAAAATAAGGAGTTCATCTAATTATGGCTGTCGTGGTTCACCTGGACAAAATGCTGGTAGAGAAGAAAATGACGTCCAGAGCACTGGCAGCCTTTGTGGGGATCACTGAGCAAAACCTGTCGCTGCTCAAGTCCGGCAAGGTGAAAGGGATACGTTTTGATACGCTGGCGAAAATATGCGAGGCACTGCAGTGTCAACCGGGCGATATCCTCTCCTGGGAGCTGGACAGCCCGGAATGACGCGCCAACCCCCACTCTCTGTGGGAGTCCCCCCGCACAGAGATATATCCGAAAACCACCCTGTCGGGTGCTGAAATTAACCTTTCGTCTCTCACATCCGCAAAGAACGGCTATCCTTTAATTATCAACAAAAGGAGGCAAAAATGTCTGATATCGGTACTGATAAAAACACCCAGTTTGCTGAAGACAAAGCAAAAAATAAACTTGATGAACTTGCAGGTTCGGCGCAGCAGCAGTTTGGTGAGTTCGTTGATTCACCAAAGCATCAGGTAAAAGGTGCGGCAAAAAAATATGCCGCGCAGGCCAGCGATGCTGTTTCCGATGTTACTGAAGCGGTCAGAAATAATCCCCTCACCGGCCTCGTCGCAGCGGGTGCGGTCGGTATTGTTCTCGGCCTGTTGCTGGGTCGAAAATAATAAAAGGCCCTTCGGGGCTTTATTTTTTGTTAACTGAACAACCTGACCATGCGGTCTAACTCTTCCTCTTTCACAGCACGCGATAAATAATAACCCTGAAAGTTTTTGACGCCCAGCGCGACTAATTTCTCGAATTTCTCTTCACTATCAACCCCCTCTGCAATGCAGTCTGCCCCGGTCATGTCGCTATAAATCTGTATCGCTTTAATCAAGTTATAGTCATTGTCGTTTGCCACAAAATGCTCGACGATGTCCCGATCCAGTTTGAGTCCGTCAAAATGCACCTGGCGCACCGGGAACATGGTTTGGTGGTTAGAGAAACAGTCATCCAGAAACAATCGACACCCCGTATTGCGTAAATGCCGCATGGTTTCAGGGATCCTTTTGTCCTTCGTCACGTCAATATCTTCTGCAAATTCAAAGACCAGCTTTTTGGCCCACTGCGGTTTGAGCAGCATGCCGATGGCTTTTCTCGCCATATCTGGCAAGGCATTGCCGGAAGCCAGACGAGGCGGGATATTCACTGAAAAATAGTATTTCCCGTTATACTTATTAATTCCTGATACGGCGGCATGGATGACTAGCGCCGTTATTTTTAGCCATATCTCATAACTGGAAATATCCGTAAGAAAACCGGTTGGTTTGACAATCTTACCATTCTTATTCCAGCGAATGAGTATCTCAAACCCTACACCTTTTTTATCACGATCGGTAATGATCTGATAGGCAGGAAATATCTCTTTGTTATGCAACGCATTGAAGATTTCTGCTTCCTTATCCGTAAATTCCGTTTTTTGACTTCGCCGTTTAATACTTCCCTCCGCTTTTAAATTGTGCGGATCGTGTAGCCATTGCTTAATTAACCTTAATTTCAGCACACCTTCCTTGCGGTGGGTGTAAACCGTTTTATTAGAGAGCCCCATTCTATCGCACATTTCTTTTACGGACATGCCGCGGTAGAAATTTAACAAGACATCAATCTCTCTTTTAGTAAGCCATTTAATATTTTCATGCGGAGAAATATCCGTACTGCGTTCGCGTAATAAACGTGAGCGGTCCTTAAACCCGTTATGGTGGGTGTGAAAACAGGTTATTACATCTGAAACATGGGCTATACGAATTAATGACAATTGATAGCGGTTATTTAAAAGACTGCTAAGGGTGCGATACAACCAGCCATCCGGTATGTCACCATACAGGGTGACGCGTCGAATAACGGGGAGTGCATTGAGCACGAATGCCAGTCGCTTCAGGCTCTCCAGAAGATCGACAATACCTTTGCCGAGAAAAGCCACAATATGAGCATTCTGATTTATAAGGATATTTTGCAATTCCTGTTGGGAGACCTCATCCCCCTCAAAGTGAATATGCGTGGCCTGTACTCCGTACCTGCTAAGGATCTCACGATATCCCTGGAATGTGAACGCGCAGGCTGAAACGACAAATTTTTGTTCATCGCACGCCCCATTTCTGAGAGAAACTTTGTGGATCATAACCTGCTCCTGGGCACCAAAAGCGCCGTTTCCATTTGTGAATAAATTAAATTTATTGCACACGTTGAGAACAGTAATTTTATCCTGGAGCCTCAGGGTAAGATACAGTTATCAGCCTGATTCACTGGAACATCTTTGCGTTAATCACCAGTTCGCAAATATACTTTTCTTTGCAAATAACAACGGCAAATATCTCATTCTCAGGGTATAATGAGAATTCCGAAAAAGAAGACTGAACACTTCATCTATCGGCTCATTAAAATACGAGAAAAATGCTATGGATAATCACATCTCATCCAGGGCCTTGCTACATCGAAGGGATGTTATAAAGAACAATCCGCGATTCGGTGAGGCAATATTAGAGCACTACACAATTAATGACACCATCTATAAAAAACAACCTCTTTTCTACAAGACAATGCTGCAGGAATCACGATTTAACATTATCCTTTCTATGTGTTGTTTTATTTTTGGAAATCAGGCGGAGTCAGTTTCAGAGATTAAAGATTTATGTTCTCGCTATAAGATAGCCAGCCCCAACAGCGTTATTGCGATCATTACGATACTGAGAACCACCGGGCGTATCAAGACCTGGCGCTGCACGGAAGACCGACGCAAAACGAGAATCGCGCCAACTGAAAAAGGCCTGAATGAACTTAAGCGCTATATGTCCGGCGCTTTTTTGCCCGTCAGTATTCTTTACCCGACATTCAATATTAATGTGAACCTGCTGGACAATGATATTTTGAGAAATAACTTCTTCCGCCGCGCGGCAGAATATCTTTTTCGGGGATTAACGTTCAGGAAGGTGTTGCCTGAAGTGGGATTATTTATTGATAAAGATGGCGGGCGTATGATTATGCTTTATCTTTACCTGCAGGCTATGAAAAATAAATCTGCCCATGGTGCCGTCATCGACTATTCAGCCAGCACGCTCGCAAAAGAATTTTTCGTTTCGCGTATCCACGTCAACCGGATTATCAAATCGGCTCAGGAGGCAGGCTACCTGAAAGATCGGGGTGATGGTCGGCTATCGATATACCCGGCGTTTATCGAACTCGTCGAAAATTATGCCGGGTTATATTTTGCCTATGTTACGCATTACATCAACGTAGTACCCAAAGAGCGACGCCACGCTAACAACGCGACGTCAACCGTATAATCCTCCAGGCGTTCGGTCTCCCGAACGCCCTTCACCTATCGTTCCCGCAGCGCCTCTTTTGCCTTATTCAGCGGTTTCAACAGATAATCCAGAATGGTTTTGCTGCCGGTTTTAATATCAACGGTAGCAATCATGCCCGGAAAGACCGGAAATTCCTGCCCTTGCTTATTGGTCAGATGGTTACTGTCGGTACGAATATAGACGCGATAGTAGTAGACATCTCTTTTCACCTCATCCTGCAGGGTGTCCGGGGAAATCATGGTCACTTCCCCTTCCAGCCCACCGTAAATGGAGTAGTCATAGGCCGTCACTTTCACCAGCGCCTTCTGACCGGGATGGATAAACGCCACATCGCGCGGCGATATTTTCGCTTCGACCACCATCTGATCGTCAAGCGGGACCAGGCTCATCAGCTTGCCGTTCGGCGGGATAACGCCTCCCACGGTCGTGACGTCAATGTCCTTCACGATCCCACGAACCGGCGCATTGAAGGTCAGCCGGGTCAGGGAGTCCTCACGCCCTTTCATCACCGAACGCTGGGCTTCAATCTCCGCGTTGGCTTTCGCCAGCTCTTCACGGGCGCGAACGTAATACTGGTTTTTCATCTCGGTGATTTTATTCTCAAGCTCATTCTTTTGACGCTCAAGACGCAGCACCTCAACCTTGCTGGCCGCCCCCTGGGTCACCAGCGGACGGGTTAACGACAGCTCGCGCTGCACCAGCTCGGCACCCTGACGCAACCCGGCCAGCCCTTTTTCGAGACTCTCGCGCCGGGACTGGTAGAGCGCCGTTTCCTGTTTGACCAGCTCAACGTCGTCATCCAGCTCACCCGGAAACGCCAGTTCCGTGTCGTTCACCTCGGCCTTCAGGCGCGCAGCCGTGGCCATCGCCGCATTCAGACGAGACTCACTCTCCAGCACGCTCGACTCGGTTTTCGTCCGGTCTAGCTGCGCAAGCTGCTGGCCGCGTTCCACAATGTCGCCTTCGCGCACCATCAGGCTGTGGATAATGCCGCCTTCCAGGGACTGGATGACCTGCTCATGCGAAGACGGTATCACCTTGCCGCTGCCGGTCGTCACCTCATCAAGATGGAACAGGCTCGCCCAGGCGATAAACGCCGCCAGCAGGGCGAACAGCGACCATGCCACCAGCGACGAGCGCGGCAGGCGTGGCTCCTTCAGTCGGCTATTGAAACGGGAGAAATCATTCATGCCGCGCCCTCCTCGGCAACCGCCGCCGGCTTCATGGTCACGGTGCGCTGCGCTGTCTTTTTCGGCGCCATTCCGTGCTGGTGCAGGATGGCATCGCGCGGGCCGTCCATCACCACCTTGCCGTTTTCCAGCACGATGATGCGGTCGACCAGGTCCAGGATCGGCAGGCGATGCGTCGCCACCACCAGCGTCCGGCGTTTACCCAGCCATGTGTGAAGATGCTGAATAAACTGCTTCTCGCTCATTTCGTCCAGCCAGGCCGTTGGCTCGTCCAGCAGCAGGATATTCGGCGAGGTGATCAGGGCACGCGCCAGCAGCAGCGCCTGACGCTGTCCGCCGGAGAGGCCAGCCCCGCCCTCGTTGATGATATAGTTCAGCCCCATTTTCTGTTTGCGCACAAACTCCAGCGCGCCGCTGTTAACCAGCGCCTGATGAATTTCGTCATCGGTCGCCAGCGGGTTCCCCATCAGGATGTTGTCCCGCACGGAGCCAAAGAACAGACGGGCCTGCTGGCTCAGCAGCTGCATGTCGCGACGCACGTCGGCCGGGTCAAGGTGATTGAGGGCAATATCATCCAGCAGAATGCTGCCCTGCTGCGGCTCCTGCATGCCCGCCAGAAGCTGTAACAGCGTGCTTTTACCGGAGCCATTACGTCCGAGCACCGCCACGCGCTCTCCGGCGCGGATCTGCAGCTTGCTGATGTTAAGTACGGTAAGTTTCTCTTCCTCGTCGTAATAAAACCCGACGTCCTCAAGCGCGTAGTCGCCGCGCAGGTGGGCCTTGTGCACCTTCTTGCCGTGCTGCGGATCGTCAATCGGCCGCTGCATCAGATCGTCCAGCCCCTTGCGGGCCACTTTTGCCGACTGCCAGCGCGAGAGCACGCCTGAGATCTGCGACAGCGGCGCAATGGTCCGTGACGCCAGAATCGAGGTACCCACCAGCGCACCGGTGGTCATGTCACCGCTGATGACCAGATAGCAGCCCACCAACAGCACCACCGCGTAAACAATGGACTGCACCTCCTGGGTCCAGGTGAGCAGCAGGCCCGTCAGCCAGCGCTGCTTCATGCCGACGCTGGCGGCGACGTCGTTGGTGTTATTCCACTGGTTCTGGAAACGCTGCTCGGCGCGCATCAGCTTGATGTCTTCAATGCCCTGCACCGCTTCCACCAGCGTGGCGTTACGGATGGCGGATTCACGCATCCCTTCGCTGGAGAGTTTCCCTAGCGGGCGCTGCACCAGCAGGCCCGGAATAAGCAGCAGCGGAACCGCGAGCAGAACCACCAGCACCAGCGGGCCGCCAATCATCCACAGAATAAAGACGAACAGCAGGAAGAACGGCAGATCGGAGATAGCCGCAATGGTGGTGGAGGTGATGAGCTCCCGCACCGACTCCAGCTCGCGGATCTGCGCGATAAACGATCCGGTTGATTTGGATCGCGCGCCGTTTTTAATCCGCAGCGCGTGGGCAAACACGCGTTCAGAGATACGCAGATCGGCGCGTTTGCCCACCACGTCAGAAATATGCACGCGCAGCATGCGCATGATGAATTCGAACACGATGGCAATCATCACGCCGCCAAACAGCACCCACAGCGTGGCTTCCGACTGCGACGGCACCACCCTGTCGTAGACCTGCATGGAGAAGACCATGCCGGAAAGCGCCAGCACGTTGGCCACCAGCGCCACCAGCATAATGTCGCTGTAGCGTCGCCAGTCCTTCAGCGCCAACTGCCAGAACCAGTTTTTCTCATACGGTTTAATGTAGTCATCCACGCGGGCATCCGGCGTGGACTCAAGCGGGCGCAACACCATCAGCCCCTTTAGCCGTGCCCCGAGCTCGTCACGCGTCAGCGTCGTCTCCAGCCCCGCGTCGCCGCT
>Ga0157367_1000643_pt1 | contig 16600 bp, 17 predicted proteins | sample AttbisABBM2_FD_113142 | JGI IMG/M metagenome (GOLD analysis project Ga0157367, IMG submission 113142) | Fungus gardens microbial communities from leaf cutter ant in Botucatu, State of São Paulo, Brazil - Atta bisphaerica ABBM2 | ecosystem: Host-associated > Fungi > Mycelium > Unclassified ...
CCTGATGAAGGCGCGCGGCGTGCTCGCCGATCGCCTGCCGACGCTCGAGGTGCTCGACGACGTGATGTACAAGTCGATCGCGGTCGGCTTCGCGTTCTTCACGATCGCGACGATCCTCGGCGCGCTGTGGGCCGCGCAAGCATGGGGCGGCTACTGGAGCTGGGACCCGAAGGAAACCTGGGCGCTGATCGTGTGGCTCAACTACGCGGCCTGGCTGCACATGCGTCTCATGAAGGGCCTGCGCGGCGCGGTTGCCGCCTGGTGGGCGCTCACCGGCCTGCTCGTGACGACGTTCGCGTTCCTTGGCGTCAACATGTTCCTGTCCGGGCTGCACAGCTACGGGCAACTCTGAAGCACGCGCGGCGTTTCCTACCGTGTTCCACCCATGCACTTCGGCGAGCATTACCACTACCAGCCGGAAGCGTGCCGGACCAGAATGTCGCAACGAGCATCGCCGTATTCCAGATGCGACGCAGGAGGAGCTGCCATGAGACGCGTCTATTTTCTATTGCCGACGGCGCAATGCGCGCGGTCGATCGTCGGTGAGCTGCTGTCGCTGCGAATCGAGTGGCGACATATCCATTGCCTCGCGAATCACGATGTCATGCGCGACGGCTTGCCGGAAGCCACGCTGGTGCAACGCAGCGACCTGCTGCCGTCGCTCGCGCGCGGCACCGCGGTCGGCTTTGCGACCGGCATGCTGCTGGGGCTGATCATCCTGGTGTTCCCGCCCGCGGGTTTGCCGATCGGCGGCGGCGTCGTCGTGGCGATCACGCTGCTCGGCGCGGCCTTCGGTGCATGGGTCGCGACGATGATCGGCGTCGACATGCCGAACACGCGCCTGAAGCGTTTCGAGGACGGCATCGAGCATGGCGAACTGCTGATGATGATCGACGTGCCGACCGACCGCGTTCACGAGATCGAAGACGCGATCAAGCTTCACCATACGGAAGCGCATCTGCAGGGAGAAGATCCGACCATCCCGGCATTTCCGTGAGCCGTCGGCGGGCCGAAAGCCGCCCGATACGCGTTGCCGGACGTCATCGCGTCATGACGCCGGGCAACGCATCGTCATCGTGAACGCGGCGCGGGCGAGGTCGCCGCGGGCAGGCCGCCGTGTGTCTCAACCCGAGGTGCGAAGCCGCTTGTAGCGCGCGAGCACGCGCGGCACGTAATCGCGCGTCTGCGGCAACGACGGGATGCGATACCCGGCCCGGATCACCGCGTTCTCTCCGGCATTGTAGGCAGCCAGCGTGAGCTCGACGTTCTCCTTGAACAGGTTGAGCAGGAAGCGCAGGTACCGCGCGCCGGTCAGCACGTTGTCACGCGGATCGAACATGTCGCCGCCGGAGAAGCGTCGCGCCGTTTCCGGCATCAACTGCATGAGCCCGAGCGCGCCTTTGTCCGACACCGCCTTCGGGTTGTATCCCGACTCGACGTCGATCACCGCGCGAAGGAGTTCGGGCGGAATATTGGTTGCCCGACTCGCCTCGGCAATCACGTCCGCGAACGACGACGGCCCGACAGCCGGTTTCGGCGTGGCATGCTTCGTCGCGGATTCCGCCGGCCCGGGGGCCGGGACGATCACTTTCAGATTGGCCGTGCCGGGCTCGTTGGTCAGGACGATGGCGCCATTGTTCGCCACCGTGCCGTATATCTGCGCGTGGGCGGTGCACGACCATGCCGAGCCGATTCCCAAGCATGCGGCAACGATGGCTTTTCCCAGTCCGGATGAAGGGCGGTGGTGCATCTTTCTGGCCTCCTGCCCCTGCATTGTCGTGGCCGGGTCATCGCATCGACAATGGGGCACCCTCCTACACTTCGATGCCTGAAACGACGCCTGGCGGCAGTGCTGCAAGACTGTTACACAAGGAATAGCCGGTAACGAAGGGTAATCGACCGAAGTTGACGATCCTTACGCCGGACAGTTGTTTTCTGCTCAAGGCAATCGTTGCCGTAGAAGAAACCCTTTCGCGCGCGGCGAAAGCGATCGAATCCTCCGCCATCCGTAGTCGCACGGATGCGTCGCACAACGTCCCAACGATTCAACCCTGAAACACTTCCCGCCGTTGCGCAGGAGGATGCGTGGCGCGGTGGCCGAGCGCGGCGCGGTGGCGCGATCCTTGCTGAGACAACGGGCGTGGCCAGTCGCTCGCGAGACAGTGGCCACCAGACCGGACTGGGAGACGCATGGGGAAAGCGTCTGGTACCGTGCAACGAGACGTCGATCTCGAATGCGGTACACGCGCGGGGATACTTGGTTGGGGGAATGCGTGAATACTAAATATCGCGTGATAGTGGCAGAGGATCACGATCTGCTGAGAAACGGGCTCCGGTCGATGCTTTGCGCACAAGGCGATTATGACGTCGTCGGCGAAGCGCGGGACGGCAAGGAGGCATGCCATCAGGCAATGACGCTCGCGCCGGATCTGATCCTGATGGATCTGTCGATGCGCGGGATGAACGGCATCGATGCGAGCGCGACGATCAAGCGCAGAGCGCCGACCATCCGGATCGTCGTGCTCACGGTGCACCAGAACGAAGAATACGTGCGCGAGGCGCTGCGCGCGGGCGTCGACGGCTACGTGCTCAAGGATGTTTCGTTCGACGAATTGCTGCTCGCGATGCGCATGGTCATGCAGGGGAAGAAGCACCTGAGTGCCGACGTGTACGGCTACATGGTCGACTCGTTCGTGACCGGTCGCGAAATGCCCGCGCCGAAAAAGGCCTGGGACGTCCTGACCGCGCGCGAACGCAGCGTGCTGAAGCTGATCGCGGAAGGACGCACCAACCGGCAGGTCGGTCAGTACCTGAACCTGAGCCCGAAGACGATCGAGAAGTATCGGGCGAGCATGATGCACAAGCTCCATCTCGCGAATCTGACGGAACTGGTGCTCGTCGCGATGAACATGGGGCTATTGACCACACTCGCGGCGAAATGCGCGGAGCCGGACGTGGACGACGTGTCGCCGCACGCGGTCGCCGACGCAGGGCTGGCGGCAGACGCCGTCGTGCGGCTGGACGACTACCCGGCGGGCAGCGCGAAGCGCTGAGCGCGGCCGACATTCAGAGCGGCCAGGTTGCCGAGACGCGCGTACCCATCGTGGGGGACGACCGGATCGCGAACGTGCCGCCGTGCGACTCGATGCGGTGCTGCATGCCGATCAGCCCGAGCCCCTCCGCGCGCGCGTCGTCCGTCGAAAGCAGGCGATGCTCGTAGCCGACGCCGTTGTCGTCGATCGTCAGCAGCAGGCCGCCCGCATCGTGTTGCAGGCCGAGCACGATTTCGGTGGCCTGCGCATGCTTGACGATGTTGTGGAGCGCCTCCTGCGCGACCCGGAACATGTCCGCCTTCAGATGATCCGGTATGTCGTCGTCGTCGACGTCGCAATTGAACTCGACCGACAGGTGGTTCGCGTCGCGCTCGACGCGCCGGCACAGCGACGCGAGTGCGGCCGGCAGTCCGAGCTTGTCGAGCATCGGCGGCCTCAGTTCGCCGCAGATCTGGCGTATTTCGGCGATCGTCTCGCGGATCCGCAACACGGCGTCGTCGAGCAGATCCGTCGCGTCGGCGATCTCGCCGCGGCGAATGCGCATGAGCGCGTCCTCATTCATCAGCTTGATGAGCGTCAGCGCCTGACCGAGCCCGTCGTGCAGTTCCGCGGCAAGCCGATGTCGTTCCTTCTGCTGGCCAATCAGCAGATACGTGTCGCGGGCAGGCACGCCGGCATCGTTTGCCGCGGTGCCGCGCCGTTCGGGGTCGGGGGCCGGCGATTCTTCGAACAGCGTCAGCGACAGGTGTGTACCGGGAATCGCCTGCTGATATACGACGAATTGCGCGGGATGGCCGCTTCGCCCGCTGAGCATCGCCGCGAACGAATGTTGCTGAAGATCGACGCTCCTGGACAGTTCATGCGCGAGCGCGGGATGGGCATCGTCGGGTGCCAGGTCGCACAGGTGCCGGCGGACGAGCTCGGCGGTCGTATACCCGAACAGCGCCGCCGCACTGCGATTGGCCGATACGAAGGTTCCGTCGTCAGCGAGAATGGCAAGCGCCGCGCCACGTGCATCGGTGACGACACCGGTGCGGTGATCGTTCGGGCGCACCGCACTGCGCAGCTTGCGCATCGCATCGATCAGATCGAGCAGCCTGATCCGCGGTCCTTCGGGCTGGCGTTCAATCATGGTAGCTCCCGATGCACGATTCTCAGGAAACCGTAAGGTTTCCGTGATTCTAGGACGCGACCGAGCCCGGCCGCAACATGGGGATTGCGCGTGTACTGCATAGGGACATACCTGCCGCATACGGCGGGGTATTCCCGCCAAGCGGGCATGTCCTACCGGCTTTTGGGGGGCGTCATCCGATGACGCTCGCGATCGAATTCATGACACTGCGTTGACGGGGCACGGAATTGTCCGCGGCCTGGGCTCGTGTCAGGGAGGCCGGTATGAACAGGATCGCCAGATCGACGATGGGCGCATTCGTGGTCGCTGGCGCCGCGCTTGCCGCGGCGCCAGCGTGGTGTGCGCCCGATGGTAGCGTGATCGAGAACGCCGGCGGTGCGGCCGCCGAAAACGCCGCCGCGAACCCGAACGTCACGGAGAACGCCGCGCCGGATGGCGTCGACAATCTGATGGGAAACGACATGCAAAGCGGTGTCGAACATCCCGTCAAGCACGCTGATGACAGCGCTGCGCCGCCCGCCGCGGAGCACGCGATGGAGCCCGCGATGGAGCCCGCCGCGGAGCAGGCGATGGAGCCCGCTGCCGAGCACGCGATGGAGCCCGCCGCGGAGCAGGCGATGGAGCCCGCTGCCGAGCCCGCGATGCAGCCGGCCGCGGAGCAGGCGTCGGAGCCCGCTGCCGAGCCCGCGATGCAGCCGGCCGCGGAGCAGGCGTCGGAGCCCGCTACCGAGCCGCAGACGCAGCCCGCCACGGAGCCCGCCACCGGAAGTCCCGCAGCGCCCGTGCCAACCGCACCTGCCGGCAAACCGGCGGACAAAGGCGAATCGCAGATGACCGAGGGCGCGTCCGGCGCAGCCGGCATGCACATGCACATGCATCACGCCGTCGCGCCGGGCACCGTGCACTCGATGGTCCAGTACGCGGTGCCGTCGGTCCAGCTCGTGCGCGACGACGGCCGGACCGTCTCGCTGGCCAAGGAGCTCGACGACGGCCGGCCGGTGATCCTGACGTTCGTCTACACCAGTTGCACGACCATCTGCCCGATGATCAGCCAGACGCTCGAGCAGCTGCAGGGCGAACTCGGCGCCGACCGCGACAAGGTGCACATCATGTCGATCTCGATCGATCCGGAGGCGGACACGCCCGAGCGGCTCAGGACCTACGCGGCACGCTTCGGCGCCGGCCCCGAATGGCAGCACTACACCGGCACGGTCGATGCGAGCGTCGCGGCGCAGCGCGCGTTCAACGTGTTTCGCGGCGACAAGATGAACCACACGCCGGTGACGTTCGTGCGGGCCGCGCCGGGCCAGCCGTGGTTGCGTATCGACGGCTTCGCGACGCCGACCGAGCTGCTCGCCGCCTATCGCGACGTCCTCGCGTCCAGCTAGGTGCCACGTCTCTGCAAGGAGCGTCGAAATTGGACACCAAGCACCGTGTGCTGATCGTCGAGGACCAGCATCTGTTGCGAGTCGGCCTGAGTCATCTGGTTTCCGAGCTGGTCGACTACTGCATCGTCGGCGCGGCGAGCGGCGGGGTCGAGGCCTGCCGTCTCGCCGAGAAGACGCGGCCCGACCTGATCCTGATGGATCTGTCCATGCCGGGCGGCAGCGGCTTCGAAGCGATCGCGACGATCAAGCGCGACGTGCCGCATACGCGGATCATCGTCCTCACGGTTCATCGCAGCGAAGACAACGTCAGGGAAGCGTTTGCCGCCGGCGCGGACGGGTACGTGGTCAAGGATTCGCCGTTCGCCGACCTGGTTCGCGAGATGCGCTTCGTGATGCAGGGCAAGTGCGTGATCAGCCTCGAGGCGTATCGGGCCCGCGCCGGCCTGCACGGGCTGCATGACGCGAACGCGCACAAGGCGCGATTGTGGAGCGCGCTGACGAATCGCGAGCGCACCGTGTTGCGCCTCGTCGTCGAGGGGCACACGAGCCGGCAGGTCGGCGAGTGCCTGCAGGTCAGTCCGAAAACGGTGGACAAGCACCGTGCCAATCTCATGCGCAAGCTCGGCGTCGTGAATCTGACCGGCCTCGTTCACTTCGCGATCGACGTCGGTGTGCTCGCGCTGAATGACGACGACCGTGTGTGAACACCCTCCATTGGGGCATGGCCCAACAGGGGGGGATTTACCCATGGGGATGGACGGCACTCCCTACTTCTTCCCCCTACCGACGTGAACAAGAATGCAATCAACGGCATCGGCAGTGCCGATGCCGCGGGTCGATACAGGGAGGGAGCCGTGAGCCACGAATCGTTCTCGATCCCGGCCGGCGGGCCGGGCCAGCGGCGGCGTGACGAACGACACGTGTGCCGGGCGTGCGCGAGTCGCGGCTTCACGCTGCTCGAGCTGCTTGTCGTGATGGTCATCATCGGGTTGCTGGCAGGGCTCGTGGCACCACGGTATTTCGACCAGGTCGGCAAGTCCAACGTGAAGATCGCGCGTGCGCAGATCGTGTCGCTCGGCCAGGCGCTGGATCAATACCGGCTCGACGTCGGTACCTATCCGACCACCGAGGAGGGGCTCGATGCGCTCGTGAACAAGCCGCAAAGCGCATCGCGATGGAGTGGTCCCTATCTGCAGAAAGCCGTTCCGGTGGATCCGTGGGATCGGCCCTATCAGTATCGTTCACCGGGTGAGCACGGCGACTACGACCTGTTTTCGCTCGGCAAGGACGGACGCGGCAGCGGTACCGGCGAGAACGTGACGATCTCGTCGTGGTAGGGGCGCGCAGCTGCGGCCGCTGCGCGCGTCGTGAGCAGTTCACAGGGAGAGCCGACGTGAAATTCGTGCTGCGTGTATTCGATACGAGCGGCTCGGTGCAGACGCTTCGCATCGACAGCGATTCGCCGGCGAGCGCCGCATCGCTCGCGCGTGCGCGCGGCCTTCGCGTCGTATCGGTCAGCACGGACGCCGGGCGGCAGCGGCGCGGCGCGAAACGACTCGGGATGCCGGGTGCGCGGTTCGACGTCGACATGTTCGCGCGCGAACTGGCGGCGCTGCTCGATGCGGGTGTCGGCCTCGTCGACGCGTTGCGCACGCTCGGCGGCAACGCGCGGCGCGAAGCGTCCGCACAGGTATGTCGCGATCTGCTGCGGCACCTCGAGGAAGGGCAGTCGCTTTCGGCGGCGCTCGAGCACGCGAGCCCGATCTTTCCGCCGGTGCTGGTGGCGTGCGTGAAGGCGAGCGAGCAGACCGGCGGCCTGGCCGACAGCCTGACGCGCTATTCGCACAATAGCGCGACGCTGCGCGAGTTGCGCGCGCGGGTCGTGTCGGCGGCGATCTACCCGACGGTGCTGCTGTTCGTCGGTGCGGCCGTCGTGCTGTTCCTGCTCGGCTTCGTGGTGCCGCGCTTCGCGACGCTGCTCGAACACAGCGGGCGCGAACTGCCGCTGATGTCGCGGCTGCTGATGGCGTGGGGCAGCATGGTGCATGCGCACGGCGCCGGGCTGACGGGAGGCCTCGCGGTGCTGGCGGTGGCGACCGGTGTCGCGCTGCGGCGTCCGGCACTGCGCATCTGGCTCGCCGATCGTCTGTTGGCGCTGCCCGGCATCGGGCAACACTTCCGCGTGTTTCGCCAGTCGCAGTTCTATCGCACGACGGCAATGCTGGTCGACGGCGGCATTCCCGCCATTCGCGCGTTCGACCTCGCGCGCGGCCTGGTCGGCCGCGCGGACCAGGCCGCGCTCGCGGGCGCGCTGCAGCAGGTCCGCAATGGCGCGAAGATTTCCGATGCGTTCCAGCAGGCCGGTCTGGCGAACGCGATCGGCTACCGCCTGTTGACGGTGGCCGAAAAGACCGGCGGGCTCGGGCCCGTCCTCGACCGGATCGCGGCGTTTCAGGAAGCCCAGGTGTCGCGCACGATCGACCTGATTTCGCGATTGATCGAGCCGGCGATGATGATCGTGATCGGCGTGGTGATCGGCGGGATCGTCGTCTTGATGTACATGCCGATCTTCGAGATCGCGTCGAGCATTCAGTAGGCCGTCCTGGAGACGCGCGTGGACACCGTCACTTCCTCCCCCGACCACCATCCCGACCCGGATGCCGAACTGCGCGATCTCCTTCGCACGCTCGGCGAACGGCACGGTTCCGGCATTCGCGCACTCGAGGCGTTGTCGGCGCAGACGGCGCTGGGCGCGGACGAGATGCGCGAGCGGCTCGCATCGCAGTTCCGGATGAAACCGATCGGCATACGCGAGCTGAACCGCCTGGAGCCGGATTTCGAGCTGGTGCCGTTCGTCGAGGCGACGGCGCGCCTCTGCGTGTGCCTGCGCGATCCCGAGCGCGGTGCGCTGCTGTTTGCGATCGCCGATCCGCTCGATGCCCGCACGCGCGGCTGGGTCGAACACCGGATGCGTGCGCACCCCGCGCAGCCGTACGGCTGGGCGCTCGCGAGCGCGGGCGACCTGGGCGCCTATCTCGCCGTGCGCGAGAAGGACATCCGCGCGATGGATTCGCTGGCGTTCGACGATCCGATCCAGAACGCGCCCGATCCGGCGTCGCTCGCGTTGACGCTGCAGGGCATCAGCAGCGACGACAGCCCGGTGGTGCGTCTGCTCAATTCGACGATCTACGACGCGCTCAAGATGCTGGCGAGCGACATCCACCTCGAATGCCGGGCCAACGGCTTGATGATCAAGTGCCGGGTCGATGGCGTGCTGACGGTGGTGGGGCGCGTGGAGGGCCGCGACGTCGCGGACCAGGTGCTGTCGCGCGTGAAGGTGATCTCCGAGCTCGATATCGCGGAGCGCCGCATTCCGCAGGACGGGCGCTTCAAGGCGATGTACGCCGGACGCGAGATCGATTTTCGCGTATCGATCATGCCGAACCAGTTCGGCGAGGACGCGGTGTTGCGGATTCTCGACCGCTACCAGCTGTCCCAGGCGTCGGGCGGCCTGACGCTCGAGGCGCTGGGGTTCCAGCCCGCCGACACGCGCTTCATGCGCTCGGTCGCGTCGATGCCGTACGGGATGCTGCTCGTCACGGGCCCGACCGGCAGCGGCAAGACCACGACGCTTTACGCAATCCTCACTGAAATCAACAACGGGCTCGAGAAGATCGTGACGATCGAGGATCCGGTCGAATACCAGCTGGGCGAGATCCTGCAGATTCCAGTCAACGAGGCGAAGGGCCTGACGTTCGCGCGCGGATTGCGGTCGATCCTGCGGCACGACCCCGACAAGATCATGGTCGGCGAAATCCGCGATCCCGAAACCGCGCAGATCGCCGTGCAGGCGGCGCTGACCGGCCACCAGGTGTTCACCACCGTGCACGCGAACAACGTGTTCGACGTGATCGGCCGCTTCACGAACATGGAGGTCGATCCGTATAGCTTCGTGTCGGCGCTCAACGGCGTGATCGCGCAGCGGCTGCTGCGCCAGTGCTGTCCCGATTGCCTGGTCGAGGACACGGTGGACGCGGATGCGCTCGCCCGCTCGGGCATCGACCCGGACACGGCCGGCGCCTACCTGTTTCGCCGCGGTACCGGGTGTGCGATGTGCCGCGGCAGCGGCTATCGCGGCCGGCGTGCGATCGCGGAGGCGCTGCGCATGAACGACGAGCTGCGGCAACTGCTGTCGGAGCGCGCGCCGCTCGGGCACATCAAGGCGGCGGCGCTGCGCTACGGCATGACGACGTTGCGGGCGTCGGCGATCGAGCTGGTGAGGCGCGGCGAAACGACGCTCGAGGAGATCAATCGTGTCACCATGGTCGAATAACCGGCTTGCGATCGGCGTCGGAACGCGCGAGATCGTCATCGGCATCCGCCCGCCCGCACTGTGGCGGCCGGGCCGGCGCGGATTCGTCGCCGATCCGCTCAGCATCGTCATTCCCGACGAATGCTTCGGGATCGAGACGGGGGTGCTCGATGCCCTGCGTGCCGCGCTTGCCGCGACGCCCGGTATCGACGGCGGCGCGAAGCGGCCGCAAGCGTGCGGTGCGAGCATCGTGCTCGACGATTTCTGGTGTTGTCACGCGATCTTGCGCGGCGACTTCCGCGCGCTGCATGCACGCGAACTCGAGGAAATCGCACTCGCGCATTTCTCGGACACGTATGGGGTCGCCACCGAGTCGCTGGTCACGCGCTTTCACGTGCGGCATGGCGGCCGTGCGCTCTTTGCAAGCGCGTTGCCGCGCACGCTGTACGACGGGATTCACGAGACGGGCGCATCCGGTGATGTCCGCATCCGCTGCCTTCGCGCAGGGCTTCCGGAGACGCTGAATCGGGTCGCGGCGAAGATCGACGGCGATGCGATGCTGCTCGTCGTCGGCGAGGCGCTGATGCAGGCGGTCATGATCGAGCGTGGCGAGTGGGCCGCGTACGATGCGCAGCGCCTCTTTCCGGGCGAGTCCGGCGATGCGTCGCGGCTCGCCGAGCTCGCCGAGCAACTGTTCGAGCGCTCGGCGACGCGCGCGGGCCTGAAGTGCGACGACTGCAACGTCTATCTGTTCGGCGTCGACACGGACGCCGCGCCGTTCGAGGCGCGCTTTGCCTCGGCCGTCCTGCCGGACCGCGCGGCGCTCGACGGTTCGCCTGCGCGCCGGTTGCTGGAGTACGCGTCATGATCCCCACCCTCGACATCGATTTTTGCCGGCGCCGCGCCCGCATCGGCGCGAGCGGCGCGATCCTGCTTGGCGTCGCCGCGTTGCTGTGGGGCGCGTGCGCCGTCCGGCTCTGGCACGCGTATGCGGAGAACGATCGCATCAGGGAGACGCTGGCGGTCGTCCAGCAACACAAACTCGCGCAGCAACACGTCACGAAGCCGCCGCCGACCGCGGCCGCGCGGCTCGCGGAAAAGCAGAGCCAGGCCGTGCTGCGCGAATTGACCGTGCCATGGCAGACGCTCTTCGCGATCGTCGAAGACTATCCGGGCCATGACGTCGCACTGATCGGCATCGACCAGAACCCGGCGCAGGGCCAGATTCGCATCACGGCCGAAGCGAAGGACCCGGACGCGATGATCGCGTACCTGAAGTACTTGCAGACGAGCGTCGTGCTGCGTGAGGCGACGCTCAACGGTCACCTCGTCGAGGAGAACGTGGCGGGAAAGCCGGTGCGTTTCCAGATCACGGCCGTCTGGAGGAAATCATGAAAGCCGATCGTTTCGCGGACCGCCTGCTCACGCTTCGTTTCGCGTGGCGGCGTGCATTCGGTCTGCCGGGGCTCGCCGGAATCCTGATGCTCGGTGCCGCGGGCATCACGTATGCGGCGATCGCCGGCGTGGAGTCCGACACGCGCGCGATGCAGGCACCGGCCGGCGTGGTGCGGGCCGTCCGCGGCCATCGTCCGGCCGACGTGCGCGGCGCGGCGGCGGCCGCGGACGCGACGACGCTCGACATGTTGCCGGCGCTCTTTCCGCGCTTTTCGCAAAGCGCGGACGACATCGCGTCGATCTTCGAGCAGGCGCGCGACAGTCATCTGGCGCTCGGGTCCGCCGAGTACCAGATGACGACCGAGTCGGGGTCGCGCTTCATGCGCTACCAGGTGCTGCTGCCCGTGAAGGATCAGTACGGCGCGATCCGGCATTTTCTCGCATCGGTGCTGAACAACGTGCCGAACGCGGCGCTGCAGGAAATCCACGTCGAGCGTCCGGCAGTGGGCAGCAGCATGCTCGACGCGCGGGTGCGTTTCGAACTCGTCTATCGGAGCGCCCAGCCATGATCTCCGCCGTCATGAAGCCCGCTTCGCGCCATCGACTCGCGCTCGTGCTGGGTTGCCTCGTCGTCGCCGGTACCGGATATCGCGTGCTGGTGGCGGCGATGCAGCAGCCGGCACCGGCCGTTGCAAGCGGCATCGTCCATCGCGACGGTACGCGCATGGCGCCCGCGCCGGCACGCGCACGCGTCGCGGCGGCCTCGCATGCCGCGGCGCCTGCGCCCGCGTCGCATGACGTACCGGCGTCGCATCAAGCGGCGCCGACCCCGCGGGAACAGCTCGCCGCCTTGCGTGCGCCCGTGTCCGTCGAAGCAGCACACGATCCATTCACGGCGTCGTCATGGCTGCCGCCGCCGCCCGTCGTGCCGCCGCCGCCCGAAACGCGTCCGGCGCCGCCGACCGCGCCGCCGGTGCCGTTCGTCTATCTCGGCCAACAGGATGCCAAATCGGCGAAGCCGCAAGTGTTTCTCGGCAACGGAGACCAGTTGCTGATCGTTTCGCCGGGTGACGTGATCGACAGCCAGTATCGCGTCGAGTCGGTGTCCGAGTCGAACGTGGTGCTCACCTATCTGCCGCTGCACCAGACCCAGATGGTGCTCATTCCAGTGGAAGGAAAATAAATGGAAACCCTACTTACACGGGATGCGTGCCGCGACGGGGACGGCGGCCGGTCGACTTGCCTTTGGTCCGCCCCTTCGGCCGATGCGCGACCGGCACCGGCCAATCGGTGCGCGACGACGAAACGCGCGCTGGCGATCGCCGTGGCGTTGCTCGCATGCGGCGGCTGCGCGCATGTGCCGAACCTTCAGGACGATCCGACCAACGCGCAGGTGAAGATCGACGCATTGCACGACCGCAACGGCGCAATCGATGAGTTGCTCGACAACGCGGACGCGTTACGCCAGAAGAACGCGTTCGACGACGCGGCGCGCTCCGTCTACATGGCGAAGCAGCTCGATCCAACCAGCGAGCGCGCGCGCCGGATCGACACGATGATCGACCAGGACCGCAAGCATCTCGCGATCCTGCAGGAAGCGGATCGCATGATGAAGCGCGGTTCATACGCGCAGGCGGCCGAACGCGTGCATCGCGTGCTGGTCGAGGATCCGGCCAATGCGATGGCGATGCGGATGCAGGCGGAACTCGACGAGAAGCGCCGCCAGCAACACGCGGAGCGCGACGACAAGCTCGCGGCGTCGTCGATCATGCGCACGCCGGTGTCGCTGCAGTTCCGCGACGCGAACGTGCGGATGGTGTTCGAGGCCTTGTCGCGGACGTCCGGGCTGAACGTCATTTTCGATCGCGACGTGCGCGCCGACCTGAAGACGACGATCTTCGTGCAGAACGCGTCGTTGCAGGACACGGTCGACATGATCCTGTTGCAGAACCAGCTCGACAAGAAGCAGATGAACGCGAACACGCTGTTCATCTACCCGGCGACGCCGGCCAAGGAGCTCGAATACCAGGAGCTCAAGGTGCGTACGTTCCAGTTGTCGAACGTCGAAGCGAAGCAGATCCAGGCGCTGCTGAAGAGCCTGTTGAAGGTGAAGGAGGCGGTGATCGACGAACGCGCGAACACGGTGACGATCCGCGGCACGCCGGACACGATCAAGGTCGCCGAGGAGATGATTACCGCCCAGGACTTGCCGGAGCCGGAGGTGATGCTCGAGGTCGAGGTGCTGGAGGTATCGCATGACCGGATGTCGCAACTGGGTATCAACTGGCCCAACTCGTTTACGGTGTCGACGCCGAGCTCGGCCAATACCTGGGGGGTGCTGCATCATTTGCCGGTCAATGCGCTGAACGTCAGCAGCCTGTCGGCCACCGCGGACTTCAAGCTGACCGATACCGACGCGAATCTGCTCGCGAGCCCGCGCATCCGCGCGCGCAACAAGGAGAAGGCGCGCATCATGATCGGCGACAAGGTGCCGGTGATTTCGAGCTCGAGCACGCCGAGCACCAGCGGCCCGTCGTTTACGCAGATGATCCAGTACCTCGACGTGGGCATCAAGCTCGAGGTCGAGCCGCAGGTTTATCGCGACGGCGACGTCGGCATCAAGCTGAATCTCGAAGTCAGCAACATCACCAACACGATCTCGAGCGGCAACTCGCAGGGGCTGAGTTCGCTCGCGTATCAGATCGGCACGCGCAGCGCGTCGACCAGCCTGCGGCTTCGGGACGGCGAAACGCAGATCATGGGCGGCCTGATTTCGGACGAGGACCGGCGCAACGCGAACAAGGTGCCGGGTCTTGGCCAGTTGCCGGTGCTCGGTCGCCTGTTCTCGGATCACGGCGGCGATCACAAGAAGACCGAGATCGTGCTGCAGATCACGCCGCATATCGTCCGGCCGCAGGTTGCGGCGGATGCGGACACGCAGGAAGTGTGGTCGGGCACCGACGTCAACGTGCACGCCGACCAGCTGCGACTCGACCCGGTGGCGCTGAACGCGGAAGCGCCCGCGGCGCCGGTGGCGAAGGCCGTTCCGGGCAGCGTGGGCGGCGGGACGTCGGGCGGTGCGGCGTCGCCGCCATTGGACGCCGCGGCGAATCGCGCGCAGCCGTCGCCGGGGAGCGGCGCGTTCGGACGGATGCCGGCTGCACCGCGCACGACGCCGCCGCCCGACCCGTACGGCGGGCGGTTCTCGAGGTCTCAGCCGGCATTGCCCGCGCCGGCCCCCGGGGCCGCCGCGGCGGAGCAGCCGGCTGGCGGCGCAGCGCAGGCGGCCGCGTCGGCGGGCAATGAAGCGGCGCCCGCGCCGAGCACCACCGTGACGCCGGTTGCGTCGCCGGCACCGGCCGAGCAGGCTGCCGCGGCGGCCAATGCGCCGGCCGCCGCGCCGGCGGCGCCCGCGCCGACGCTGCAGATGCCGGCCGGCGATATCCCGAGCGAAAACCCGCTTCGCCCGGTCGGGAAGTGAGCCGTGGCCGCCCGCCATGCAGCGCCTCGCATTGGCCGGGTCGGCCGCATCGGCCGGCGCGGCTTCACGTTGATCGAGATGGTCATCACGCTCGCGCTCGTGTCGATCCTCGCGCTCGCGATCATGCCGTTCTCCGAACTGATCGTGCAGCGTCAGAAGGAGCAGGAGCTGAGTGCCGCGTTGCGTGAGATTCGCACGGCGCTCGATGCGTACAAGGACGCGAGCGATGCGGGGCAGATCGAAAAGGAGGCGGAAGCGTCCGGCTATCCGCCGTCGCTGGCCGTGCTCGTGACGGGCGTGAAGAACGTCCGCGACCCGAAGGGCGGCATGATGCTGTTCCTGCGCCGGGTGCCGCGCGATCCGTTCTTCGCCGGCGATCCCGATACGCCGGCCGAGGACACCTGGGATGTGCGCGCGTACGGCACGCCGCCGGACCCGGCGGCCGACGCGGCGTCTGTCGGCATGGAGCCCGGCAAGGACGTGTTCGACGTGACCTCGAAATCCGCTCGCGTCGGCATCAACGGCATTCCGTACAAACAATGGTGACGCTTCATCATGAAACCCGCTCGCAAGCGCAGGATCCGCGGCTTTACGCTGATCGAAATCGTGGTCGTGATGGCCATCATCGGACTGCTTCTGACGTTGGCCGTGCCGCGCTACATGCACAGCATCGAGCGCGGGAAGGAGCAGGTACGGCGCCAGAACCTCGCGGTGATGCGCAATGCGATCGACCAGTATTACGGTGACAACGGGCAATACCCCGAGACGCTCGACGAACTGGTCGCGAAGCACTATTTGCGTGCGGTTCCGGTCGATCCGGTGAATGGCGACGACAAATGGGCGACGATCGCATCGCCGGACGAGACCAAGCAGGGCGTCTACGATGTGGGGCCCGCGAGCAGTGCGCAAGGCGTGCCGCCGGGCGTGGCGGGGACGGCGGGCGTGGCCGGAGCGGTGAAATGAGCCGGTCCGGCCGGGCCGTGCGCGCGATGCATTCCCGCCTGCGCGGCGGGCGGCAGCGCGGGCTCGTGCTGCTCGCGCTGCTGATCGCGCTGATGCTGATGTCGATCGCGCTGGCCGGCGCGCTGGATGTCTGGTCGCTGCAGCGGCAGCGCGAACAGGAGCGGCAACTGCTGTTCGTGGGCGATCAGTACCGGAGGGCCATCGTCGGGTACTACCGTGTCGCGCGCGTGTATCCGCAAACGGTCGACGACCTGCTGGTCGATACCCGCTTTGCAGTACCCATGCATCATTTGCGCCGCGCGTATTCGGATCCGGTCAGCGGCAAGAACGACTGGTCGTTCCTGTGGCGGGCCGACCGATTCTACGGCGTGTCCAGCAGCTCGGACGGCGCGCCGATCAAGCGCGCGGGATTTCCGGATCGATATAGGGACTTCGAGGGCGTCGAAACCTATCGACAGTGGAAGTTTCTTTTCCTCGCACCGGGTCTGGCCGCATCGGCCGACGAAGCGTCGCCGGCGGCGCCGGCGCTGTCGGCCAGTACGCCGCGCCTGTCCGGTTTTCCGGGTGGCTCGTTGCCCGGACAGGTGCCGGCGCGCCTGCGGTGACGCGGGTTCGGTACCACGCGATACAGACCGCGCGCAAAAAAGCGCGACGCCCGCAACGGGCATCGCGCGTAAAACGGCGTGGAGCGCCGACGAATGAAACGTGATGAAGAAACGGGCGCCCGGCCAGGGGCGCCCGGCTAGGGACGCTCGGCCAGAGGCTCAGGCCTTCGCGAGCTTGATGCTGGTCGGCTCGGCCGTCAGGTAGCCGACGCTGGCGCCGAAGCGGTCCTTGTAGTTCGCGCGCACGAGCGGGTCGAGCGTCGACTTGACC
>Ga0157367_1000644_pt1 | contig 16575 bp, 14 predicted proteins | sample AttbisABBM2_FD_113142 | JGI IMG/M metagenome (GOLD analysis project Ga0157367, IMG submission 113142) | Fungus gardens microbial communities from leaf cutter ant in Botucatu, State of São Paulo, Brazil - Atta bisphaerica ABBM2 | ecosystem: Host-associated > Fungi > Mycelium > Unclassified ...
CGAAACCCGTCACGCCCGTGCCCAGCGCCGCGATTTCGCCGCTGAACTCGTGGCCGAGGATGCACTGGCCCTTCAGGCCCGTCAGCGGGTGCGGCGCGTCGACGGGAATGAACACGGGCCCGGCGACGTACTCGTGCAGGTCGGAGCCGCAGATCCCGCACCAGTGCACGCGGATCTGGACCCAGCCGGCCGGCGGATGCGCCGGAACGGGAACCTCTTCGACGCGGATGTCGTGGCGGCCATGCCAGACGGCGGCCTTCATGCTGGGAGCGGTGTTCGGTGCCGGTGTACTCACGTTGCTGTCTCCGTCAGGTTGTCGTCGGACGCGCGGCCAGGGGGCCGGTTCGTCCGTCGCGCGATTGCGCGAGCGACCGACATGCAGGAACGGGGCCAGCTCGAATGGGCGATTGGGTGGCGACGGAGCCGGGCGGCAAGTGTGCGATGCAGCAGGCCGCCTTGCATTGACATCAGGAGAGTCTGAGGAAATTCGACGTGAAATTTGCTGCGACGGCGACGGGTGGCGACGGGGTGGGGCGGGTGAGACGCCGGGACATTCGTCTCAGCCGGTTGAGACGAAACGCGAGACGCGCGGTTCGGTCGGCCTTGTCACCGTCGCTCCCGCCCATTGTGGCGATCGGCGAAACGCATCGTTGCGTACGTTTCCCCTTTACTTGAAGTTAACTTCAATTTGTATCATCTGCGGCAGTCCGATCCCGCGCGGTGCGCGGCGCCGGTCCGTTTCAATCTTCACGGAATGTCGTCAAGCATGCCGAAGTTCATCGAAAGCCTGATCTGCGAATACGTGTCGTATCACATGCTGGTAGCGGACGAGCGGGATGCGGTGCCATCGCCCGCGGAGGTCGGGATGGTCCGGCCGTCGGCGGGCGCCGATCGCGAGCCGGGTTCGGCGCCTGTCGCGCCGGGTGTTTCACCGCTGCGGCCGCAACTGTTCGTCACGATCCTGGAGTCTGGCGACGACGGCTTGCTGGTGCGCTGGAGCGAAAGCGGTCGCTGCCATTACGGCGAGCAGCGCTGGCGCGTGCGCGTCGCGTTGCAGGCAGGTCGCTGCGCGATCTCCGGGCAGGCGATCGAGCCAGGCGAGCCAGTGTACCGGCCGGTGCGGCGGCCGGTGCCCGTCAACGGCGACGAGATGATCCGCCCCGCGTCGGTGCCGGGCGCGGCTGGCGCCGTGTGCCACGTTGCGTCAGCCTGCGGCGAGGCGGCGGATCCGGTCGACGCCCTGGGCTGAGCCAGCCAGCCGGTTGCGCCCGCGCGTTACTTGAGATCCTTCCGATACTGGATGAACCCCGCGTTGTTCGCGAGCTTGTCGTACAGCGCGCGGGCGGTCGTGTTGGTTTCGTGCGTGAGCCAGTACACGCGGCTCGCGCCGGCTTCGCGGGCCCGCTCGTACACCGCCTCGATCAGTGCGCCGCCCGCGCCTTGTCCGCGGGCGTCCGCCGCCGTGAACAGGTCCTGCAGATAGCAGTACGGCCCTTCGGTCCAGCACGAGCGGTGATAGATCGCGTGCACGATGCCGACCAGCGTTCCCGACGCGTCGAAGGCGCCGAGCACGAACATCGGTTCGGCGGGATCCATCAGGCGTGCCCACGTCGTCGCGAACACGGCGTCGCTCAGCGCGGTCTCGTAGAACCGCTGGTACCCCTGCCACAGCGGGCGCCACGCGGCTTCGTCGGCGGCCACGAGCGGCCGGACCGTGACGCGCGTCGCGTCGTTCGCGCGGCCGGCCGCGTCGCGCGCACGCGCCTGCGCGTGGCGGATCGCGACGAGCGCCTCGCGCTGCGCCCCGCGCGCGTCGAAGTTCTCCGGCGCGAGCCATGCCTCGAACGCGGCGCGCACGTCCGGCCATTCGCCGTCGACGATCGAGAACCACGCGGTATCGCGGTTGCGGCCCTTGTAGACGATCGCCTGCCGGAACGTGCCTTCGTAACGGAAGCCGAGCCGCGCGGCCGCCTTGCGCGACGGTTCGTTGAGGTCGTCGCACTTCCATTCGTAGCGCCGGTAGCCGAGTGTGTCGAACGCGTACTTCATCAGCAGGTACTGCGCTTCGGTCGAAATCGGCGTGCGCTTGAGCAGCGGCGAGAAGGTGACGGAACCGACCTCGATCACGCCGTTGGCCGGGTCGATGCGCATCAGCGCGAGCGTGCCGACCGCGCGGCTCGTCGCGCGATCGATCACCGTGTAGTGCAGCGGATCGGCGCTCGCCGCCGCGCCACGTGCGTAGTCGCGGTAGCCCGACTCGTCGGCGTACGGCCCGTGCGCGAGATAGGTCCAGTCGCCGCCATCGGCCGCCTGTGCGTACGCGGCGTACAGGTCGGCGGCATGGCGGTCGGCGTCGAGCGGTTCGAGGCGGCAGTAGCGGCCCTCGAGCACGATGCGCTCCGGGCGCGGGCGCGCGGACCAGTCGGGAACGGGGTGGCCGATGGGCTGCTGGAAGTCGTTGGTGAGCGTGGACAAGGTCGATCTCGCTTCGGTTGGCGGCCGGCGACATGCCGGCATGCAGACGATCGTAGTCTTGGCGAGGTACCATGAGAAGCGCCAGCCAATGCCAAATTTATGGTGCCACGAAAGTGCGCTGATGGCGCCACGATCGACGCGCCATGTACCGAGACTGCCACGCAGCGATACCCCGATGACGACTGCCTTTCCTTCCGGCACCGCGCCGCTGGTGCCGCTCGACGCGCCGCTCGCGCGCACGGCCGGCGCGCCTTCCTTGCAGCGGCAGTTGCTGCGCCGCGTGCGCGACGCGATTCTCGGCGGCGCGATGCCGGCCGGCACGCGTCTGCCCGGCACGCGCGCGCTGGCCGAGACGCTCGGCGTGTCGCGCAACACGACGGCGGCTGTCTACGAGCAACTCGTCGCCGAAGGCTTCCTGCAATCAGATCGCCGCGGCACGCGCGTGGTCGGCCTGTCGCGGCCGGCCGCGCCGCGCCGGCGGGCCGCACCGCCGGCCATCGCGCAGCGGCTCGGCCGGATCCGCCCGAGCCTGATCGGCACCGGCGAGTCGGAAGGTTTCCGGCCGGGCGTGCCTGCGCTGTCGCATTTCCCGGTGGATGCGTGGCGGCATGCGATCGACCGCGCACTGCGCCGCGCCGGCCGCGATCTGCTCGCGTACGGCGACCCGCTCGGCGAACGCGCGCTGCGCGAGTCGATCGCGCGCCACCTGGCCGTGACGCGCGGCGTGCGCTGCGATCCCGAGCAGATCGTGATCACCGAAGGCGCGCAGGGCGCGATCGCGCTGTGCGCGCAGTTGCTGACGAACCCCGGCGACACGGTCTGGGTCGAGGAGCCCGGCTATCGCGGCGCGCGCTCCGCGATGCAGGCGGCCGATCTCGACGTCGTGCCGATGCCGGTCGACGCGGAGGGGCTGCGCGCGGAAGACGCCGACTGGCGCGAGCGGCCGCCCCGGCTCGTCTACACCACGCCGTCGAACCAGTTCCCGACCGGCGCGGTGCTGTCGATCTCGCGCCGGCTCGCGCTGATCGACGCCGCACGCCGGTATCGCGCGTGGATCATCGAGGACGATTACGACAGCGAGTTTCGGCATACGGGCGAGCCGATCGGCGCGTTGCACGGGCTCGCGGCCGATTCGCCGGTCGTCTATCTCGGCTCGTTCAGCAAGACGATGTTTCCGGCGTTACGGATCGGTTTTCTCGTGCTGCCCGACGCGCTGCTGGCCGCGGTGCGGCCCGCGTTGCCGGAGATGCTGCGCGGCGGGACGCGCCACGTGCAGCTCGCGCTCGCCGATTTCATCGAGACGGGCGAGTACGGGCGCCATCTCGGGCGGATGCGGCGGCTGTATCGCGACCGGCGGCGCTTGCTGCTCGCCGCGCTGGACGACGCGTTCACCGTGCCGCATCAGGTCGAGGGCGGGCCGTGCGGGCTGCATCTGGCGTTGCGGCTGCCGGCCCGTTATCGCGACCGCGCAATTGTCGAAGCGGCACGCGCGCACGGGATCGGGCCGTTCCCGCTGTCGGGGTTCTCGATTCATGCGACATCGCCGGCCAACGGGCTCGTGCTCGGATTCGGCAATACGTCGGCCGATGCGTTCGCGCCGATGCTGCGGACGTTGTCGACGATCGCGCATCGGGTCGCGGGCGAGTGAGACGCGGTCCCGCCGGTACGGTATGCCGACGGGACCGTTCAGCGGAACGTTCCGGGCGATCGGTGCGGCCCGGGAAAGCGCGGGCGTGCGGGCGGCGGGTTGGCGCGGTGGATCGCCGAAGCGTTCACCGCACGCGTTCCGCGCGAACGATCCGGTGCGCCGCCGCCAGGCCGAGCACGAGCAGCACCGCGACATACGCGACGACGGCGCGCCACGCACCGTGTTGCCAGAACGAGCCGCCGATCGAGCCCAGCACGCTCGACCCGAGGTAATAGGCCAGCAGGTAGAGCGACGCGGCGTGCCCCTTCGCGGAACCGGCGAGATGCCCGACCCAGCCGCTCGCGACCGCATGGGCGACGAAGAAGCCGATCGTGATCAGGACGATCCCGACGATGATCGCGACGAGCGAATGCGACAGCGTCAGCGCGAGGCCGGCCGCGAACACGAGCATGCCGCTGACGAGGACGGGCGCGCGCCCGAGGCGATCGGCGAGTGCACCGGCGCTCGACGAAGACACCATCCCGAACAGGTAGGCGCCGAAGATCAGCCCGCACGCGGTCGCGCTCAGGTTGAACGGTGCCGCCGTCAGCCGGAACCCGGCGTAGTTGTATACGGTCACGAACGCGCCCATCACGAGGAAGCCGATCGCGAACACGAACGGCAGCCGCGCGTGATGCAGTTGCGCGTTCCACAGCCGCAGGTGGTGACGCAGCGTCAGGTCGGTGCGCTTCACGAAGCGTCGCGACTGCGGCAGCAGCATCACGAACGCGACCGCCGCGACGAGGTCGACGACGCCGATCGTCAGCATCGCGGTGCGCCACGAGAAATACTCTTCGAGTGCGCTCATCCCGATCCGCCCGATCATGCCGCCGAACGCGGTGCCGCCGACGTAGAGTCCCATCGACAGGCCCAGCCCGTCGGCGGCGATTTCCTCGGCGAGATAGGCCATCGCCACCGCCGGGACGCCGCCGAGCGCGAAACCTTCGAGCGCGCGCCAGATCAGCAGCAGGTTCCAGTTCGGCGCGATTGCCGAGAACACGTTGAACAGCGCGGCCAGCGTCATCGACGCGAACATCAGCCCGCGTCGTCCGACGCGTTCGGACAGCGCGCCGGCGCACACGATGGAGACCGCCAGCAGCCCGGTCGACAGCGACAGGGACAGCGAGCTCGACGCCGCGCCGATATGGAACTCGCGTGCGAACGCGGGCAGCAGCGGCTGCACGCAGTACAGCAGCGAGAAGGTGGAAAAGCCGGCGAGGAACAGCGCCAGCGCGATGCGCTTGTAGGCCGCCGAGCGCGGCGACACGCCGGCAGGCAGCGCATCCGGCGCGGCGTTCGCGGCGCGAGTCGTGGCGGGTGAAAGCGCGGGAGTAGACATGACAGGTACCCGGTCGGTCAGGGAATGCCCGAATTCTTGCGCACGCTCATGTATATGTCCAATATATGAAATGAACCGTAGCGATACGTTTTACGACTGGCTTGAAAGCCGCTTCCATCTACCCCCCGGGATCACATCAGCGCATGGAACTTCGGCATCTCCGATACTTTCTGGCCGTGGCGGCCACGTCCAACTTCACGAAGGCCGCGGAAACGCTCGGCATGGGGCAGCCGCCGCTGAGCCAGCAGATCAAGGCGCTCGAGAACGAACTCGGCGTGGCGTTGTTCAAGCGGACCGCACGCGGCGCCGAACTGACCGTGGCGGGAGAGGTGTTCGCGGAAGAGGCACGGCGCGTGCTCGACGACGCGGAGCGCGCGGCGCGGGCGGCACGACGCGCAGCGCGGGGGGAGATCGGGCAATTGCGGGTCGGGTTCACCGGGACGGCGGCCTTCAATTCGAAGGTGGCGGACCTGATTCGCCGCTTTCGCGAAGCGTTTCCCGATACGGATCTGACGTTGCAGGAGGCGACTTCCGGTGTGCTGCTCGACGCGCTGGCGGCCGGGCGGCTCGACGTCGCGATCGTGCGTCCGGAGCGCCGCATCGCGGACACGTTGCTGGCAGCGGACTGGGACGAGGAGCCGATGTTCGTCGCGATGCCGGTCGCGCATCGGCTCGCGCAGCGGCGTCGGATCGATCTGGCGGAGCTCGCCGACGAGGCGTTCGTGCAGGTGCCGCGCGAAGCGGGCAGCGCGTTGTTCGACGACATCGTCGCCGCGTGCAATGCCGCCGGCTTCCAGCCGCGCATGGCGCAGCCCGCGCCGCAAATCGCATCGGCGGTGACGCTCGTCGCGGCCGGGCTCGGCGTGTCGATCGTGCCGAAGGCGATCACGCAGGTGCAGGTCGCGGGCGTCGTGTATCGGCCGGTCGCGGGCAACGGGCTGCGCACGAGGCTCGCGATGGCGTCGCGGCGCGACGATCCGTCGGCGGTGGTGCGCAATTTTCTGGCGCTGGCCGGGTAGCGCGGGACGCATTTCGCCGCGCCTCGCCGTCGCGTCAGGGGAATATTCCGATTGACGAACCGTGAACTTTGTCCGGATCGAACGCTGTCGCGGTTCCGCCGCTGCCCCGACCACCCGGCATGCGGGTTTCGATTCGTATGTTCCGAATGCGGCGTGGACTATAAATGGAGGGGTGTACCGGTGCTTGTCGGGCGTCCGCGCGTCTCGCGCGGGTCGGCGCCGCGACTGCCGGGGGAGGTGCACTGTGGTTCGCCAGACGCTTGCTCGCGCCGTGCTTCGCACCGCGTTGATCGGGGGGGTATTCGCCCTCGTTTTGGCGTCGCCACCGGCCGTTGCCGGGACCGTCGCGCAGCCCGCCACGCCACCGGTGATGAAGAACAGGCCCGCCGCGCGGCCTTACTCGATGCCGGTTGACTTCTCGGCGATCGTCGACCGCTACGGCCCGGCGATCGTGACCATCATGACCGCAGCGACCGACCAGCAGGCCGGCGGTCCGTCCTTCGTGTACCTCGATCCCGACGATCCGCTTTCCGCGTTCTTCCGCCGCGGCGTGCCGCTGCCGCCCGTGCAAGGCGCACCGGCGCCTGCGCCTGATACGTCGCCGCGCGCGATCGCGGGCATCGGCTCGGGCTTCATCGTCGGCGCCGACGGGGTGATCCTGACTTCCGCGCATGTCGTCGCCGATGCGACCGACGTGACGGTGCGACTGGCCGATCGTCGAGAGTTGAAGGCGACGGTGGTGACCGTCGATCCGCAGAGCGACGTCGCCGTGCTGCACATCGACGCGACGAAGCTGCCGGTCGTGCATATCGGCGATTCGTCGCGAGTGCGTGCCGGTGAACCGGTGATGACGATCGGCGCGCCGGACGGCTCGGGCAACACGGTCACGGCCGGCATCGTCAGCGCGACGGCGCACGCGCTGCCGGACGGCAGCGCGTTTCCGTTCTTCCAGACCGATATCGCGGTGAACCCCGACAACTCGGGCGGCCCCGTGTTCAACCGCGCGGGCGACGTGATCGGCATCGCGGTACAGGTCTATATGGACGCCGACCGGTATGCGAGCACGACGTTCGCGATTCCGATCGCGCTCGCCATCAAGGTGCGTGCGCAGGTGCAGGCGCAGATGCGGGCGCAGATGCGGGCCAATGCGCAGGCGCAGCGCGCGTCGTCCGGCAATGCGCTGGGCGTCGACGTGCAGGATGTCGGCGTCGGGCTGGCCGCTGCGTTCGGCCTGCCGCGTCCGGCGGGCGCGCTCGTCAACGGCGTCGATGCCGGCTCGCCCGCCGCCGCGGCCGGCGTGAAGCCCGGCGACGTGATCGTGAAGTTCGGCGGCAAGCCGATCGGACGGTCGGCCGAGCTGAACGACCTGGCCGCCGCGTTGCCGCCTGGCGGAAAGGCGCCGCTGCGGCTGATCCGCAACCGCACGCCGATGATGCTGACGGTCACGGGAGCGGGAGCGGGAGCGGGAGCTGGAGCTGGAGCTGGAGCTGGAGCTGGAGCTGGAGCTGGAGCTGGAGCTGGAGCTGGAGCTGGAGCTGGAGCTGGAGCGGGGGCCGGCGACGCGATCGACAACGCGGCCGCGACGGGCAGCAGTGCGGGCAGTGCGGGCACGGTCGGCGCGGCCGGTGCCGCCGGCGTGGCGATGGCCGCCGCACGGCCGGCAGACACCGGCGATCGGCTCGGGCTGACGATGCATCCGCTGAGCGACGCCGAACGGCGTTCGACCGGGCTCGCGGTCGGGATGATGGTGGATGCGGTGCACGGGCCGGCCGCGAGCGCGGGCATCCGGCCCGGCGACGTCGTGCTCGAACTCAACGACACGCTGCTCGAGACGCCGGACGACGTGCAGTCGCTCGAAGCGAAAGGCGGCGTGATCGCCGTGCTGATCCAGCGCGACAACGCGCGCAAGTTCGTGTCGGTGCGGGCGCGGTAGGGTGTTGACGGGGCGCATCCGACGGCTTGACCGGAAACGGCGAACAGCTTGTGACGCGCTTCATGGGCGCCCCTGATCGCGACGATCGCAATGCGTGGCACCAGAATCGAGCGCACGTCGGCGGATGCGCGCCGCACTCATGCGATGCCAGTGGCCGCATCGTTACGCATGCGATATTCAGTCGGCGTTGTCGACAGGTATTTCCGGAACAGCCTCGCCAGTTGTGCGCCACTGTTGATGCCACAGCGACGCGCGACCTTGTCGACCGGCAAGCTCGATTCCACCAGCATCCTGCAGCTCATGTTCAAGCGCGCGCGTTGCAGGTAGTCAGATGGCGTCATGCCGATCTCGCTCTTGAACCTTCTCAGGAAGTTGCGCTCGCTCATGGCCGCAACTTGCGCCGCAGCATCGATCGAGACGGGCCGGTCGACGTTCGCCTCCAGCCAACGCGCCGATGCCGTGATCTGCTCGCTCACACGTGGCGCCTTGCTCGCCGCAACGAACGCATCGGACGGTGCAGGCGCCGGCATCATCAGAGACCCGGACACATGCCGCGCGAGCTCGCCGCCCAGGTCGTCTTCGACCATGCGCAACGCAATGCGAATGGCGTCAGGCTCGCCGCCCGGCGACCGGGCAGCATACTCGTCGGGCGTGTCGTCGGCTGCACGACATCCGCTCGGAAGACCTGCCGCATCCAGAAGAAGCTTGCCGTCAGCGATCGGATGAACGGTTTCGCATAGCGGATGCTGGCGGCGCAGCCAATTGATCAGCCGCTTGTCGCGACAGGCCGGATGAGCAGCCGCTCCGCCGGCGACGAACATGATCTGCTTGCCTTCCACGCGCGGCCGCGCATCGATGCTTTCCGTCCAGACGAAGACCGACGAAGAGGCGGCAATTCGGCCGCCAGCAGCGGAGACCAGCGATACGTCATAGCGCGCCTCGCCGGACGGACGCGCTGTAGTCAGCGCACTTGCCTTGTGAAAAATCTCGATGATCGCCGCGACATCGTGCAGTGCAAATCCGTTGAACAACACAATGTCGACTCGCGTCGGCGGCCGTGTGGCGGGCTTTCCCGAGCGAGACAGGGTGGAATGCTCCGATTCCATGGTGATTCCCCAAGGATGTTGTTGACCGGCAGGGGCCCGCTTCGGGCTCCGCAACTCGACGCCGTTGACGCATGCCATCCAGGCGGCCCTCGGCAACCATCGCGTGGCCGAATCCGGCAGCCGGTGGCCGCCTGAAACAGGCAAGCACCAACGGACATGCGGCCCCAAGAATTCTAGGAAGGGCGGTCGGGTCGGCTTGACACTCCGTCTCAGAAAAAACGGAACTTCACGCGTTTCGGAAAATTGATGCTCGAAGACACACCGAACGACGCATGGCTGGCTTCGGCCAAGAGGCCATGATCATCGTCACGCTCGATCAGGCTCGCTTTCGCGCATGGGGTGAAACCGCGATTCGCAAACGATTGCGTGATGCTAAAGAAGTCGAAGGGGCGGCCGATATCGCGTTCACGCAAAAATGAACCAAGCGGAACATCGTGGACGCGGCTCGCGAAACCGCGGACGCGGTCGTGGAAGCCCGGGCGCAGGTGTGTGTGGTTTTCGGATACTGGAACGGTCAATTTGCCGGCTAGCCGTTCGCCGTGTGCTACGGCAAAGCACGTACTGATATGCTTCGCATGCTGCACCAGCGCGTTCCGAGGGAGCTATTGGATCAATATGGCGTTCAGGAATGGTGGACGGATCGAAGCCGGACGAAAATCAGCGAAGAGCGCCGCATTGAACGACGACCCACTACCCACTGCGATACCGCCAGGCCGCCTAGTGTTGCCGCCGGAGCAGCCGGTGCTCGCGCCCGGCATCGTGCACAGCAGTTTCAGCGTTCAAGGCGACGCCTGTCGAAGCTTGCTGGCCTGGCAAGAGCGCATGAGCCCTGTCTACGACATACTGCCTGCGTCAAAGCAAGCCGAGGATACGTTCGATGCATCGATGTCCCGTTACACGATCGACAATCTGAGCATCTTCGACTTTCGCACGGGGCCGAACCTGGCCGTGCGATCGTTGGGGCGGGTTTCGACCGAGAGCGTGCGGGACATCACGTTCAGTGTATTCCTCGAAGGGCCACCGGCGCAGTTCCTGGGCGGCAAACCACGGTCCGACGCGCCGCACGTGCCGCAAGTGCCGAGTATCCTCGCCCTGGACATGGATCGGCCGTGCACGGTCCGGAGTTTTCATGGCCGGATACTTCTCCTTTTTGTGCCGCGCGCGCTGGTGGAAAAGTCATTCCCTGATGCAGCCTCGCTGCATGGCCGCTGGATTCACGCGACCGACCCTCTGACGCGCTTACTGATCGAGCATGTGGTGGCGCTCAAGAAAACCATCGTCGGACTGAGCAAGGAGGAAGCGCATCAGTCCTTTCTCACCGCGGTGGAACTGATCGTTGCAGCCTTCTGCCGCCAAGCGGGTCTTGCCGGCAATGCCCGCGCGGCCGTACGCGCGGCTGTATACGGGCAAGTGCGCCGGCACGTCGAGGCAAATCTGCATGATCCGAATTTGTCGCCCGACAGCGTGTTGGCATCGCTACATCTCTCACGCGCCAGCGTGTACCGCATATTCGAGCATGAAGGTGGCCTGGCCGCTTATATCCGCAACCGCAGGCTGCGAATGGCGGCCGATGAGCTGGTGCGCTTTCCCCATGTGGAGGTACAGGACGTTGCCTCGGGGTTGGGCTTCAATGATGCGTCGAGCTTTACACGTGCATTCCGTCGCGCCTTCGACATCTCGCCACGGGAATTGCACGAGTACGCACCGTTGTTCCAGCACGGACATACAAAACCGGAGCGCTTCACGACGAGGCAGTGGTGAACGGATTGGATCGGTGATTGCGGTCGGGGGCGCGAAATCATGGGGCTGTTGTCGCGAGATCCTCGACTTCTCTCGGGCGAAGGATTTTTTCAACGAGCCGAGCCGACATCTGGCGGCTCAGTAGTCTCTGCAAGTTCGCCAGCAATCGATTTCGCCCCCCCACGACCCGATAGCTCAGATTGCGATCGAGCGCCCACAAGGCATCCTGCACCACGTTCGAGACCGGCATCGGCACGCCGACTGCAGCCTCCTTCGCACCAACAACGTCGAAAAAGGCCGTTTGCGTCGCGCCAGGACATAGCGCGACGACCCGGATGCCCCGATGCCGGTTCTCCGCCCAAACAGCTTCTGAAAATGACAGGAGAAAGGCCTTCGTCGCGCCGTAGACGGCCATATAAGGATCGGGCTGGAATGCCGCCGTTGAAGCGACGTTGATGACAGCGCCATTGGCGCGCGCTTGCATCCCCGGCAGCAGAAGATGAGTCAGTTCGATCGCGGCGAGGCAGTTCACCAGAACTTCATCGCGTTGGCGAGTGGACGGAATCGATTCAAAGCGCCCGTAAGCTGCGAAGCCCGCATTGTTGATCAGCACATCGACGATCGTGCCGGTCGCCTTCAGATGGCGATCGATCGTGTTGACGGCGTCGGCCGCGCTCAGGTCGACCGTCAGAAAATGGGCGTCGCACACATAGTCGCGTCGCAGTTCCGCGGCCAGATCGCGCAGCTTGTCGCCAGAGCGCGCGACCAGCAGGAGTCGCGCGCCTCGTTCGGCCAACGCATAGGCAAACGCGCGCCCGATACCTGACGATGCACCCGTGATGAGTGCTGTTTTTCCGCCAAAATCAAAAGATTTACTCATGGCCTGCTGATGGAGAAGAACGGGAGTTGCACTTTAAACCGTTGACTATAGGCAACGGTCAAGCGTAAATGACGTCCCACGACATCGATTGGAGGCAGCATGCGCATCGGCGAGCTATGCAAGCGGGCGGGGGTATCGCGCGACACCGTCCGTTATTACGAGCGCATGGGTTTGCTGGACAAAGCAACACAACCCAACGCGACGAACACTTACAAGCACTATTCCGCACTTTCGTTGCAGCGGATACGGCTGATCGTCCACGCGAAGGCGTTGGGGTTCACGCTGGCGGAAATTGGCGACGTTGTTCATATGTGGGAAAGTCCGACATTCGGCGTTGAGCAAAAGGTCGCGTGTCTGCAGGCAAAGCTCGCCGAACTCGATGCAAAGAGCCACGCGTTGATCACGCTGCGAACGGGATTGCTGAATGCATTGGACAAAGTCGGCCGTGATTGTGTCGACGATGAAATAGCGTGACGAGTCGCGGCCGTGCAAGCGCCGTGCTGCGTCGAACAGGCACGTCAATGGTCGCACTGACCGCACGCGAGCGTGCGTTCGGGGGCCGCCTCGGCCGACCGCTTCAGAGGGCGGCCGGCCATAAGCGGTCATCAACGAGCATTCGACGGTATTGACGTGCGTCGTCAGCGGACGCTAGGATTGTCCGGATGCTCAATCAGTACGCCGAACCCCTCTCTTCGCTTGTCCGCGCATGTTGTCGGAACGTGCCGGGGGGGAGTTGCGTTTAGCGATCAGCTACGCGTCAAGTCAATTGCCTTATCGGCCGCCCGTTGCAAAACCGGCGGCTTTTTTGTTTTGGCACGACACCTTCGAGACGGAGACACTCGATGCAGCTTGCTCTGTATGACACCTGGTCGCGCACCGTGCGTCCGTTCACGCCTATCCATCCCGGTTCGGTCGGCATGTATTGCTGCGGCCCCACCGTTTATGACCACGCGCATATCGGCAATCTGAGAACTTATGTGTTCGAGGATATCCTGCGCCGTGTCTTGATGCGTAACGGGTACGAAGTCCGACATGTGGTCAATATCACTGATGTCGGTCATTTGACTTCGGATGCCGACGAAGGCGAAGACAAGATGGAAAAGGGCAGTCGACGAACCGGGGAATCGGCGTGGGCGATCTCCCGGCGCTACACCGAGGCCTTCATCGCGGACTGGCGTGCCCTGAACCTGATCGAGCCGACGGTATGGTGCCGAGCGACCGATCACATTGGCGAACAGATTGCATTCATCGACGCGTTGGATCGAGCCGGCTACGTGTATCGAACGGATGACGGCCTGTATTTCGATACTGCCAGGCAGGACGACTACGGCTTTCTGGCTCGGCTCGACCGTGCCGGCTTGCAGGCAGGCGTGCGGGTCGCAGTGGGCGCCAAGAAGAACGTCACGGATTTTGCGTTATGGAAGTTCAGTCCGGCAGACGTTTTGCGGCAAATGGAATGGGACAGCCCATGGGGCCGGGGTTTTCCGGGTTGGCACATCGAGTGCTCCGCCATGGCGGCGAAATACCTCGGGACGTGGTTCGATGTTCATTGCGGCGGCGAGGATCATATCGCCGTGCATCACAGCAACGAGATCGCGCAGACCCAAGCGGCCCACGGTACCCGGCTTGCAAACTTTTGGGTGCACGGACACTTTCTGACGCTCGACTCCAACACGAAGATGTCAAAGTCGAGCGGAGGTTTCATTCGTCTGCAGACATTGGAGAGCCGGGGCATCGATCCGCTTGCATACCGCTACCTGTGCCTGACGGCCCATTACCGGAGCAAGCTGCATTTCAGTTGGGAATCGCTCGAGGCCGCGCAAACCACCTTGGACCGTCTTCGGAACCTCTACGCTGGATGGCCGGACGGTGGCTCCGTCGATCTGGATTTCGCTGCGCGATTCCACGATGAAGTGAATACGGACCTGAACCTGCCCAGAGCACTCGCGGTGCTATGGGAACTCGTCAAGAGCGACCTGCCGCCGGCGATCTTGAGAGCGACCGTGGATGATTTTGATACCGTTCTTGGCCTCGGGTTGCGCGATTGGCGGCCGGTGGTGTCCAACATTCCGGACGAGATCCGGCGGTTACTCCGCGCGCGCGAGCAGGCAAGAGCGGCGAAGGACTGGGCAACAGCCGATGGCATTCGGGAAACGTTAAGCGCACGAGGCTGGAGCGTCGAGGACACCAAGGAAGGGCAACGCCTGCATGGCATGACCACGACCGCGAGCAACGTAGAGTGAGCGTAACGACCGGATCGGCACCGAGCCAAGTGTCTGGTCCGGTTGAACTCGACGGGTTGAATCCGCAGTCGACAAACGACCTCCACGGAAATCCACGAAGAACGTTCTTTTTTACATTGCGCACGCCCACGCGACGCGTGCGCGGAGGGCATCCGCTTGCAACCGAACCTGCCGATCGCTTCCGAACCGGCCGCACCAAGACACGCGACGCTGATCCTGCTGTGCGCGTTCCACGACGATCCTGTGCGGACGCGTGGTCGCGTGTGTGAGGCCGGCGATCGCGCTCGCGCTGTTGCTCGGCGGTGCGACGCACGCGATCGCATGGTTCGGGCCGTGCGTGCTGATCGGCATCGGCAACGGCCTGTCGAATCCGGGCGCGCATGCGGGCGCGATGTCGGTGCGGCCGGAACTGGCCGGTAGCGCATCGGGGCTGGCCGGAGCGATGACGATCGCGGGCGGGGCCGCGCTGTCGTCGCTGACGGGGGCGGCGCTGGGCGTCGGCAATGCAGGTTATGTGCCGCTGGTCATGATGCTGCTGTCCGCGGTGATCGCGTTGGCGGCCGCGGGGTGCGTACGCATCTTCGACGCACGCGAACCGGGCGCGTGATGGACGGGACAGGAGCGGCATGCCGATCCGGCGCGATGCGATCGCCGCCCGCATCGGCAGGGCGCGACACGACGCGACGGCCGCCGGATCGACAGCGCGTCGCGTGCGCCCGGGGGCGACCCGTTACGGCTTGGGCCCCATCACGAACTCGAACGTCGCGACGCCATCGATCCCGCCCGTCACGCGGTCGCCCGGCTGCAGCGCGCCGACGCCGGCCGGCGTGCCGGTGAAGATCAGGTCGCCGGCCTTCAGCTCGACCGAGCGTGACACGTACGCGATCACGTCCGGCACCGCCCAGATCATGTCGGCGAGATCGCCTTGCTGGCGCGTTTCCCCATTGACCGCGAGCCAGATCCGGCCGCTTGCCGGATGGCCGGTGGCGGTCGCCGCGCGCAGCGCGGTCACGGGGCCCGACGCATCGAAGCCCTTCGCCCAGTCCCACGGCCGGCTCAGCTTCTTCGCCTCGGCCTGCAGGTCGCGGCGCGTGAGGTCGACGCCGACGCCGTAGCCCCACACGTGCGCCAGCGCATCGGCCGGGTCGATCGACCGGCCGTCCTTGCCGATCGCGACGACCAGCTCGATTTCGTGATGGAGGTCGCCGGTCAGCGGCGGATACGGGACGGTGCCGGCGGCCGGGACGATCGCGTCGGCGGGCTTCGTGAAGAAGAATGGCGGTTCGCGGTCGGGATCGGCGCCCATTTCGCGCGCGTGGTCGGCGTAGTTGCGGCCGACGCAGAACACGCGACGCACCGGAAAGCGCGCGGACGACTGTTCGACTTCGATGGAAGGACGCTCGGAAGCGTCGATGACGTATGCGGACATCGGATGGCCTCGTTCGATGAAAAGACGGATGCCGTTGCCCCGCGCGATGCGCCGCGGGCCGGCATGCATGGAACGATACCCGACGCATGCGCGCCGGGATGCGACGCAACTGCGCTTTAACCGGACAAATCTACGCGTCGCCGGCCGCCGGCGCTGCGTCGGCGTCGGGCAGCGCGGCGTTCGCGTCCCGATACGCCTTCGGCGACACGCCGACCCGTGCGCGGAAGCGCCGCGCGAAATACCCTTCGTCGCGGAAGCCGACCGAGCGCGCGATGTCGGCGATGCGCCGGCTCGTATGCGCGAGCAGCGACTGCGCGAGCGCGATCCGGCGCTCGGTCACGAGATCGGTGAAGGTGCTGCCGGTTTCCTTGCGCACCAGGTGCGCGAGGTAGTTCGGCGACAGGAAGGCGGCCTCGGCGGTGGCCGCGAGCGTCAGGTCCTCGCGGGTCAGGTTCGCGCGCACGTGGCGCAGCACGCGCGCGAGGGCGTCGCGCCGGCCCGCGCGCTGGGCGCCGCGCTGCGCGAGCTTGTCGAGCGCGCCCGCGTACTGCGTGCAGACGAGGCCGATCAGCTGCAGCAGGTAGCCGCGCAGCAACGTGGTCGAGCCGAAGGTGCGCACGCGGTCGGCATCGAGCATGCACAGCGCGAGGCGGCGCGCCTCGTCGAACGCGTCGCCGGTCAGGATGAAGTCGAGATGTTCCTGGAAGCGGAACGGCGTCAGCTC
>Ga0157367_1000645_pt1 | contig 16535 bp, 12 predicted proteins | sample AttbisABBM2_FD_113142 | JGI IMG/M metagenome (GOLD analysis project Ga0157367, IMG submission 113142) | Fungus gardens microbial communities from leaf cutter ant in Botucatu, State of São Paulo, Brazil - Atta bisphaerica ABBM2 | ecosystem: Host-associated > Fungi > Mycelium > Unclassified ...
GGTGCCTTAATGTCTGAGATTCCATTTCTCAATCCTGCCGCATTAAAACAATTAGATTTACCGGTTCCTAACCGTGATCTCACTCCGCAAGTTTTAAGTCCGCTCAATTTAAATACATTAGAAGAGCCTTCTCGTGAACTTTTAGCATATCGTAAATTATATGGTTTGCATTTACTCGACTGTGATCATTGGCAAGGCTATGTTCAAATGCCTTTATTTCGTCTACATGTGCAAGTTTTTAAGCCTAAACTAGACAAAATACAAGGAACCGTATGTTTATTGCATGGCTATCTGGAACATAGTGGAATTTATCAGCCTATCATTCGGGAAATTCTTGAACAGGGCTTTAGTGTGATTACCTATGATTTGCCTGGCCATGGTCTAAGTAACGGTTCGCCAGCAAGCATTCAAAATTTTGACCACTATCAGCAAGTTTTAATGGCAGTTTATCAGTATGTAAAACATGCAGATCAATTACCTAAGCCGTGGGTCGGTATAGGTCAGAGTACGGGTGGAGCAATTTGGATGCATCACTTGCTTGAATATGCAGAAAAAAGACAAGATCCGATTGTTGATAGAGTTTTGTTGCTTTCACCTTTAATTCGACCAGCTAAAACAGCATGGTGGCATAATCCGGTAGGGCTAGGCATTATTCGCCGTATTAAACGTCAGGTTCCTCGACATTTTAGACGTAATAACCATAACCCTGAATTTTTACGATTTATTCGTTTAAAAGATCCATTACAGCCACGTATGATGGGCATGGACTGGATTTTGGCAATGTCAAAATGGATGCAGGAAATGGAAGAACGACCACCTTGTCGTATTCCTGTTTGGTTAGCGCAAGGTGCACTCGATCAAACGGTAGACTGGCGTTATAACATTGAGTTCATTCGCCGTAAATTTAGACTTCAAACTTTATTAATGTTGGAAGAAGGCTCCCATCAATTAATTAATGAACGTGCAGATATACGTGCAGCCCTAACTGGTTTAATTCCCGCTTTTTTACATGCAAAGCCCAAATATTTTTACTATTAAAAATAATGCATCTATCTTCTAGTAGGAGATAGATGCGAGGTATTAGATAAAAGCTACTTTATTTTGCATTTTGATAGAGCTGTACAAAGTTTTGATAAACGGATGATTGCTTTTGCGGGGTATACATATTGCGCTCAATGATACCTTTGTCTGTTTTAACTAAAACGTTAATGTTTTTAGCATTTTTAAATTCTTGTAAGAATTGACTTGGAATAATAAAGTACGTGGTCGAGTGCTTAGGAACAAAGCGACTCACATTAGTTTTCTCAGTAGCTTGAGCTGGTTTATAACTAAATTGTTTGCCATCAATGTCAAATACTAATGAATTAATATCATAGAAATTATAACTACTACTTAAATGAACATCGACACGAACTTGATTTTTCTGTTTTTCATTCCATTTAACCAATAAGCTTGGACAAAGTTCTGTAGGTAAGCAATTGAGCTGTCCAGCTGTTTTTAACTCTGTTGTGGCTGTTTGGGTATTAGATTGATAAGAGGTCGTACTACACGCTGTTGTAAGTAAACAAGCTCCTAATAAAAATAGCGTTTTTTTCATAATTTAATTCCTATAAAAGTGGAGTTAATCGTATTTATCTTCGTAGTCAGCAGTCTTTGATTTTTTAAAGAGTTTTTGGACTTAAAAAAGTAAATGGTTTCGAAATTTTAAAGTCTGAGGTCGCATCACCCGCATAGATATGGCTTTGATCAGGGCCTAAATCAAGTCTACGTGTTTGACCATCTTTAAAATTTATTTTCTTCAAGTCGACCCAAAATATATTGGGAGATAAAGCTGATTCAAAAAAATAAAGCATCTGTTTATGGTCTGCAACAGTTCTCCAGCGAGTCGAAGAAATATTAGGCTCTTCATGTGTATTTAATCCATATGGAACAGATGCATTGCGTATAACACTAAATACAGATGCCTGAGCTTGTTTCATATCATCGTTTTTTGGAATCGCATTAATATAAAATGAAGCGCGGGCAAAACGATCAGAGGCACGGTTTGTACCAGGAAGCATAACGGTACCACCAATTTGTTTCCAATATTCAGCAAGTGCAAGCTGTTTATCAAATGTAGGAGAGTTGGTCATAACTTGATAACTGCGGCTGTGATGAATCACTTGTTTTCCACCAATATATTCAATAATTGCGCTATCACCTGTTTTATCGGAAATAGATAAATGTAGTGTCGTTAGTCTCGTTTCACCCGGAACGCTATCTGTCACGATTGTATAGGGTTCTTTCTCGAGAGCTTTAACAGCTTCATCAACAGTTGCGAAATTATCAAGTACATATTGTGCCCAAGCGGCAATGCTGAGTAGCGGTTTATTAGATTTTTTAACATCGGGATATTGGGACTCGACTAACCATAAGACATTAGCAACTAAGCCAGCCTCGTTCATTCCATCGGTCGTCGAGACTTCATAACCCGTTGCAATAACGCTGCCATATTTAGAAGTCCATTTTATTGAGTTGGATCCTGCACTTCCATCACGAGCAACGCCACTTGGTAAAATCCATAAATTTGTACCCGTATCAACTTTCCAGTCCATTGAACGAGCAGTAATAATATGCTGGTTATTACCTAAATATACAGCGCGTGTACATGCGGTTGCATAGCTAGTTAAACCTATTGAAAAAGCCATAAAAGATGGAATAAATGCTTTTTTAAACATGATTGGACACCTTCTTGTTATATCATTTTAAAAATATTTATTTAGTAAATTTAAAAAATTGTACAATATTTATGCTTTTATATTATGTGAAAAATAGATTAAATACAAATCAATATCAGTATGTAATTTAAATAAAAATCACATATTAATTTAAAAAATAGAAGGGCATCACAATATAATTGGAATGCCCAGATTATAAAATTAATATGAATTAAAAGTGATTGGCATCAGCCATATTCCACATACGATAATAAAAATTATCATCATCACTATTAAGCTCGGATTGTAAAAGTTCGCCTTCTTTTAAGAAAAAATGCAATTGTGCATAGTTCTTAATTTCACGGTCATTTACTCGTTGAGCCAAATGGTGGGCTTTAATATCTGAAGGGTGGCGTAAACCTGCCGCAGCTATCATTTCTGACAAAGCATGTAATGTATTTTTATGGAAGTTAAATACACGTTCTGATTTGGTCGGTACATCAATCGCTTTTTGACGGTCTTTATCTTGGGTTGCTACACCTACAGGACATTGGTTGGTATGACAACTTTGAGCCTGAATACATCCAACTGCAAACATAAAACCACGTGCCGAGTTAACCCAGTCTGCACCTAATGCAAACGTGCTAGCAATATCAAATGCACTAATGATTTTACCGCTCGCGCCAATTTTAATTTGATCTCTTAAACCCGCACCCACAAGAGTATTGTGAACAAAACGTAGGCCTTCACGTAATGGTGTGCCAATATAGTCACTAAATTCGATTGGTGCTGCGCCAGTACCACCTTCAGAACCATCGACAACAATAAAGTCTGGCACAATTTTTGTTTCAAGCATTGCCTTTACAATGCTCATAAACTGCCAAGGTTGGCCAATACACAACTTAAAACCAACAGGTTTACCACCAGATAATGTGCGTAACTTTTGTAAAAAGTGCATCATTTCAATTGGGGTTGAAAAACTTGAATGTTTTGCAGGAGAAATACAGTCGTGGTCACGCGAAACACCACGAATTTCGGCAATTTCAGCAGTAATTTTATGTTTAGGTAAAATACCACCATGGCCCGGTTTAGCCCCTTGCGAAAGCTTAAGCTCAATCATCTTGATTTGTGGTAATTGAGATTGCTTAGCAAATTTTTGCTCGTCAAATTTTCCATCTAAGGTTCGGCAGCCGAAATAGCCACTGGCAATTTGCCAGACAATATCACCGCCATTTTCTAAATGATAAGGGCTTAAACTCCCTTCACCCGTATCGTGATAGAACCCGCCTAATTGTGCTCCTTTGTTTAAAGCACGTATTGCATTGGCACTTAAACTACCAAAGCTCATAGCAGAAATATTCATAATAGATGCGCTATAGGGCTGAAGACATTGAGAATTACCAATTTGAATACGGAAACTCTTAGGATCTGCTGGTGGGCATGGACTGATAGAGTGAACAATAAAACGATAATCTTCTTGATATACATCAATGATTGACCCAAAAGGCTTATCGGCGTTTTCATTTTTAGCGCGTTGATAAACCAAACTTCTTTGCATACGCGAGAAAGGTAGGGCATCTTGATCTGCTTCAATAAAGTATTGGCGAATTTCAGGGCGTATATCTTCAAATAAAAAACGGAAATGTCCCATAATTGGGTAATTTCTTAAGATAGAGTGTTTATTTTGCAAGACATCATATAAGCCCAGTAAACTCAAAGCACTAGTGACAACCCATAAACCGTTAAGTAGCGTATCTGAAATGAAATAATAGATACTATGCGGAGTATAGACGGTTCTAAACCATGTAATACTGAGTGCAGTAAAAATACATAAGAACCAGAGAGAATGGCGTGAAAAGAATGTATTGAGAAATTTATGTCGAATAATTTGTGCTGGACTCGCCATATGTGAACAAATTCCTAATGTTTTACTGGCACATACATTGCCAAGAAGCAACTAAAACTACAAGTATGGAATTGTTAGTTATACAAACAACGGGGTAAATCAGTTAACATTTCTATTTTAAAGTGAACTTTATAAATTTTTTATAATTTGGCACTTAATAGGATTTTATTTAAATATAATCATTCAAGTTTAAGATATTTTAAATAAGTTTAAAATTTTAACTTAAGCACTTAAAGCTATATATAATAAGTTTAAATTATTTTAATAATATAAAATTTATACTTATTATATATATTAAATTTTATGATTTTACTTAAATCCAGTTTTTTTGATTGTATATAGTTTAGTCAAAGAGTGAATTTTTAAATTAATAGTTTCGTGTTTTTTTAATTTTTTTGATAGTATTTGTCAATTGAGAGAGTGTTTTCAATAGATTTTATTAGAACTATATAGCTATAGCATTTTAAAAAATTAAGTAAGGATCTGAAATGAGCTGGAAATTATTAACATTTTCTGTTTTTTTTACTGATATTTTTTTATTAGTTTTAATGTTTTATCTTGGTTATGACTTCGAAACTTTTAAAAAAGTAGCTTTATTCGAATCCTTACTGGTCGCCGTGGCTATAATTTTTGATGCATTGGAGAAAAAAAAGAAACCTATTTTTCCTGGTAGTATCGTCTATCCATTATTAGGACTTTTATTCATTTTAGGGTTTACACCTATCCTTGATTTTTTTGCAGAGCGACCTAAAGGCTTCCATAGTTGGGATATAAAAAATATCTTGATGATGAGTGCGAATAGTGAAAATTATCAATTTAATAAGCTTGCTTGGTATGGTAAAGCATACGTGCAACTAGGCTTTGCCATGGTTGGTGGAATATTAGGTTTCATATTTCATTTGGTATTTAGAAATAGTTAAGTAAAAAAGTCGACCTGTTGCCATTCAATTTTTTACAACCTTTAAGTTAAGAAAAACTGTCAAAACCCACATCAACTACTTAGAATTCTTATTCATAAAATCATTCTTTCTTATTCATTTAAAATATATAGATTAAACAATAGCTTACTTTTTAGTCTATGATTATCAAGATAAATTTAAATAAATTATAAAATATAAAAAATGATGGTAAAATTTAACTAATGAAAATATATTATTTTTTTATAAAAACTAAAATAAAGTGCGGAAAAATACTGGAAAATGATAGAAAAAGTGGTATAGACCATATAAAACCTAATAATTGAGAAATCCATCTATGTGTGGATTGTTAATAGATATTTAAAATGAAACTAATGTGAGTGTTTTTGTTGTTTTTTTGTATTATTCGCGACCAGTAGAGTAAAAAAATGACGCTTTGAAAAAACAGTCAAAAAAGCTAGTGATTGGATTGGGGAAGGCTAGTTTTTACATCTATTAATTTTATTGGCGTAATGTAAAAAAGGTTTCCATCATGAAAAAATCTCTCATTGGTTTGTCAGCGATTGCTATGGGTTTAATGTCTATCAACGCCGCAAATGCTGCAACGGCTACTGGTACATTGACTGTTAAAGCTACAATTACAAATAGCTGTGTTCTAAATACCTCAGCTACAGGTACAACTGCTAATGCAGTTTTAGATTTTGGTACTTTAAGTTCACTTGCAAGCAATGTAGATGCTGATACGACCACTACAGGCGGTACAGCAATTAAGGTTCTATGTAACAACACTGTGCCATGGACTTTAGCTTTTGATGCGGGCAAAAATGCTCAAACAACCCAGCGTCGTATGATTGGTGGTGCAACAAGTAACGAATATATCCCTTATAACCTTTTCTCTGATACTAACCGAGCAACAGCAATTGGTATTGCAACGAGTGCGTATAGCGGTACAGGTACTGGTGCAGTACAAACAGTGAACGTGTATGGCCGTATTCCTGCTGGTTCAGTGTTGCCAAGTGCTGGTAGCTACGTTGATACAGTAACTGTGACTGTGACTTACTAATTTTAATTAAGTTCGATTCACTGTTGTCGCTAGCTCTTTCAAATAAGAGCTAGCTTAATTTGAGAAAAGTAATTCTGGGCAAATCATGAGAAAAAATATCTTTGTTGTTACAAGTTTATTGTTATTTTTGCCTAGTATGCTAAATGCTGCCTCAATACGACTTTCGCCTGTAAATGTTGAAATATTGAGTGATCAGACAGCCTCCTCAATCAGTTTATATAATCAGTCAAATGACAGTGCCGATTTACAGGTACGTATATTTGAATGGACTCAAAATGCTGGACAAGATCAATTAATACCTACAGATGACATAGCCATTAGCCCACCTTTTTTAAAATTACAACCTAATGATTCCTACAACTTAAGAGTAGTCCGAATTAAGCCAGAAGCTATTTCCGGCGAAAAAACCTATCGTATTATTATTGATGAATTACCAAAGCCTATTGATAGTCGTAAAGCTTCTCAAGGCGTAAATGTATTACTTCGTTCGTCATTGCCTGTATTTGTGGTCAATAAAGATGCAATCACCAAATTAAATTGGTCAATACAACAAGAGCAAGATAATGCTTACCTTACGGTGACCAACGTTGGTAATCGCCATGCACTTTTAAATAATTTAATACTTGTCGATATAACTGCAAATAAAAGTTATCCGATTAAAGTAAATACAGTAAATGGTTATATTCTTTCTGGAAAATCAAGAAACTTTAATATTAGCCCAGATTTTAAATTTCAAGCGAATCATAAATATAATATTTCTTTGAATATTAACGGTAAGCAAGCATCTCTTTAAAGAGGCACATATGAAATATCTCGTAAGTGCTTTATGTGTTATGTACTTGCCGGTTCATGCTTTTGCTGAATCATTGCAAGATAGTACTAATGCCGCTTTACCCAACATTCCGGAAGTTGCAAATTCTTCTTATCAGGGCTTTAGTTCTGATAAAGGATACGTACAGTTATTTTTAAATATTTCTGTTAACTCTAATACTTCTACGGATTTAATATCGGTACACCAAAATCAAGATAAAAAGTTATATATCCGCGCCCGTGACTTGAAAACTCTAAGAGTAAAAGTGGATGAGCATATCCCTGATAGCCAGTGGGTATGTCTTAATGAGCTCAAAGGAATTCAGCTTAAGTATCTGGAAAATGAGCAATCTTTAAACTTACAAGTTCCGTCAAACATGTTAACGGACTATTCAGTTGACTTAACTGGTCAACCGACTACAAACACTAATTTAGTAAAAATGAAACCCTTGAATGCGGCAATTCTGAATTACAGTCTCTACCATACCATCACCAATGATGAGCGTGTTTTTTCAGGTTCGGCAGAAGGGATTTTTAACAGTGCACTCGGTAATTTTTCATCGGGTGTTTTATACAACGGTAGTAATGAAAATAGTTATAGCCATGAAAAGTGGGTTCGCTTAGAAAGTAAATGGCAATATGTAGACCCTGAAAAAGTCAGGATATACACTCTAGGTGACTTTGTTTCCAATAGCTCTGACTGGGGCAATAGTGTACGTCTGGCTGGTTTTCAGTGGTCAAGTGCATATACCCAGCGTGGGGATATTGTGACTTCGGCACTGCCACAGTTTTCAGGTTCGGCAGCACTGCCTTCAACACTCGATTTATACGTTAACCAGCAAAAGATTTATTCGGGACTGGTGCCATCTGGTCCATTTGATATTAAACAGCTCCCGTTTATTTCAGGGAATGAAGTCACGCTTGTGACGACCGATGCCACAGGTCAGCAAAGTATTACCAAAAAGCCTTACTATTTCTCATCTAAGATTTTGGCAAAAGGCATAAATGAGTTTTCAGTAGATATTGGGATTCCACGTTATAACTACGGTCTGTACTCAAACGATTATGATACTGCCACTTTTGCATCGGGTGCGATTCGATATGGTTATAGCAACTCATTCACCTTAAGCGGTGGTGCAGAGGCTTCAACAGATGGATTGACTAACCTCGGAACAGGTTTTGCCAAGAACCTGTTTGGTGTGGGGGTTATCAATGCCGACATTGCAGCAAGCCAGTATAAAAATGAAAATGGCTATTCGGCTCTGGTGGGTTTAGAAGGGCGTATTAGCAAGAATATTTCATTTAACACCAGTTACCGCAAAGTATTTGATAACTACTTTGACCTAGCTCGAGTGTCACAAGTCAGATACTTAAAAGAAAATCAGATTACTTCTGAGCCACAGAACTATTTGAGCTACAGTGCGCTGGCAGATGAGATTTTTAGGGCAGGGATTAACTATAACTTTTATACGGGTTATGGCGTTTATATTGGTTATAACCAGATTAAATATAGTGATAACTCCTATAAGCTACTTTCTGCCAACTTAAGTGGAAGTTTGAACAAGAACTGGGGTTTTTATACATCTGCTTATAAAGATTATGAAAACCATAAGGACTATGGCATTTACTTTGCGCTGCGCTATACACCATCTACCAGAATTAATGCGATTAGCAGTTTCTCTAATGACAGCGGTAAAACAACCTATAGACAAGAAATAAATGGATTTAGCGATCCACAAATTGGTTCATTTGGATGGGGTGGCTATGTTGAGCGAGATCAGGATGCGCATAACAATAATGCATCGATCTATGGCTCTTACCGCGCACGGGCTGCTTACTTAACTGGCCGATATAACCGAATTGGAGATAACGATCAGGTTGCACTTTCCGCGACTGGATCATTGGTTGCGGCAGCAGGACGGATTTTTGCGGCCAATGAAATAGGCGATGGTTATGCTGTTGTTACCAATGCCGGTCCACAAAGCCAGATTATCAATGGTGGAGTAAATTTAGGAGCGACTGATAAATCTGGCAGATTCTTAATTGCGAACTTACGACCGTACCAGTCTCATCACATTTATCTCGATCCATCTTATTTACCTTTAAATTGGGATGTTACATCTACAAACCGGATAGCACTCGTGGGTTATCGCCAAGGGACTTTAGTTGACTTTGGGGCACATCAGGTTGTTTCAGGTTTAGTGAGAGTCGTTGATAAAAACAACTCACCCTTGTTGCCTGGGTATAGCGTTCGAATTAATGGGCAGCAAGATGCTGTAGTGGGCTACGATGGTGAAGTATTTATTCCCAACCTATTACAACAAAACAAACTTGAAGTAGATCTTCTTGATCATGGCACCTGTCAAATTAATTTCACTTATGAAAGTAAGCAATACAGTGCTAAAAAATTGGGGCCTTATGTATGTCAATAAGTGTAGTAAGTCATAGATCTTGGTTGGTAGCTAAAAAGTTTTCATCAACAATAAAGTATGTGTTAGCTGCGTTATTGTTATTTGTACTTTATGCATTTTTTAGTTCAGCACATGCTGCTTGTACGGTAACTGGAACTACAAATAGTACTTATACTTATACGGCAGCAAATATTAATAGTGATGCAACTATTAATTTTTCAGGAACGATTAGCTGTATTGGTGGGAAGACTACTCCAGAAATATCACCCTATATGTGTATGAAGACGGTATTTACAGGGGCAACTACTGCGAATAGCAGTGTGACTTTACCTTATACGGTTACGGCAACTGTAGGTGGGGCTGGTTCCTCTACCACTAACCAAACGTCAAATGTCTGGTATGGCCCAGTTAAGACGGTCGCTACAAATAATATTATTAGCTATTCTGTAAATGTAAAAGTACCGGCGCGAACGGGAACGTTAGTTGCCTATCCTAAAGGGACGTATATAGGTACAGTTCAGCTTTATTGGGATATGCAAGCGAGTTCAAGTACCGTATGTGAAGGTGATAGTGGTGGTGGCTGGGACTCAGGCAATACGACTATTACTGCTAACTATGTTGTGCCAAGTTTCTGTCAGCTAGATTCCACATCAAATGTTGATTTCGGCAACATTAATGATATTGGTACAACCAGTCGTGACTACACCGCTCAAGGTGCGATTAATACAACCTGTAATAATGGAACGCCTTATAGTATTTACTTGGGGGATGGTAATAACCGTATAAGTGGGGGATTTAGGCGTATGACCAATGGGAGTAGCCAATACATCCCTTACCAGTTATACAAAGATTCTGCTTATAGTTCGGTGTGGGATGCTACAGGTGGTATAACAACGGTGGGTGGGTCTGGGGGAGTATCAAAGACAGGCTCTGGTACTGCTCAAAGTTCAAATGTATATGGAAAAATTCCACAAGGCACCGCTATTTCAAATACTCCTGGTAACTATTCAGATAGCATTGTGGTTACGGTGACTTACTAAGCATCTTGCCAACTCACCATTTACTCAAAGTGAGAAGATGATGAGTTGGCAAGTACCATGAGTTTTATTTGGTTGGTATGGAGCTTTGTTTTCGTATTAGCAATATAAATAGCGTGATCAATAAGCTAAATCCGAAAATAGGTAAACTAACCCCTAAAATAATAAGTGTAAGTGTAGTGAATATTTTTTGATGATTGCTTGCGCGCTTCCATACCAATAAAGTTTGGCTAACAAAATGGCTAGTCGTGAGTTTTAAATTAGATGTTTTAAACCAAGCTTTGTATGCATAAATAATCATGATGCATAGCCCGAATGAATATAAGGCGAGTATGAGTTGATTGACCCAACCGAATAAGACTCCGATATGTGCATCGACTCCCCAGCGTGTAAGTTTTGCAAATAACGAATAATCTTTAAAAGCCAGTTTATCTATGACTTTATGTTGATGTATATCAATGGCTATACTATCTGCTTGTGTTGGCCATCTGCGCTGTAGTTCAGTAACCGTCCAAGCTTGGTTTACATCAACTGGTGGTTTGATTTGTATTTGTGTTGAATGCATTCCATTTGCTCTAGCAATTGCTAATGCAGAGTCGAATTCAGTTGGCATGATTTCTAAATTCGAAGTTTCCATGATCATTTCATGATGTTCTTTATGTTCATCATGAGACATTTTTGATAATGGGGCATTATTTAAAGTTGTGGCTAATGTTGGCGTTTGCCAATCTAACCATTGACGAGCAATACGAATATTATCACCAGCCCATTGGGACCATGTAAGACCAGTAATCGCAATGAACAATAAAAGTGGTAATAAGGTCAAGCCAATAGAACTATGCCACTTTAATAAAAGATTTTTAGATGTTTGTCTAATTTTAAGGTTTTGCCGACGTTTCCACCAACTGTATAGCCCAGTTAGGGTTAAAATGCCGAGCCAGCTTGCAGCAAGTTCACTATAAAAACGTCCCCATTTCCCTAGTAATAAATTACTATGTAACTGGTCTAGAAATGTACGAAATGGTAATACACCACTGGTTCCATAGACAGCAAGTTGACCTTTTATAGAAAGCGTATATGGGTCAACAAAAATAGCTTCATTGTTTAAATGATGAGTTTGATCGGAAAAAATCACGCGTGTTGTTTGTGTGGAACTTGGTGCTGGCCTAACTTCTGTAATTTGTGCAGAAGTAGGTATAACTTGTTTTGCTGCCTCAATTTGTTCGCTTAGAGGGTGAGTGTCTTTATTTAAAGGCTGAACATACAAAGCATCTTTATAGATAAATTGTTCGATCTGTGGAGTAACTGCATAGAGTAAGCCCGTAAATGCCGCAATAAATATGAATGGGGCAATAAAAATACCTGCATAAATATGTGTAAGACGGAAGAGGCTACGCCAAAAGCTAGAGGGATGAGACATTTTAAAAACAGATATCGAACAAACTTTGGCGTGAAGTATATCTACTTTATTTAGAAATTTTAAAATAATTAAAGCATGAGATTGTTGGGTATATGCTTAAGTGTTTATAAAAATTATCTTTATGGGAGAGGACAACTAAGCAATCTTGATCAAGCGATTAGTGGAAATAATCTATGAGTTATTAAACTTCTACTAAATGAATAGTTTATAATTAAGCTTTATATAATTAAACAATTTGTATAGTTATGAAAATTCATCATTTACGAAGTGCAACTTTTATCATTGAAGCTGATCCTTATTTTATTTTAGTTGATCCAATGTTAGGTGATAAAGAATCGCTTCCTGCCTTTTCCTACTTTCGTTTTAAAGCTAAAAAGAATCCTTTGGTTGGTCTGCCTTTGAATGCCCAAGACTTATTAAACAAAGTTACCCACTGCCTCATTACTCATAGCCAAACATTTGGCATAAAAAACTTTCAACATACTGATCATTTAGACCAAAAGGGTGAGGACTTTCTCATTCAAAAACAGATTCCTGTTTACTCCTTTCAAAATGATGTGTCGTATTTATCTAAATATGGAATAAATGTTCAGGGTGGTATTGATTACTGGAAAGAAATCGAGTTTTTAGGTGGACAATTAGTTGCAATACCAGCGCGTCATGGTCATGGTTGGATTAGTAAACTTATGGCAAATGGTTGTGGCTTCTATTTAGAGTTGCCAAATGAACCTTCTTTATATATCAGCGGTGATACCGTGCTCACCAATGATGTTAAAAATGCCTTACTTAACTTTCATCCTGATATTGCTGTAGTTGCTGCAGGGCAAGCGCAAATGGATGTCGGGCAACCGATTCTTATGTCAAAAGAAGAAGTGCGTGAATTTATAGAGCTTTCGCCTAAACATGTTATTGCTAATCATCTTGAAGCATTAAATCACTGTCCAGTAAAACGGGATGAAATTAAACAAATTTTGAATGAGATGAATGTTGGTGATCGTGTACAAGTCCCCGATGATGGACAAACACTTATTTATGAAAATTAAGACAAGATTTAATCAACATTTATTAAATGAAAATCTTGTAATTTCATATTTTCTATTATGAATAGCGAATAACGCTATTAGTTTTTTATGTAAATGATAGAATTGCGAAGGTCGGTAAGCTGTATCTATTTTGTCTAACTCATGCGCAGTCTACAAAATGTTTGAAATGAAATTTGTAGACTGCTGAACTACAATTGAGAGTAAAGGTAGATTTACCTATGCAACCATGTAGAATTTCAACCTATTGAAAATACAAAAGGTTTATCACTTGCTCCCTTCTCTTACAATCCAAACCAGATTAGGTGGATTCTACTTTTTTTACTATTCCATTGTTGGCACATTCATGCCGTATTGGAATTTATATCTTCAAGATCAAGGATTTAATTATCAAGAGATAGGGGTTTTATCATCTATTGCCATTATAACGCGTTTCTTTGCGCCTTTAGTTTGGGGGTGGATTGCTGATAAATCGGGTAAACGAATGCTTCTGGTACGTCTAGCGACTTGGATGGAAGCATGTATCTGGTTAGCTATTTTTATTGTCCCTAATACGTTTCAATCTGTTGCTTTACTCATGCTTATTTTTAGCTTTTTTCAAAATGCTATTTTAGCTCAATTTGAAGGTGTAACTTTATTTTGGTTGGGTGAACAAAGGGCAAAACTCTACGGCAAGGTCCGCAAATGGGGATCGGTTGGCTTTATTGTAGGGGTGTTCACAATAGGAGCAATTTTAGAAATTATTCCAATTTCTATGCTTCCTGTCTTATTACTTATTATTGCATCACTTGCATTTATTTGGGCGTTTACGATTCGTGAACCAGAAGGGGCTCCAAATTCGCAAAAACTGTTAGAACCTTTGTTGTCTGTATTAAAACGTCCTGAAGTTGCTGCTTTTTTTATAATTGAATTTATTCTCCTTTTTTCACATGCACCCTTTTATAGTTTTTATAGCAATTTTTTAAAATCTTTAAATTACAGCACGACTGAAATTGGCTTTTTATGGGCTATGGGGGTGGTTTCTGAAATTGTGATGTTCGCGTTTGCGGCAACATTTTTTAAATATTTTTCTTGGCGAAGCCTTGTTGCTGTGTGTTTGGTTTTGACAAGTATACGCTGGTTGTTGGTTGCTGTTTTTTCTCACTATTTTATTGGGCAGCTATTTGCACAGTGCTTGCATGCGTTTAGTTTTGGCTTGTTTCATCTCATTGCAATGCGAGTTATTTTCCAAAACTTTTCCTTAGGGCAACAAGGTCGAGGACAAGCTTTTTACAGTACCATGTGGGGGCTCGGTGTCGCATTTGGAAGTATTTTGGCTGGACACTACTGGAAAGCATTTACGGGTGAGCACATCTTTATGATTGCTGCGTTAGTTGTCCTTTTCGGTTTATGCTTTGTGTTTTGGTTGCCTAAAAAGATTGAACAGCCTGTTACTTAAAGCAAATATTGATAGAAAATGTTTGGATTGGGTAGTTAAAAATATAAATTGTTTGATAAGAAGTATCTATTGGTTACGGTTGAAAAATATTGTTTTTATATGGTTATGAAGCAATGTTTTTCTAAAAAAATGTGCTAACTTAAACCCATGCGTTTAATGATTAATAAATCTATGAAAAATATTTATATTATGGGATTATTATTGGCTTTTTCAGGTTTTGCTATGGCTGAGACAGTGACTAAACAGCCGATTGAGCAGCCTGTTCGAACTGCAAGTAATCCTAATGCTATACGTATTGTTACGCGTCCTGAAATTATGGGATTATGGGGAATGGAGATTCCAAATAATAAAAAATGTGTAGAGTACTATAACTTCCGCAGTAGTAATGATGTTGTGATTAAAAGTGGTGAAGAATGGTCATACGGTATTTACGAATACCAACCAGCTGACGATCCTAAAGAGCAGCTATCAGCTTTAGTAATGCAGATTAAGTTTGATAATAATAACGTAGATTGCTCTGGTCAGCAGCAAGATCAAACCGGTGATATTTCTCAATATTTTGTAAAATGGAAAAATGACCATACCATTAATTTCTGTTCAACAGCCAAAGGTGAGCAATGTTTTGCGACTTTACGTCGAATGTTGCCTTAAATCTAAATAGATATAAAAAAGCCTCTTATTTAAGAGGCTTTTTTATATCTTGCATATTATGCAGTTTCAGCTTTCTTTTTTTCTTCCAATTGCTTTAACAAGTGCTTTTCAAGGTAATGGATATCCATTGCTTGATCACAGAAGCTTTTATCTTGCAAAATGAGATCTTTATGCAAAGGAATATTGGTTTTAATTCCTGTAAGGATCATTTCGTCTAACGCTTGACGCATACGAGCAAGCGACGTTTCACGATCTTTACCATGCGAGATCAATTTTGCAATCATTGAGTCATAGTATGGAGGAATGCTATATCCAGGATAGATATGTGAATCTAAACGGATACCAGCACCGCCTGGCGCATAGAAGTTCTCAATTTTACCTGGTGAAGGTAAGAATGTTGTTGGATCTTCTGCATTAATACGACATTCAATAGCATGACCACGAACTTCAATATCTTCTTGTTGAAGTTCTAGGCCCAGACCTGCTGCAATACGTAATTGCTGTTCAATAATGTCAACACCAGTAACCATTTCAGTTACAGGGTGTTCAACTTGAACACGAGTGTTCATTTCAATGAAGAAGAACTCACCGTCTTCGAATAAGAATTCGAATGTACCAGCACCACGATATTGCATGAGCTGACATGCGTGAACACAAGCTTCTAAAATATCAGCACGTGCTTTTTCTGGTAAATTTGGAGCAGGAGCTTCTTCTAACACTTTTTGGTGACGGCGTTGTAATGAACAGTCGCGATCATATAAATGAATCGCATGGCCATTACCATCACCTAAAATTTGAACTTCGACATGGCGAGGTTTTTGTAAGAAGCGTTCCATGTATACGGTATCATCACCGAACCACATTTCTGCATCACGTTGAGCTGCCTGAACTGACTCAAGTAATGTATCTACGCGTTCAACAATACGCATACCACGACCACCACCACCAGCTGCCGCTTTAACAATAAGCGGGAAGCCGATTTCTTTAGCTTCAGCTAAAGCATTGTGGATAGTTACAGCATGGTCACAACCAGGTACGGTAGGTACACCAGCTTTTTTCATTGCAACAATTGCAGAAACCTTGTTACCCATTAAACGAATATGTTCTGGGCGAGGGCCAATGAATGTGAAGCCTGAGCTTTCTACA
>Ga0157367_1000647_pt1 | contig 16507 bp, 11 predicted proteins | sample AttbisABBM2_FD_113142 | JGI IMG/M metagenome (GOLD analysis project Ga0157367, IMG submission 113142) | Fungus gardens microbial communities from leaf cutter ant in Botucatu, State of São Paulo, Brazil - Atta bisphaerica ABBM2 | ecosystem: Host-associated > Fungi > Mycelium > Unclassified ...
AAAAACGGGGCGCGACCCGAGCCGGGCCGCGCGCACAGGCGAAAGGATAGTGGAAACCCGGCTGCGATGCGCGCTTGCGTGTCATTGCTCCGCGTGCGGCAGGCGCCGGAACACGACGCTCAGGTTGTTCGCCGGCATTTCGACGACCTCGATGCAGTCGAGCCCGCGGTCGAGGCCAAGCGCGACGACCGCCTCGAGATCGCGCACGCCCCACGACGGATCGCGGCTGCGCAACTGCTGGTCGAATGCCTCGTTGGACGGCGCCGTGTGCCGGCCTTCGCGGCGATACGGGCCGTACAGGAACAGCACGCCGCCCGGACGCAGCACGCGCGACGCGCCGGCAAACAGCGCGTCGGTGCAGGCCCACGGCGAGATGTGAATCATGTTGATGCAGACGATCGCGTCGAACGCGGCGGCCGGCCACGACGCGTCGCGCACGTCGAACGCCAGCGGCTCGGCCAGGTTCGCGAGGCCGGCATGCGCGACCCACGCGGCGATCGAGCGTCGCGCGTGCGCGTCGGGGTCGCTCGGCTGCCAGCGCAGCCCCGGCAAGGCCTGCGCGAAATGAACCGCATGCTGCCCGGTGCCGCTCGCGATCTCGAGCACGTTGCCGCTGGCCGGCAGCACGCGGCGCAGCACGTCGAGGATCGGCCCGCGATTGCGCTCGGCCGCCGGTGCCGACAGCCGCGCGGACGGATCGGGCGAAGACGCCGGCCCGGTCACGATGCATGCTCCCGCGCGCTGCCGGCGACGCCCAGCCGCGCGTTCAGCGCATCGAGCGCGGGCGCGCAACGCGCCTCGATCTTCAGCGTCAGCATCGGATCGGCGCGCGTATGGCCGAGGTTCAGCGCGGCGACGGGCTTGTTCTGCGCCTGGGCCCACACGCAGAACCGGTAGCCGGAATACACCATCAGCGACGAGCCGACGACGAGCAGCGCATCGGCCGCATCGAGCGCCTGCGATGCCAGCGCGACGCGCTCGCGCGGCACGTTCTCACCGAAGAACACCACCGCCGGCTTCAGCAGCCCGCCGCAGGCCGGACAGGCCGGAATGCGGAACGTGTCGAGCGCGGCCCATTCGAGATGCGCGTCGCCGTCGGCGGCAGGCTCCGCCTGCGCGCCCAGCAACTCCGGGTTGTCCGTTTCGAGCACGGCCTGGATCGTCGCGCGCGCGTGATGCGCGCCGCAGTCGAGGCACGTGACGCCGTTGATGCCGCCGTGCAGTTCGATCACGTCGCCGCTGCCTGCACGCTGGTGCAGGCCGTCGACGTTCTGCGTGACGAGGCGCTCGATCCGGCCGGTGCCGCCGAGCCGAGCGAGCGCGACGTGCGAACGGTTCGGCTGCGCACGCCCGACGACGGGCCAGCCGATCATGCTGCGCGCCCAGTAGCGGCGACGCGCCGCGTCGGAACCGAGGAATTCATGGAGCTGGATCGGCGGCGAGCGCATCCATTGACCGTTGCGGTCGCGATAGCCGGGAATGCCGGAATCCGTGCTGATGCCCGCACCGGTCAGCACGAGCAGTCGCGGATGGCGCTCGACGAACGTGTGCAGCGCATCGAGCGCGGCCGGTTCGATGCTGGCGGATGAGGGGTCGGGCAAGGCGATGTCGTTCATGTTGGCGGCGCGTGATCGGGCGCGGTGGCAGGCCGTGCGGCCGGCGCGCCAGCACATGATACAGAACGCCGCGCGATCCGGCCGGCGTTCCGCGCGCGACACCGGCGCCGCAAAAAAAGACGCCCATCGACCACATGGCGATGGGCGCTACAACAATTGATCCATCGGGGTAGTGGATCAACTGACAGCACAATGTCGTCGGATCCACCGCAGCGCCGCCGGCAGACCTTTCCCCTGGACTACACCTTCGAATTCCTGATATTGCCCTGATGTTTGCGAGGATCGCCGCGCGGCACGGCGCGCGGCACACGCACGCATGCATCGCGTGCGGTGCGCCTGCGTTTCGCGCATCGGCATGACGATCCGGAAGTCATGGGCGCCCATCCGCGCGCACCGGCGGTTCATCCCCGACGGCCGACCGGCATGGGTCGGCCTCGTGCGTCACGCCTGCACGTCGTCGTTCAGAACGAACCGGATTTGTTCGGATGGAACGAAAAGCCGCGCGCTCATGTCGCCGCAATCAACGGCGACGCGAAATCACGGGCAGGTCGGCGATTCATGTTTGCAACATGGCACGTTGCGATTCGGTCTGTTCTCATTCTCTTGTCCCCGTCTCTGATGCGTCCGACCTACTGAAGCGACGGCCGGGCCTCTACTGCGCCGGCGATCGCGCTCACGGCGCATACAGACATGCAAGGAGCGCACCATGCTTCGCTGTGCAAGGCCGCGCGGCCCGTGAAATGACCCCGATGCAAATCGCACGGCGACAGATGGGCGTGAACGTTTCGAAAGTGAAACGATGGGAAACGCCCGCGCGATCGATCGTGGCCGGGTGCGTTGCCGATGTTGCACGCATGTGACGCGTGCGCCGGCGGGGCGTTTGCGCCCGTTCGATGCCGACGATCCGCTTACAGTCGCCCGGCCCCGGCCGCGCATGCATGGTCGAACGCGCTTGTCGAACCTGCGCCGCACGTCGCAGGCGGCGCGCAAGCACGTTAGCATTCGGACACGGTGCGGCGCGCACCCGCTTCGCCCCGTCTCCGTCTTCAAGGAATGGACATGACCCTGCCCGCCTCCGGCCGCGCCGACGTCGCGTGGCGCGTCTTCTCGGCCGAGCGGCTGTCGATCGGCCTGACGCTGCCGCTGCTGCGCACCGGCCATACCGTCGCGGATTTCAACGAGCAGCTCGAACTCGCGGCGCTGGCCGATTCGCTCGGCTTTCGCGCACTGTGGATTCGCGACGTGCCGCTGAACAGCGCCGATTATCCCGACCCGGTCGGGCATCTCGATCCGTGGGTGCTGCTCGGCGCGCTCGCGTCGCGCACGCGCCGGATCGTGCTTGCCAGCGGCGCGATCGTGCTGCCGCTGCGTCATCCGCTACATATCGCGAAAGGCGCGCTATCGGTCGCGACGCTGTCCGGCGGGCGCTTCATCCTCGGACTCGGCTCCGGCGACCGGCCGCCCGAATATGCGGCGTTCGGCGTCGACGCGCAAACGCGGCGCGACCGGTATCGCCGGCATTGGGACATCGTCGCGGCCGCGCTCGGCGTGCCGTCCCGCGTGCTGCCCGACGAGACGCCACCCGACGCGCCCGACTTCTCGCTGCTGCCGCGCGGCGACGACGCGGTGCCGATGCTTGCCGTCGGCTCCGGCGGACAGAGCGTCGACTGGATCGCACGGAACGCGATCGGCTGGATGACGTACCACCGCGATCCGGATACGCAGCGCGCTCGTTATTCGATGTGGCGCGCAGCCGTCGACCGGGTCGCGCCACCGGGCTTTCGCGCGTTCGGCGTATCGATGCGGCTGGATCTCGATGCGAATCGCGATGCACCGCCCACCGCGCTGCCGCTCGGCTACGCGACCGGTCGGCATGCGCTCATCGACATCCTGCGGGACATGCGGGCAGCCGGCACGCACCACGTCACGCTGAATCCAGGCACGGGCCGGCCCGTGCGCGAGGTCATCGAGGAAATCGCCGAGCACGTCCTGCCGGTCTTTCACGACGATCAGGGTTGATTCATCAGGAATCCGCAATTCCCTGTCCGTAGCCGAAGCCGCGGTTTGCAACGGATCGATTCATCGGCGCGCACGTTTCGTTCCCGACCTTGGCGCTTGCGCCGGGACCACATGCCCCCCGACGACCTGCCCGCATGACGGATCGTGAACGGCCCGCGCCGGACACCACCACGCGGAAGGAACCGCCCGGCAGGGCGCAAACGCCCGCACCGCTTACCGCATGCCCGATTCGAATATTCGTCGATGGAACTATTCGGTTCCGATGGCAATCATGTTAACTTCCGTCCATCGTCCAGACCGGCGGGCCACGTTCCGATGCGCGCCCGCACGCCTACCCATGCGATATTTCCTGCTCGGCTGGCTGCTCGCCGCCGTCATATCGGCCGCCCACGCGGCCGCCCCTGCCCCGGCCGCCGCATCGGCCGCCTCCGGCGCCGTGCCCGCGCTGACGCCGCAACAGGCGCAGCAGGCCCTGTCCGTCCTGCAAAACCCGCGCGAGCGCGAACAGGTCGAAACGACGTTGCGCGCGATCGCGGCCGTCGGCGTGCTGAGCACGCCCGCGCTTGCGGCGAGCGGCGCGGCGCCGGCCAGCGCGGCATCGGCTGCCGCCGCTCCGGCCGCACTCACGACGAACGGGCTCGCTTCGATGCTCGTCCGGCAGGGATCGCGCTGGGCCGGTCAAATCGGCGGCGCGCTGAACGAATCGCTGCGCTCGCTGCTCGATGTCGGCTCGGTCGGCAACTGGTGGCACGAGCGGCTCGTACGCGCCGACGAACGTGCCGATCTCACGCGCGCGATCTTGATCATCCTCGCCGTGCTCGTGCCCGCGCTCGCCGTCGAATGGTTCGCGAAGCGGCTGCTGCGGCGCGCGCTGGCCGCGCTGAGCGCGCGGCGCGCCGAATCGTCGCGCGGGGCCGACGCCGACGCACCTGAACCCGAACCGCCCGGCCCCGGCGACCCCGCTTCGACGCCAGAACCGGCTGCCTCCACTGCCAGGGCCGACGGCACCGACACGCCCGATACGTCGTCGCAAGGCCGCGGCCACGCGCGGCGCCACACCACGCTGCTGCGCCGGATGCCGCGCGCGCTGGTCAGCCTCGCACTGCGGGTGGTACCGCTGCTGGTATTCGTCGGTATCGCGAGCCTGACGATGTCGGTCCTCGACGGCGCCGGCACGCCGACCCAAACAGCACTCGAATCGCTGATCGACATCTACGTGATCTGCCGCCTCGTGACGATCGTCAGCCGGCTGTTCTTCCAGCCCGACGCGCGGCAGCTGCGACTGCTGCACATCGGCGACGCCTGGGCCGCGTTCGCGCAGCGCTCGATCGCGCGCATCGTGATGGTCGTCGGCGCCAGCACGGCCGCGGTCGAGATCGCCGCGAGCTTCGGCCTCAGCGACGCCAGTCACGTCGCGCTGCTGAAGGCGGTCGCGCTCGTCGGCCACTTGATGATCTCGGCGCTGATCCTCCGGTGCCGCCAGCCGGTCGCCGCGCGCATCCGCGCGGCCGGCGAAGATCGGCCGGCCTTCGCGATGGTCGGCAACGCGCTCGCCGACGCGTGGGCACCCGTGTCCGTGTTCGTCGTGATGGCGTTGTGGTTCGTGTGGGCGCTCGACGTCCACAACGGCTACCGCGTGCTGATCACGCTCGGCGGCCGCTCGCTCGCCGTGATGATCGGCATGCGGATCGTGTCGATCGTCGTGTTCGGCGCGCTCGCGCGGGTATTCCAGCGCCGCGACGACGATCGCACGCTCGTCCACCTGCACGCGTACCGCTACTACCCGCTGGTGCGTCAGGTCGTGTCGGCGGTAATCGCCGTCGTGACCCTCGCGCTGCTGCTGCAGACCTGGGGCGTGCCGATCTTCCACGCGTTCGCGGCCGGCACGATCGGCCATCGGCTCGCGTCGGCGCTGATCACGATCGCGATTGCAGCCGTCGTCGCGCTGATCATCTGGGAAGCCGCGAACATTGCGATCGAGCGCCGCCTGCAGCAATGGACACGCGAAGGCAACCTCGTGCGTGCGGCACGGTTGCGCACGCTGCTGCCGATGCTGCGTTCGCTGCTGTTCATCATGATCGCGCTCGTCGTCGTGCTGACCGGCCTCAGCGAAATCGGTGTGAACATCGGTCCGCTGCTCGCCGGCGCCAGCATCTTCGGCGTCGCGCTCGGCTTCGGCTCGCAGAAGCTCGTGCAGGACTTCATCACCGGGATCTTCCTGCTGATGGAGAACGCGATGCAGGTAGGCGACTGGGTCACGCTCGCCGGCGTATCCGGCACGGTCGAATATCTGTCGATCCGCACCGTGCGGCTGCGCGCGGGCGACGGATCGCTGTACACGATCCCGTTCAGCTCGGTGACGACCGTCAACAATACGAATCGCGGGCTCGGCAACGCGGCCGTCAAGGTCAGCATCGCCTACGGCCAGGACATCGATCGCGCGATCGCGACACTGAAGGAGATCGGTGCCGCGTTGCGCGACGATCCGAATTACAAGGACGGCATCCTGTCGGACTTCAGCTACTGGGGCATCGACCAGGTCGACGGCGCGGCGATCGCACTGGCAGGACAGATCCAGTGCAAGGACTCGGCGCGCTGGGGCGTGCAGCGCGAATTCAATCGGCGGATCGCGGTGCTGTTCCGCGAACGCGGAATCCGGTTCGCGAATCCGCAGCGCAGCCTCGTCGCGTATGACGAAGGTTCGCGGCCCGTCGCGCGCGAGAACGATGAGAACAGCGACCACGCCGCCGGCACGCCGGCCGCCGAACCGGCGCAGCCCGTTGCGCCTGCGCGCAAGCCGGACTGATCGTGCGAATGCCGCTGACCCGATCACCGCGGGTCGCGCCGTGCCCGTACCCGGGCCGCCGAACGACGGATGGCCGCGCTCAATGCACGGCGGCTTTCTTCGCGCGCCGAAGGCGCTTCGCTGCGTTCGCCGCCCGCTGCACCGCCGTGCGCATGCCAGTGTTCGAACGGCACGCGCGTCTGATCGGCAATGACGATCGACCTGCTCGATACGCAGCGCGAAGCGCTCGCCGCGCAGCAGAACGTGATCGCCGGGCAGGCCGAGCTGATCAAGGATTACGTGTCGCTGCAGAAGAGGCTCCGGCTCGGGTGGCGGACGAACGCGGGTTGACGCACCGCCGACCGACGACGGCGCGGTCGCGCCAGTCCTGCCAACCGGGCTGACAATCCGCTCCGATACCGCGTGCGCGGGCCGCCGCGCACGGTCTCGAACGACGAACCGGACGCGACGGCTCGTGCAGCCGCATCGATTCGTCCGACGAAGTCCCCCGCGCCGTCCTGCCCCATTCCCCCGCCTTTCCGGTTCTTTCGCCGTCTCCATCGAATCTCCATCTTCCCGCATAAAAGACGCCAACCAGGCGCCGCACACTCCAGCCCGTCAAAGCAGGCAGTGGGCTGCCTGCGCTTCCAGGAGTCGCTATGAAGAATCAACAACGATGCCGCTACGGTGCCGCCTGTGCGCTGACGGTGGCCCTGCTGGCGGGTTGCGGACCCGCAGAGCAGCAGGCCGCCGCGCCGGCCACCCCGGTCGCGGCGATGACGCTGGCCGCCGCACGCCTCGACGTGACCGAGGATCTGCCGGGCCGCGTCGCGGCCGTGCGGGTCGCCGAAATCCGGCCGCAGGTCAGCGGCATCGTGCAACGCCGGCTGTTCGAGCAAGGCACCGAAGTGCGCGCCGGCCAGCCGCTGTTCCAGATCAATCCCGCGCCGTTCAAGGCCGACATGGACACGGCCGCCGCGTCGCTGCAGCGCGCGCAGGCCGCGCTCGAACGCGCGAAGGTGCAGACGGCGCGCTTCAAGCCGCTCGTCGAGGCCGACGCGATCAGCCGCCAGGTGTACGACGACGCCGTGTCGCAACGCGACCAGGCCGCCGCCGACGTCGCACAGGCCCGCGCGACGCTCGCGCGCCGCCAGCTCGACCTGAAATTCGCGTCCGTGGAAGCGCCGATCGCCGGCCGCATCGACCAGGCGCTCGTGACCGAAGGCGCGCTGGTGTCGAGCAGCGACAGCCAGCCGATGGCGCGCATCCAGCAGATCGACCAGGTCTACGTGGACGTACGCCAGCCGGCCGCGTCGCTCGACGCGCTGCGCGGCGCGCTCGCGGCACAGCCACGGGCGGCGGACAGCAACGGCCTGCCGGTCGACGTGCTGCGCGACGACGACACGCGCTACGACGCGCGCGGCCGCATGCTGTTCTCCGGCGTCAACGTCGATCCGGGCACCGGCGACGTGCTGCTGCGCGTGCTGGTCGACAACCCGAAGCGCCAGTTGCTGCCGGGCATGTACGTGCGCGCCCGCATTCCGCGCGCGCACTACGCGAACGCGGTGACGGTGCCGCAGCAGGCCGTCGTGCGCGCCGGCGGCAAGCCGCAGGTGTGGGTGCTCGATGCGAAGGGCACCGCGCATCTGAAGGCGGTCGAAGTCGGCGAGCTGACGAACCGCAGCTACCGCATCAAGTCGGGCCTGCAGGCCGGCCAGAAGATCGTCGTCGAAGGGATGGAGCGCCTGGTCGACGGCGCGCCTGCCGCCGCGACCGACTGGAAGTCGCCTGACGCGGCCGCCACCGCGTCCGCGCACTGAGTCGGGAGGAGTCACCAGTCATGGCTGAATTCTTTATCCGCCGCCCGGTCTTTGCGTGGGTGATCGCCCTCTTCATCATCCTGATGGGGCTGATCGCGATCCCCCAGCTGCCGGTCGCGCGCTACCCGTCGGTCGCGCCGCCGTCCGTCACGATCACCGCGAACTACCCGGGCGCCACGCCGCAGACGATGAACGATGGCGTGCTGAGCCTCATCGAGCGCGAACTGTCCGGCGTCAAGAACCTGCTGTACTTCGAATCGTCGGCCGATACGTCCGGCGCCGCACAGATCACCGTGACGTTCAAGCCCGGCACCAATCCGGAGATGGCGCAGGTCGACGTGCAGAACAAGATCAAGTCGATCGAACCACGCCTGCCCGCGGCCGTGCGCCAGAACGGGCTGATCGTCGAATCCGCGTCGTCCGGCTTCCTGATGCTGATCGGCCTGCGCTCCGACAACGGCCGCTTCGACGAAGGTGCGCTCGCCGACTACATGGCGCGCAGCGTATCCGAGGAGCTGCGGCGAGTCGACGGCGTCGGCCGTGTGCTGCAGTTCGGCTCCGAACGCGCGATGCGCATCTGGGTCGATCCGCAGAAGCTGATCAATTTCGGCCTGTCGATGAGCGACCTGACGACCGCGATCGGCCAGCAGAACGTGCAGATCGCGCCGGGCAGCCTCGGTGCGCTGCCCGCGCTGCCGGGCCAGCGCGTGACCGTACCGCTCACCGCACAGGGCCAGCTCACGACGCCGGAAGAATTCGCAAAGGTCGTGCTGCGTGCGAACGCGGACGGCTCGAAGGTCGTGCTCGGCGACGTCGCGCGCGTCGAACTCGGCTCGCAGAACTACACGTTCCTGAGCCGCGAGAACAACAAGCCGGCCACCCTCGCCGGCGTGCAGCTCGCACCGGGCGCCAACGCGGTGAAAACTGCAGACGCGATCCGTGCGCGCATGGCCGAACTGAGCAAGTCGATGCCGTCGGGCATGACCTACTCGATCCCGCTCGACACGTCGCCGTTCGTGAAGATCTCGATCGAGAAAGTGCTGCACACGCTGCTCGAAGCGATGGTGCTCGTGTTCCTCGTGATGTACCTGTTCCTGCAGAACGTGCGCTATACGCTGATCCCGGCCATCGTCGCGCCGGTCGCGATGCTCGGCACGTTCACGGTGATGCTGTTGACCGGTTTCTCGATCAACGTGCTGACGATGTTCGGCATGGTGCTCGCGATCGGCATCATCGTCGACGATGCGATCGTCGTCGTCGAGAACGTCGAGCGCCTGATGGCCGAGGAAGGACTGTCGCCGAAGGACGCGACGTCGAAGGCGATGAAGGAGATCACCGGCGCGATCGTCGGCGTCACGCTGGTGCTGACCGCGGTGTTCCTGCCGATGGCGATGGCGAGCGGCTCGGTCGGCGTGATCTACAAGCAGTTCACGATGTCGATGGCCGTGTCGATCCTGTTCTCGGCGCTGCTGGCGCTGACGCTCACGCCGGCCCTGTGCGCGACGATGCTCAAGCCGCTCGAACCCGGCCACCTCGAGAAGCGCGGCTTCTTCGGCTGGTTCAACCGCCGCTTCGACCGCCTGACGAAATGGTACGAGACGCGCGTCGGCCGCCTGGTCGGCCGCACGGGCCGCGTGATGCTGGTGTTCGTCGCGATCTCGGGCGCACTGGTGTTCGGCTTCCGCAGCCTGCCGTCGTCGTTCCTGCCGGACGAGGACCAGGGCTACTTCATCACCAGCTTTCTGCTGCCCGCAGACGCTACCGCCGAGCGTACGCATGACGTGGTCAAGACGCTGGAGAAGCATCTTGCTTCGCGTCCGGCAATCCAGTCGAGCATTTCCGTGATCGGCTACGGCTTCTCGGGCCAGGGTCCGAACGCGGCGATCAACTGGTCCGTGATGAAGGACTGGAACCACCGCGGCGGCTCGTCGACCATCGAGGAAGGCATGCTTGCGCAGCAGGCGATGGGCGGCGTGACCGAAGGCACCGTGATGAGCCTCTTGCCGCCGGCGATCGACGAACTCGGCAACAGCTCGGGCTTCTCGATGCGTCTGGAAGACCGTGCCAACCAGGGCACCGTGGCGCTCAAGGCGGCGGAAGCGAAGCTGCTCGAACTCGCCGCGCAGAGCAAGGTCGTGACCGGCGTGTACCCGGACAGCCTCCCCGCCGGCACGAGCATCCGCCTCGAGATCGATCGCGCGAAAGCGCAGGCGCTCGGCGTGTCGTTCACGACGCTCAGCGACACGCTGTCGACCGCGATGGGCTCGACCTACGTGAACGACTTCCCGAACGCGGGCCGCATGCAGCAGGTGATCATCCAGGCCGATGCGCCGGCACGCATGCAGATCGACAACGTGATGAAGCTGTACGTGCGCAACGCGGCCGGCGGCATGGTGCCACTGTCCGAAGTGGTTCGCCCCGTATGGGCCGAGACGCCGCTGCAGATGGTGCGCTTCAAGGGCTACCCGTCCGCGCGCATCTCGGGCACCGCCGCACCGGGCCAGTCGAGCGGCGCGGCCATGGCCGAGATGGAACGGCTTGCCGCGCAACTGCCGCCGGGCTTCGCGGTCGAGTGGACCGGCCAGTCGCTGCAGGAACGTCAGTCGGCGTCGCAGGCGCCGATGCTGATGGTGCTGTCGATGATCGTTGTGTTCCTGGTGCTCGCCGCGCTGTACGAAAGCTGGTCGATCCCGCTGTCGGTGATGCTGGTGGTGCCGCTCGGCCTGCTCGGCGCGATCGGCGCGGTGCTGCTGCGCGGCCTGCCGAACGACGTGTTCTTCAAGGTCGGGATGATCACGGTGATTGGTCTGTCCGCGAAGAACGCGATCCTGATCGTCGAATTCGCGAAGCAGCTGCGCGAGCAAGGCAAGGGATTGATCGAGGCGGCCGTCGAAGCGTCGAAGCTGCGCCTGCGCCCGATCCTGATGACGTCGCTCGCGTTCGGCCTCGGCGTGGTGCCGCTGATGATCGCGACCGGCGCGAGCGCCGAAACGCAGCACGCGATCGGCACCGGCGTGTTCGGCGGCATGGTGACCGCCACGGTGCTGGCGATTTTCTTCGTCCCGGTGTTCTTCGTGTTCGTGATGAGCATCCAGGAACGCATCGGAGCATGGCGCGCCGCGCGCCGGAAGCCCGACGCGCTGCATAACGAACCACAAGGTTGATGCCATGCGATTGCTTATTCTTTCCGCTGCGGTTTGCGCCGCCCTCGCGCTGTCCGCCTGCTCGCTCACGCCGGTGCTGGTGAAACCCGCGATGCCGGTGCCGACCGCCTATACGGCCGCCGCTGCCGCCGACCTGCACGCGAACGCGGCCGATCTCGGCTGGCGCACGATGTTCGGCGATCGGCGCCTGCAGCGCCTGATCGAGGTCGCGCTGCGCAACAACCGCGACCTGCGGCTGGCCGCGCTGAACGTCGAGGCCGCCGAAGCGCAGTACGGCATCCAGCGCTCGGCGCGCCTGCCGTCGATCGACGCCGGCGCCAGCTTCACGCGCCAGCGCACCGCGGCCGACCCGCAGTCGAATCCGCCGCTGCTCGAATCGACGCAGAACCGGTATGGCGTCGACGTCGGCATCAGCGCGTTCGAGATCGACCTGTTCGGCCGCGTCAAGTCGCTGTCGGACGCGGCATTCGCGCGCTACCTCGCGACCGATCACGGCCGCCGCGCGGTGCAGATCTCGCTCGTCGGCGCCGTGGCGGACGCGTACTTCGCGGAGCGCCTCGCGCAGGAGCAGCGCGCGCTCGCCGACCGCACCCTCGGCGACTGGCAGCAGTCGCTCGATCTCGCGCGCCGCCTGAAGGAAGCGCACCAGGCGAGCGGTGTCGACATCGCGCAGGCCGAAGGCCAGGTCGCGAGCGCGACCGCCGATCTCGAAGCGCGCACGCGTGCCGTCGAGCAGGCGCGCAACGCGCTGCGCCTGCTGCTCGGCAGCGAGCCGCCGAAGGACCTGCCGGACCCGCTGCCGCTCGAGCAGCAGCCGGTCATGACGCAACTGCCGGCCGGCCTGCCGTCGGAGTTGCTGTTCCGGCGGCCGGACATCCAGCAGGCCGAGCAGAATCTCGTCGCGGCCAATGCCGACATCGGCGCGGCGCGCGCCGCGTTCTTCCCGCGGCTGTCGCTGACGTCGTCGATCGGCTTCCTGAGCCCGGCGATGGGCAGCCTGTTCGCCGGTGGTCAGAACGTGTGGAGCTTTGCGCCGCAAGTCACCGTCCCGATTTTTCAAGGCGGCCGGCTGCGCTCGGAACTGCGTCTCGCGGAAGTGCGCAAGTCGAGTGCCGTCGCCGAATACGAGCGCGCGATCCAGACCGCGTTCCGCGAAGTCGCCGACGGCATCGCCGGACGCGAGACCTTCGGCCGGCAGATCGAAGCGCAGACGCGCGTGGTCGCATCGGCCGAGCGCCGCACCGACCTGTCGAACCTGCGCTACCGCGCGGGCGTCGAGGGGCGGCTGGAACTGCTCGATTCGCAGCGCCAGCTGTACGCGGCGCGGCAGGCCTTGCTCGACTTGCGCCGCAGCGAACTGTCCAATGCCATCGCGCTCTACAAGGCGCTCGGCGGCGGGCTGACCGATACCGACGTCGCGCCGTCGACCAACGTGGCGCAGCAACGATGAGCGCGCTGATCCTGATTGCGGAGGACGAACCCGACATCTCGGACATCCTCGACGCGTACCTGACGCACGACGGCTATCGCACCTACCGCGTCGGCAACGGGCAGGCCGTGCTCGACGTGCAGCCGCACCTGGTGCCTGACCTGATCCTGCTCGACGTCAAGCTGCCGGGCCGGAACGGCTGGGACGTGCTGGCCGAACTGCGACGGCGCGGTACGACACCGGTCGTCGTCGTCACCGCGTTCGACCGGGACATCGACAGACGGCAGGCGCTGGGCGCCGGAGCGGACGACTACATCGTGAAGCCGTTCGACCCGGCCGAGGTGGTCGCACGCCTGCGCGCAATCCTGCGTCGCGCGCGCACGCCGTCGGCCGTGCACGTGCTGCGGGTCGGCGATCTGGAGATCGACACCGACAGCTATCTCGTCCGCGTGCGCACGGAATCCGTCGAGGTGCCGGTGTCGCTCACGCTCACGGAATTCCGGCTGCTCGCGCACATGGCACGCGCGCCGAGGCACGTGTTCACGCGCGGCGAACTGCTCGACGCCTGCATGGCCGACGTGAGCGCGATGGAACGCACGGTCGACAGCCACGTCAGCCGGCTGCGCAAGAAGCTCGAACAGGCCGGCGCGCCCGGCATGCCCGAAGTGATGCGCGGGGTCGGTTACCGGTTGCGGGGCATGCCGTGAACCGGCCGGCGACGCCGAGCCGGCAAATCGGGCAGGCGATCGCGCTGCTCGCGATCGTCGCCGTGCTGGCGGCCGGCGCCGGCGTGTCGATCATCGACGCGCTGCGCCATCCGGCCGAACTATCACGCGACGCGATGCACCACGATGCATTCACGTACCCGGTGCTCGCGGCGCTGCTGCTGGCCGGGCTGCTGGCTGCCGCAGTCGACCTGTGCCGACTGATTCGCCGAACGCTCGAAGCGCTCGACTCGGCCGCGCACGCTGCTGGCCGGATCGTCGCTGACGATCTTTCGGTGCGCGCGGTTTACCGCGACGGTTGCCCGAGAGCCATGTCGCAATTCATCGAGGACTTCAATGCCATGACCGTTCGCCTCAAGCACGCAACTGCCTTCGAAATGACCTCGTCCGCCGATGCGGACCGCATCGTGCGCGCTCCGCTTGCGGAACTCGAAGCGCGTCTGGACGAGATCAAGACACTCGCGTCGGCAAGCGGCGACGCGTCGGACGAACGCCTGCTGCACTGTATCGACGGCCTGTTCCGGCTCGTCGACAACCTGCAGGCGGTCGAGCGGCACGACACGCCGAAGCGCGAGCTTCGGCCACGGGAGCGCCGTTGAAGTTTCCATACGAATGGCAGATCGGACTGCGCTACGCATCCGCCGGCAAACGTGCGCCCGGCAGCGGCTTCGTATCGTTCGTCGCCGCCGCGTCGATGGCCGGCATTGCGCTCGGCGTCGCCTCACTGATCATCGTGCTGTCGGTCATGAACGGGTTCCGCAGCGAAGTGCGGGACCGGATGCTGTCGGTTCTGTCGCACATCGAGATCTTCTCGCCGACCGGCAGCATGCCGGACTCGCGGCAAACCGCCGTCGAAGCGCGGCGCAATCCATCCGTGACCGGCGCGGCCCCGTATGTCGATGCGCAGGCGCTGCTCACGCACGACGGCAGGGTCACGGGCGTCGCCCTGCGCGGCATCGATCCGCGGCTCGAACCGCAGGTGTCCGGTATCGTGGCGAACATCCGAAGCGGCCGCCTCGATGCGTTGGTTCCCGGCGAACTCGGCATCGTGCTCGGCACCGCGCTCGCGGCGAACCTGAACGTGCGGACCGGCGATCGACTGACGTTTTTCGCACCGTCCGGATCGGGCGCGACGCATGACCCGATGCCGCAATTCCGGCAGTTCCGTGTCGTCGGCACGTTCGAATCCGGGCACTTCCAGTACGACAGCGCACTCGCGTTCATTCACATCGACGACGCGCAGTCGCTGTTCCATCTCCGCGCGCCGACCGGCGTGCGACTGCGCATCGAACGCATGGAGCAGGCGCCGACTGTCGCGTTGCAATTGTCTCGCGCGCTGTCGGGCAACCTGTACATCCGCGACTGGACGCAACATAACCGGACATGGTTCGTCGCGGAGCAGTTGCAGAAGCGCATGCTGTTCCTGATCCTGATGCTCATCGTCGCGGTCGCGGCGTTCAATCTCGTGTCGTCGCTCGTGATGACCGTCACGCAGAAGCACGGCGATATCGCGATCCTGCGCACGCTCGGCGCGCCGCCGGGCGCGATCATGCGCATCTTCATGATCCAGGGCATGACGATCGGGCTGGTCGGGACGATGACGGGCGTCGCGCTCGGCTGCGCGATCGCATCGAGCATCCCGTGGCTGCTGCCGACGATCGAACACGCACTTGGCATCCGGTTCCTGACGCCGTCCATCTACTTCCTGAACGAACTCCCATCGAAACTCGTTGCGGCCGACGTGATCGACGTGGCGCTCGTTTCGCTCGTCATGTCGTCGCTGGCGACGCTGTATCCGAGCTGGCGAAGCGCGCGGATTCATCCTGCGGCCGCACTGCGCGACGAGTGACCGCGGCGACCGATGGTTGCGGCTCGAATGTTTCCTCCACAACCACTCGGTCATTGCGAATGGAATTGTCAATTATCCCGCGAGATGAGCCGCCATTGCATCCGATAGCGTGTTTGAAAATTACAAAACACCCCACAACTTTTCAAAATCATTTCAACTTATTCAATTTAATTTTGTTTCATATAATCAGAAAAAGTTTGACACCCAACTTTCGTTCTTGATACCGTCCGATTCAAGCAATCTGACGAATTGCCCACCACGCAATCGATTCCGCTCGACGCATTTCGCTTCCGCCGCACCGAAGTTCTCGCCGCCGACCGCCGCTTCTTCCGTTGGCGCATGCAACATCCCGATGCAATTCATTGGGCAGCTGCCGTCCGGCAACTGGCCGAAGGACCGAACCGAATGAGCAGGATACCGAAACTGTTGCTCTAGTCATCCCGCCTGCATCAAGCCTGCCGGCGCGGCCGCCCTGCATCGCGGCGCAGCGCCTCCATTAGCGAGCATTCCAGCATTTCGCCCCCGGAGGATCACCACCCTTCCGGATCGGGCGAAAGGCCCCGTCGCGTCCGCGCCATCCGCGCGAGCGCGGCGGATATCGGCGGCGCTCGATCCGCGCCGCTGTCGACCGTTGTTGTTCGTGCCGTTCGATGTTCAACCGGAGGGGTAATACAAAATGAATCAGGTTGCAGACAAGAAACAAAAGCACATCCGCATCGTCAAGCTCGCCTTCGCCGCCGCGGCAGCCGTTTCGTTCGGCATGGCGACCGTCCATGCCGCACCGGCCGCCGGCTGGACGGAAACGCGCACGAAGGGATTCCTGCCGCTCATCCAGCAAGGCGAAAGCAGCAGTACCGCCGGCGCGCCGGCGGCCAGCACCGCCGCCGCTGCCGCGGCTGCCATCGAGATGGCGCCCGGCGAATCGGTCGACATCGTGCTTGGGCTGAACCTGCGCAACGAAGCGCAACTCGACCAGTACCTGCACGACCTGCATACGCCCGGCTCGCCGCACTACAAGCAGTTCCTCACGCCGGCGCAGTTCGCCGCGCAATACGCGCCGACCGACCAGCAGGTCGCCTCCGTCGTCGCGCACCTGCGCC
>Ga0157367_1000648_pt1 | contig 16506 bp, 21 predicted proteins | sample AttbisABBM2_FD_113142 | JGI IMG/M metagenome (GOLD analysis project Ga0157367, IMG submission 113142) | Fungus gardens microbial communities from leaf cutter ant in Botucatu, State of São Paulo, Brazil - Atta bisphaerica ABBM2 | ecosystem: Host-associated > Fungi > Mycelium > Unclassified ...
ATTACTAACCTGACTCATTCTAACATTCCTCTCAACCAGACATCTCCACATTTTACCTCTGAATTACTATTTTATCTTATAAATGTAGATACCACCCTGATGAGAGGGTGCAATTACTTGGAACACTCACCGCGTCTTAGCACTAGTTTAGTTTGCTTGTTACGGTATAGAAAATAGGAATAAACAACCAACGTGGGTCACGTGAGGCAGTAGTTAGTTAGTCTCAGTTTGGTCACTAATAAACCTTCGTCTTTCCAAACACAGGTCTGTAGAGGTTTCATAACACAACCCACACGTGTGTCTATTCAATTGTCCACAACAAGCCTAGGAAAACCAACATTTCCTCCCTATGTCCAGAATTTCTGCACAGAAGATCTTGCCCTGAAGGTGCAGCGTTGTTCGCTGGTATACCAAGACTGAAACAAATCGCAAATCAACACACATCGCAAACACGTGCCGCATCAACAATGATAACAACTTCAAATTTTTCGGTTCCAGTTTGCAAGGCGTAGGATAGCATGTAATTTCTGCCAATCAATCCCCTCAAAGCAAGCCTTACTGTCAGTAATTATGACTGTATCATAGGTCCACGCAGTACGTCATACTATGCTGAGCAAAGCTCCGTCCGGTCGATCCGTAGCGAGGGGATGAAACTACTTCACTGTGCAAATGCGTCAGGCTTACTCGCCGAAGTTGTTTTAGAGTCTATGCGATCCTCAGTCTCGCAGAGGAACTTCTGTATGACGCTTATACCTTCATGTGAAACGCAGAATTGTCTGCGGTTGAGGATATTGATTCTGTCTGGTGACGTTCTGTTGCAGTAGAAAAAATTGATCCTCACATCGATCGTGAAACGAGAACGCGAGTTATTGACAAAGGGTGGGAAACTACATAACCGTCACCCCGGAAATAATGACACCCAGACTCCACCAATCGTAGGAACACAGTCTATGTCCTCTGATCACCTCGGGGGACACCTGATAAGATCAAGATCTACGCAAGGACCTTGCCATATCAAAATGGGGTAATGTAATAGATAAGTCGCACGTGAAGATCTCGACTCCGACAATAGAATCTCACACTTAGGCGATAAGTGTGAATACTACGTGCTACGCTACCAGTCAACAACAACAACGCGGCGTAGATATCGACTTCTGAAATACCAACAGGAAGTGCTATGGGCCCAAAGTGGATCGTCCCTCCACCTAATAATCGAACCGAAGATTTCAGAATTGATCGAGGTCGATTACTAATCGTTGTTAATATGGGATATCAGGTTGAATATTACGTCGTGGCCTCAATGGCCAACCTCAACCGTTACTAAGGTGTAGAATCACGAAAAATCTTGACAGACTCGCTCCTGAGGTGTAGAAGCAAGTAAATTCTTCTTCGAAAACATCTCAGTCTATCAGTAAATCGAGAAGGTCACCAACGCCCATGATCCTTAATGGGATGAGTGCGGATATGAGAGTTATATGAAATCAATATTAGCTGTCAGCAAATCTATGACAGATTTGATTGAAGCTATTCAAGATTATCGCTACCCTGGAAGGTTTAAATTCACAATCGGCTCGGCGTCACCCGGGGAATGGGTAAGTGAACTTTCAAAATGTCAATGCGTACATGATCTCATATATCGACTTTTCGCCGCTGAAAAACACATCAATACAGTTGCGAGGGAACAGAGAATTTGATCTGGAAACTGTCTCATGGCGTAAGAATTCCTCGACGACCGTTGTGCCCAAAGAATTTGACAAAGAGAATGTTCGACATACTGTGTCCAGTTGATGAAACTACTGACCGTCAATCTCCGTTCACGCGGGTAGTCTGATTCATTCCGCCGCCAACGAATCCTGCATTACTCCTTTTAAGTATCTGGAGATTCTGCGGTAAAAATTGATGGGTTACTCGACCTTGGAGATAGGTGGAAGTAGCTCTTCGTCAATTGGACCCAATTCCCCGTTCTTGCGAATTTGAGGATGTGAATCCCAATGACCTATAAAATGTCTAGATTTTCCCGGAAATCCGTCCATGTTTGATGGACCCACGTAGTTCCTATTTGCAACAGTTGTTATGAGGAAAGAGGATAGGTTGGTACCAATATCATTTATCACATGTGATTCTCATTCTCTGAGGAAGCCTTGGACTCATTTGTCACTAGCGCTTGGTTGGTCTGCTCAACTCGGGGCTTGGTGGGATTGGCCCAGAGTATATCTAAAAATTATCACCTAGTAGAAAGAAATACAATGACTCAAACGGTCCGTCCACGTCAGGAGTACCTCAAATTAGGCCAACATCCAACGCATGCACAAGATGCCCCCCGCAATTCTTGTGAAGAGACACATGAAACGACATAATGGACAGGACACACGAAACCCATGGATTCAGACTACGTATCCGCTGTCCTTTCTTCAGGCAGGCAGGCTTTGACGGCGCCTACAGGACTAGTCTCCTCGTAACGAGGCCCGCCACAACAGTCACAGGAGTTCACCAACGAAGTACAACGGCAAGTCTGTGAGGCTTACAAAAAAATCCTAGTTGACATTATGCTAGTCATTGGTTCATTAGATATCTCAGACCAGAGTGGAGAAGTAAAACATGAAGCAAGGTAGGGCCCAAGACATTCTTCAGGTCGTACTAACAACTCGACATTGCCGGTGCACATGCTTGGTTACGTTTTCTAAAAGGTGTTTGCTCAACTAAGGAGCGACTGTGAAGGGGGTTCCCAATGCTGGGATAGGATTGGTCCCCGAAGGCACGGAAGGAGTGCAATGGGGAAGAGTCATCAAAACTTCTCAGTGTTTGTCCAGTGGCTACTCTCGTACATACAGCCACTGCCTCGTGCTAACGAGCGCTCTGTGGCTTGTGGCTTCTTTCGCTTCCAGTTTCCACTTCATTGCCCGCGGCTGAAAATCCTGTATATTTCTGCTGCTGATGGAGTGTTCACAGGGACTCGATTGGGCAAGGTCTCCACTGTTCCTCATCGAGATCCCATTCTGGATGGCTTCTTTCCAGAAAGAAGCCTTGATCATTTAAGCTCCTACCTTGACCAAGAATTATCCTTATCCTCCCCCCTCTGCACCTGGCGTTTACGGCAGAGGATAACGGCCGTCAGGATCTAGCCCAGATTGATCTGTAAACCAGAGGCAAAAGCTGATTGGGACAAGGCCGAGGTCGTGCTCGGTCAGAAAGAACAATGGCGGACGCAGTGGAACACGAGGCTTTCATTTTGTATTATGAATGTGACAACACTAACGACGCATGCTCGATATTGACACCGCTTTCTGAGAGCTCAGATCGGGCCAGGAATTGGCCTACCGGCCTCCTGGACTCTTCTCCCTTCTCTTACGCCATGGCCAATCAACAACAACAATGATTAGCCTTTGTTTGGATGCTGCTTCCTCCTCTTCAACTCCCAGCTCCTCACTTGTACCTCCTGCCGCGTTTCAAATTAACCGTTACCTGCACTCGACCACCTCAACGCTACCTCGTGCGCTCCTGGAGTACATGTCGTCCGCGTTGCAGGGATCGCTCACCCTTTGATCTGTCGCTGCAATCGACTAATCAAAGCATTCCAAATCAACGTGGTCCTTAATACTTATATTGAAGTTCTATCCAATTTTGTTCCGTTAATAATCCCCCTCTCCTCTCCCCTACCTATTACTATCCATTCAGTAAAATGTCGAGCAAGGAACAGTATTATACCACTGGTAGTGTTGGGAAGCGTAGAAGCTCCCCAGGAGAAACAAACAGTGTATTCTTTCAGGGACAGGGTGGGCGAACAGTGCTCCCTCCTATTTCTTCTGCGTTTCCAACCTCACGTTTACCAGGTCTGTTCTTCACATCGTGTTCTAAACACACTGCACTCAACATTTCTTTCTCGCGCACAGTGTCCTCGACGTATAACACGCAATACACGCAGCCTCGTTCTTCTCCAAGCAGAATTATAATGAATCAAACTGCTTACTACAACCAATGGGCCACTGGTCACAACTGTATGGATCATTCTTCATCTTTCCTAACCCTTGCAAAAACTTCATTTTGGTAGCTCCCCCTTTACCTGAACCCTCATTTGTCCCTAATTATGAAGCACAAGATCGCTACGGCACACAAACCTCTTACTCGACTTATCCCTCTGCGCGGTCTTCGCCACCAATCCTTCAGGGTCCGACGGATTCTAGGAGACTTCCTCCGCTTTCTACTACCTCAGCCGCAGGCGGTGATAGGTGGCAACAAAGCTCTTATCAAATTTCTCCCGGCTACGCGACGGCGAACATTCGCTCTCCAACAGCGTCTTATCCCACTTCTTATACTTCTTATTCAAGTGGAGGAGCTTACACATACTTACCGGCAGACCAGCTTGATATTCATACTGGTCTCTTTGACCTTGAGGCGCAGGTCCGTTCGTCTTCCCCAGGTTCGTACCGGACACAATTGGTGGACAGTAGTTTCACACCACCAGCCCCTCCTATCTCACCTGCCACGACAACTGAGGAGCCAGCTATCAAGAAGAAACGCAAGCGTGCAGATGCCGATCAACTCAAAGTCCTCAATGAGGTCTACGCACGGACGGCGTTCCCTTCGACTGAAGAACGCAACGCCTTGGCTAAACAGCTCGGCATGTCGCCGAGGAGTGTACAGATATGGTAATCATCTATCTTACCATCTCAAATGAAATCTCCATTTTCAGTGCACTCATGAATGGTGGTATCCCTGCAGGTTCCAAAACAAAAGGCAGTCAATGCGCCAGACCAACCGTCAGTCAGCAACTGCCAGCAGTCATTGCCAGGCACCCTACTCGGGAACTCCACCTGCAACCACCCACGCCTCAAGGGGGCTTGGGCCCATCGGTTCGCCTTCAGACCCGACGTACATCACTCCTTCGCAAGATCAAGCCCGTTCTCATCAGTCTTCCTCCCCGCACCACCATCTTCCCGGTCAAGACGATTCCATGGGACCTTCGAAGTGGCCTTCTCGAGGCTTCTAAAAAGAAGATAACGCTCCACTCTTTTCTCCCACCAATTGACATAGCTACAGCCGTTCTCCGGATTCATTATCTCGCTTCTTATTACGGTAGAACGTCCTTCACCTTTAAACTTAGCACCCGTTAATCAATCGTTATCTTATTAATCCTCAGCAGCTCTGCTTCTCGATCTCATGATGCTATCGCCTTTGCGTTTCTATGTATATTGATGATCTGCCATATTTTTTTCCGTTCGTAGATATCTATATTGTTTAACTAGAGATTTTGCTTGTATACATCGTCACCGAAGATCAATTCAAGTGTTTGGGAAATCTAGACGAAGATCTGAAGACTCAAATTATCAACAATGCTTGTTATCGCTCGTGGCATCTTGCACATAAAATGATGGCTCGAGAGTGCGAAAAACGTGCTTTCAAAGCTCTGATCGTCGTAGATAGATAATCGACTAAATACGTGACTCGACAGAAGTATTATCTCGAAGCTGAGCAGCTAAAGAGGGATTAGATCGACCCGATAAATGTAATTTGACCGCCCGCGCTCATACAGACGACGAATGAAAGACCAGCTTGGCTTGGAGAGAAGTGACTCCGTCTCCATCCTAATATTGGTCAGCAGTGTCATGAGACAAAGATAGAGTACCTGACTAGTAGTTTCTGTTTCTCTTGACGAGGCGCCTCTTGACGAGACTTTGTGACTTAAGCCGGCAGTGGCCGGTCTCCTTGAGACCTGGGCTTGAAACTGACGTATTTGAGGGATGACCTCCAGAAACTGCCGAGCCTGTCGAAGTTGGGACAGGAGATGGATTCGAATCAGAACGCCGTGGAGTTATCCCAGCAGAACCTGTTCCAGAGTTGTCACCGAAAGTAACAGGTGGAGGTCCAGGAATAGTGAATGTGCCAAAATCCCCGTAGATGAAGGGCCATTTTACATCAAGATAAATATCCTGAATAGTTGCAAGATCGCTGTCGGAAGGAGTGCCTGTTCCAGACCCGATCACCCGAACTTGCCTAGGGTACCATTAGAACCAGGACCTTTCGTCCAAAGCAGTCAGGTAACACACGTGCAACTGGGATAGAACTGGGGCGTTTGAGAGTGGAGGGCGACACTAGACTCAAGCATAAGAATCATAGTCGTGCAAGATAGCAAATAAGGCGCACATCTCGTGTCTCATCAGCTGGTAATAGGTATGAGTATGAAGGAAAAGAAATCGGACAACACTCACATACTGACCAGCCTTCAGCTCAGCTGGGACCTCAGAAGTCCATGTGTAACCGTCTGAAAATATCCGGTCAGGAGATGCCCCTGGATCAGAGATGGAACACCCAACTAGCTCTGAGTTGGTCAGCTGCCCATTGTTTGGTATCCGGATCGTAGCCTCCAGCATCTACTTTGAACCACCTCGCGCTACTTGCCGGGAAATTGGCACAGTCATTATCACATGAGGTCATATATGTCGAGACAGGGCCTTGATGATCTTAAACAGCAGAGATGAGATCACATGTAAGAACGGATGACAACTAGTAAGCTCACCCGCGGGCCACTATGAACACGAAGCCTGTAAGTTACGCGGATAGAAGCCATGGTGCGCACATATTCCCATTTGAAGGTAACCACAGACCCAGCAGCAACGTCTGCGACTGCGGACGTGCCAGTGTCACCTCCGATGCCACAGTTCATATCATTACTCGCGCCTGGGACTGTTTTTGTCGCTCGTTAGAACAAGATATTTACGAGCCCTTCACATCTCTCACCGGGCCCATCATCCTGGATCCTGCGTATAACGCGCTCGGGTATAGGGTTCTGATAACTACAAGCAAATGGATCAATTTTCTTTGCCAGATTACTGCAATCTCTCCACAAACGGATCGTTAAAGGGATTCCAACCAGGAAGGTCCTGCTCCCCAATGTTGACTTCGTGAACAAAGCCATGGCCAGCCACGCTTTGAGTGGCAGAAAGGAGAAAGAAGGGAACGAAGAAAAGAAGGCGAACCATTGTAGAGTAACAGGAGATGTTAGCCTGCAGTCAAAGAAAGAAAGACGAAGGTCTTCTAAGACGGAAGATTTTATCATCATCCACACGAGGCTAGTTGAAGGTTTACTCGAGGACGATGGTTAGCTCATGCAGCGAAATGATTTTCACGCTTTGGCGTGCAAAAGTCTGCATCGGCATATTGCGATTGACCAAAGGTCAGTATGTACCTGAACTTTTCTGGATTCCCTGATTCATATAGCCGTATCGACACAAACATTTTCTCGTTGTGGAGCAACTCAAGTGCGGAAGTCGAATGCTGATTAATTGATGCGGAAGGCTTGGCGTGTACATAATGGAATCAGTTCCGCCGCTTCCTGACCGAGGGAAAATATATGCAACGCGGAAGACGTTAAGACGTTGCAATCCCTTATCCTGAATACACATGGTTGTTATGTGACCAGCCAGGTGCTGCGTATGAATAACTTCCCAATGTAATAGCTCTGGCATGTGAGTCGAGGCCTTTGACTCAGAGAAGAAGCTCAGCTCTTACAGATTATCACGATCACATTGGGTTAATCAGAACAATTGATTGCAAGGCGACAACAACGACATAAAAGCCTCCCCCACATCGATGTTGAAGTATAAGTATAAGTATAATACTGTGAGACTCCAGCAACCAATAGAATTTTCAATAATCAGAAAATGATCTGGTCATGTTACCACCCAATAGTAAATCACTTCTTTTCATCTCGCTTCATGTTACATATTATAAGTACCTGGTGGGGTTTTGGTATTAAATTAATACTAAAAGATTAGAAAGAGCTATCGATTATTACATAACTAAAATGACTTTTGGCCACTCTGACCCGAGTACTGTATCTGTCTCTCTGACCTATAAAACATCTTGATACCTTTGGATTAAAACCGGTCGCTTTCACCTTGACTTTATCTTGACCTGAATTCTGAAACGAAGGTTTCTAAGGCGACTCATTGGAATTCTCAGAGAACCATTACAGCCCACATCGCCTCCGGTATTCAAGAATGGTTTAGCAAGCAGTGGCACTCGCTACAAACACTTTTTTAGCGCAACAATTCAATGATCTCACTATGCTACCCTTTTCTTTGTCCACAAACGTGAACTTTCTTGATTAAGAAACATTACTTTTTCACTACAACAGTGGGCACACTATCGGGACCATTGCCCTCATACTTGGACTGTACTCCAAGGCGACACACGCGCCAAAAGCTGCATCCTGGTGAAATCTCAGTCACAATCGCGGTACACCATCCTCAACAGTGACCATATACCTATGTTCACGGGCTCAAGATCCTGATAAGGGTATCCAGAATCCGGCCTCAAATTCGGCCGCCACAGCGAAATCTGATAAAACTCGTGCACCGTCTCCTCTTTCCGCGAGGTTGGGGTTTTCCATTACCTATTCTGATGACCTTTACCGAGGGCTCTATCTAGGATGCTGTGTCTGTCTAGGCTCGACCTCCGCTCTACCCGATCCATGACTCAGCCTTTTCCTTGTGTTACAGATGTTACGAGACCTCATTATGACGAAGCAATAGACGGGTGATAGAGTGGATATCACTGCGGGCTGAACGCGCCATTCTATCAAATCTTGAAATATATACTCTAGCGCTCTATACAAAAGAAACCTTTCAAGAATGGTATAGTCAGATGCTAAGGATGATCCAGTGGATCACCTACCGACCTTCGCGAATCTCCACGGCAAGATTACCTTCATTTTTGCCTCTTATCCCTCATAGCTTAGTACTTGACGATACCAAATGCTACTTGCCCTGTCGGATTTGACCGCATCTCTCTCGCTATTACAGGTCATCAAGAATGCCTCCATTTCCCTCGCCAGCTGTTCAAAAACCAGCTCCGTTTTTTATCATACGTCATTTCACTGGCCATTTGCTTCATATGTAATGTCACAGTACATTATCCAAGTTTAGCAGTAAAGAACCAGTAACTAAGCAAGACAAATAAACATGAACTCCACAATAGAGTTCAAATGGAATCATCTTCCGGGTAATCCACCTTGTCGTACAGTCGCAAAGTCTCATTCCAGTCTCTTTTCCTCCTGCGCTTAATCGAGAAGTACCTGGTCCCACCTTCCCATCTTCCTTGTATACGACCTTTTTGCCGTCCTCCAACCGTACGAAAGTACCTTTCCGGGTCACTAGGCAGTCCGAGCGTGTTGATGGCAAGATTCATGACTTGACTATGCAAATCACTTCGCTTCTCGTGCATGGCTTTGAGCTGCGACTTTCCAACGTGCAGCAGGCGCAAGAGAGTCGTGAACGCGCGAAACGCTGACACAGTATCTTCAAGCCATCGGATAGTCATCCACATTAATAAAGGAACGAGGAACGGTGTATTGTAATGCGCAATTGGCCAGGTCATTACAACCCCAAAAATCCATGCGCATATGCCGGAAATAAGCCCATAAGTAAGCTTATATTGAGCAATTTCATCCCATGTATCGAAAATTGGACCTGTCTTCTTAAAATTGTGTACCGCGTAAAATGTAGTGATGAAAACTGGAAGCCACAGTAACAAACCAGGTAGGGAGATGATAAACAAGGATGTAGCCCAAGTAAGTCTAATAAAGAGGCGTGAGATGATAGCATGTCGAGGAAGGGGTCGTCTAATACGGTCGTCTTTGATTCCCCATTCCGCAATCTGGTCTTGATATGCCTTGGAATTCATGAGTTCTCAAGCTAGTACAGAAGAAGAAATGCTTCGTCAACGGACCTTCAGATCTTCGCGCAGCTGACTGATTTCTGTGATCAAAAAGTCGGATTGATCGGCGGCAGTAGTACAAGAAGTATCCTCGCCGTGGACATCTGCAGCCTTGAAGGTGTCTTGGAAGGCTACACTGAGTCGTACATGATCTCCGAGTGTCATGCATGTCCCGAGCGGAGCATATATTCTTGCAGCTAGCTTCGCTGTACGTATTAGATCCCAAGAAGGCGCGTCCCAAGTTCCGGCGCTGATCTTTTGGTGGAGTTGGCTTGTGAGGGCACGTATGTTCTGATAATCCACGGGAGCAAGTAGTTCTGGATTACTCTTTCATCAAGCAGTGCTGGTCTATAACTTGATCCATGAATAAATATCATAAGTGCGCTCACCTTTGGGGTGAAAACCATCGGCTCGTGGAATGTTACTAGAACATCCGACCGAAAGTTTTGTCGATGCCTTTTTCATAATTTACAATGAGCAAGACAGGGATCATATACTAGCCTGACACTTACATGTAGGTAATTGAACAAGTCAGTACACTTATTTCGAAGTCCAAGTCATCACGATTCCTGGTGAGTGCATCAGAAACTATTCGAGCAACGCCTGTCTTCAGTGGTGCAATTGTTGGATGGTAGCGACTCGACCCTTCAGGAAATAGACAAATAGCATCGCCCAATTCAAGTGCCTGGGAAAGTCCGAGATATCAATTAAGCCGTTCACTCGAGGCGTACCTCCATGAGCTTAGACATTGCATCCGTATTGTCAGCATCCTCTTCCCACGCGTAATCCTTCCTTCTCTTGATGGCCACTGTCCCCGCAGATTCAATCAGCCAACTCGTGAATGTCTTATGTCCGAATTGAGTCGCTTTGGCGGTCAGGCGCAGCATGTTCCGACGCTGTAAAGATATCAGCCCTCAAATCATAATCAAGAGTATAGGCTAACCTTGCTTGGGATGGAAGTGACCAGAAGCCTTAACAGGAACGTTAGTGTAGTCCGGAGGCGATGAGAAAAAACAGATAGACAAAGCATCTGTAAGGGAATTGCTGTGGTTCGCACAGACAATACTGTATAAATGTCAGCCAAAGGATTAAATGGAAGGGTTTGAATGCATGCCAAGGAATACCGGTCTCTGGAACGAGGTGTGCATTCTCAATCACGATTGACCCGTAGAAAATCTTGAGGACGAAGCGAAAAAGCAATCTAATACACTAAGTTAGTCAGTTATCCCCACGACTGGCTGGAGAGAGGTACCTGATAAGAATGTAGGACCATGGTGTCTTTGAGCCAGATCTCGCCATAGCGGCTGCTATGGTCTTAAAGAGTTGTGACAAGAATAGAAGCAGAGCATTTGCGGCTGACTAAGCACAAATTTCGGTATGCATAAGATCCAAGTTATCGTAAATCATAAATCATAAATCATGGAGGATGCCCTTGCCAAAATCCGACTTCACACTTCCTCTTCGTTGCTTCATCAAAAGACACCAGCCACGTTATTGCTAGCAATAGAATTAACATTAAAGGAACAGAACACCGAACCGACACCCACTGCCTACTTTGCTGCGCTACTTACCGCTCTCGACGGCACTCTTCAACGCAAAGATACAAGCCTGGTAGATGGAGCGATTCTACCCGCGGAACTGTATCTACTTGCACTTGTTGCACCTTTTATCCCGAAAGTAGTTTTGAGGACCCACCTAAATACTCTACTCAGCTTCACTTCACCCTTATTCCCTCTCCTGATCCCTCATGCCCCTCCCATACGCTCGCAACTTTCGTTATATCATGTTATATTTCAGTCTCTAGATCGATCAAAGCTCGAAACACCGAATATTCGCCAGACTTTTGCTTCCATCTTAAACCTGTGTCTTGATCCACGTCCAAAAGTGCGCAAAAAGGCTGCAGATCTTGTGAAGGACATGTTATGTAACCCCCCTAGCCCTCTTCTCCTCCATCCATATGCAGGAATGGTTGCTGAATGGATCAAGGCTGCCCTCGTAGAATCTAACTCTACGCCATTTTCTAGGGGCAAATCGAGGCAAAACACTGGTGGTCCTGAAAGTGCAATCTATGTTCTTACCCTCCTTGGGCCCATTCTTCCTAACTTACCTTCTGTAGTATGTTTTGACTTTATTGACGAGATCCAAATTGATCTTAGTGCTAGTCTCTTCCCGAGGTCACCGTTCAACTCCTAAACCTCCCTCGCCTTGGAAATCCGTATCTCTCCCAGTCTTGCTATTCTATATTATCTGGATTATTTTCTCTCCCTGACAACAACGATGGGATCAAGTTTGGCGACCAATTACCCCAAGTATTACAAGCTGTCCTATCTTCCCCACCTACCAAAGTCGATACCATTATCTCCCCCGCCTGGATTCAGGTGTTAGGTGATGTTATGCGAGCTTACATGATCGCTGACGCTGGTGCATATGTAGAAGAATTTGATCAGGTTTGGAAAGCTGCCTGGAATTTTCTCGATTCCAGTGATTCTAAAGTTCGGAAAGCAAGTGCCCGTTCTCTGAGCATTCTTGTATCTTGCTTTTCACCATCCCTGGGCACAACGACAGTTGCTCTCCCTCGAGAGTCATCTATAATATCAAAAATCATTTCTCAGATCATCAAGGCGCTCGAAAATGTCGCCTATGCGCGCTCCGCGCCCGAACTACTAGCTATAACCTCGTCTCTGATAACTGGACTCAGAAGGAAAGGGTCCAGAACAACTTCAGAGGCAACAGAGGCCCTTCTCCCTCTTGTCTCAAAAGTCGGTGAACTCCGTGCTCACAAAAATTTTGAGTTCAAAGAGGCTGCAGACTCCACTCTCGGTGTCGCCATGCAAATCCTTGGTCCGGAAGTTCTCCTTCGAGTATTACCCCTCAATCTCGAGCCAGAACAGAGGTAAATCCTTTTCACTCCCAGGCTCACTACTATGCTTAGTCCACCGCAGAAAAGCTGGCAAAGAACCGCGAGCCTACCTTCTTCCCCTCCTTTCCCAACCCCATGCCTCACCATTAGGTCATTTCGTTTCTTATTTTATCCCTTTGAGCGAGAAGATGTTCGACTTCCAGCAGGTCGCCGAGTCTGAAGGTCGACAATCTGAAGCTAAAATGTGGAGCGTGCTCGTTGGTCAAATTTGGGCAGGCTTGACAGGATACTGTTGTGCTCCTGTTGATCTAAAGGAGGTACGAGTCAAGCTGTCTTCCTGTTCAGAACGTTAATCTGGTGCTCGGGGTTTAGGCACTGAGCCCAGGTTTTGCGCAGCTCCTCTCGCGGTTGCTGTATTCAGAAACTGAGCTCCGCCCAGCGATTCTCAAGGCATTAAAGGTCCTTGTCGAGTCTAATCAGCTATCTACATATGACACGCAAACTCCAATGATCAAGGACATAAGTTTTGAAGAAAGGGCCTCCAACATCGCTTTCCTCAAGACGCAAGCAGAAAGTTGGTTGGCTGTTCTATTTAATGTCTTCGGGAGTGTCAACCGTGATTCCAAAAGCATGGTTAGTGATGTGATCGACCTTTGGGCTTCTATTGCCGATCAATCCGTCAGTAAATCGAAATTTGCCTCTCGCTATTTGATGTTTATTTATCATTATAGGTAATTACGACCGCTTATCAGAGGGTCATCGACTTATTCGAAACAAATTTGGCCAATGAACCAAATACAACAGCAAATACCAATTCTGAAACCGGAAGCACCGCTGCGATGGCTCAAGATATCCTCATTCTCCTTCTTCCCTACTTGCCTCGGAATGATGCTCAAACTTTATTTGACCTCTGTCTTACCCCCCAAGTGTTAAGTGGAAAGGACAGTGGGGTACAGAAACGTGGATACAAGATCTTGACGAAATTGATCGACAAAGACAAGGTTGAGACTGACATACTAATCGTCCTGGAGAAGTTAGACAAACTACTAGAAGGATTGACTCCTGCTGCCAAGAAGGTTATTAGATATCAATGCTACCCAGTCTTGTTATTGACCAGCTCAATAGGATCGTTTCAACTTTTTGTCCGTTTTAATACCCCATCTACCATCATCGGCTCTTCACATGATATCAACAATAATCCCCGAAGTCGTGCTCGGGACTAAGGAACCTTCCGACAAGGCTCGTGGAGCGGCCTTCGAAGTCATTCTTGCGATGGGAAGGAAGATGAGTGCTGGTGGTATTGTCAAGCGGAACTTGATGGAGGGCATGGATGAAGACAAAGGTGGAGAAGGTATTTAAGACTTCATTGCAGCACGCACCGCGCTGATACTGCTTTGTCTGACGCAGTTGTGGCCAATATCGAAGAATACATGACTATGTTGGCTGGTGGACTTGCAGGTGCAAGTCCGCATATGATCAGTGCGACGGTGACTGCTATTTCACGATCCGTGTTTGAATTCAAAGGTGAATGCAGTTGGTACGAACTCATTGCACAGCTCTCACACCATCTCTCAGATGCGATCTCCGCGAAAATGCTCAACGAGATCATACAGACGCTACTGGTCTTCCTTACCTCTGCAAATCGGGAGATTGTGAAATCTGTGCTTGGTTTTGTCAAGCTCTCTATTCACACATTTTCCACCGAACTCATACGTCCACATCTCAACGAATTGGTATCTGCTCTGCTTAGATGGTCACATGACCACAAAAATCATTTCAAAGTCAAGGTCAGGCACATCTTTGAGCGGATGTTGAGGAGGTTTAGCTGGGAAGAAGTGTATACGTGTGCGGGCAATGATGAAGCAGGAAAAGTGCTACTTAACATTAAGAAAAGAAAGGATAGGGCCAAAAAGAAGAAATCCGCTAGAGAGGAGGGTGAAGATCAGGTTCAGGTTTGTCAGAATGCTTCGGAAACATTGTTTCTTCTAACATCGGTTTCACAGCCATCTGATCGGAAACCTGCGATAGGAAGTGGATTTGAAGATGTATTGTATGGCAGTGAGAGTGAATTAGAGGATACCGACGATGAAGATGTTTCGACCGTGCCGAATGAATTGGGAAAAAAGAATGTGGAGTACGGTGCTCGTCTCAGGCTAGATGATGATGAACCCATGGATCTACTTCAAGGAGCAGCAGGGCATGTTCACAGTATGTCTGTTTGACATTCGCTGGAATGGTCGTTTCTAAGCGATGTTTTAGGTGCAAAATCAAATCGCCGACGTCAGCCTGGGCAAGAAGCTGCTCATTTTACAACTGATATGGATACTGGCAAAATGATTATTGATGATTCTGACGATAGCGAGAAGGATGCCGCAGAACATGGCAACGAAGAAGATGAAGATATAGCTGGAAAGGCATACAGGGAAAACATGACATCGGCTGATGGGTTTACAAGGGGCCAAGGGGGTCGTTTAAAGTTCAACAAAGACACGAAGAAGAGGAGAAGAGAGGATGTCGAGATGGACGAAGATGTCGAGATGGCTGATGGAGAAAAAACTAGCGCAGGAAGAAAGAAGAAGCAAGATAAAAAGAAAGAACTAGGGTTTGGACATGAATTCAAAGCCAAGGTATGCATGGTTCTTCTTTGCAATGAGACGCTTCAATAATCGCTTTTTTCCCCTTCTGGTCAGAGAGCTGGAGGCGACATCAAGAAGCAAGGCATGGACCCATATGCCTATCTCTCGTTGCAGGATGCAGCTAGGCGAACAAAGGGTCGGAAACGTATTGGGATCACTTCAAGGCGATGATGAGTCAATAGTGGGCGTTTATCACATAAGAATTACAAATGAATTTATTTGATAGTTGCATATACGACAACTGGAACGGGTTTTCATCCATACAGGGTTTGATCATGTGGTGCCCCAAAGAGCCCTTCCTGCCAACTATAGGGTTGTTGCCATTCCTGAAATTGGGGGTCAAGGTGCAGAACTTGGGCAATTACGGTCGCAAGAGAGTGTGCGTCGGCACGATTGTCCCCCTCCATTACAAATTGCAGGATAGCTGCGGTTGGAATGGACCAATGTTCAGGTATTGACTCAAGAATGCGACGTGTCAGACCTCCTCCTGGAATAAAGGGGATTGGGCTGGCATTCCTTGCCTTGCCTTGCTCATCTGGCTGAATATACTGTTGGACAGGCGACTCGTAAATGGGTATTGGTATAAGGCTGCTTAATGACGTTTGGGCAAGTGAAGGCCCACTGGGAGGCACAATCTGATAAGTGGGAGTACTGAAATCACATAAGGAAAAGTCAGGCCAACAGGAGGGAAACCTTACAGCATCTGCGTGTCTGTGCGATTCAATACATCCACTCCTGATAGAAATAGCACACAAGCAAATTGAGATGTCTTGATAAATTCAATGAGCGCCGCTATGAAATCTGCCTTCCGGGACTTCGAAAAATTGTCACAAAAGATCCAATGTGTGAAGGGAAGGTCCGAACCTTGAGGACAGGTGAACGTTGCTGGAAGATCATAACGCCGAATTCGGGTTTGCCAAAAACTTTGTTCCAATATGAAATTTCGCTTCGTTAGAAAATTCTAGTAGGTTTTTAACGTACGTTCTAAGGCAGTTGTGACCCCCGGCTCGCCATCTTCTCTTCCACCTACGACAGGGACAAAGTAACTAGGGTCAACGACCCCTATGCGTTCTAGCCTCAGCGTTGTAATAATGAGATCGACTGCCAGTTGAGGGACATTGGCCGCCGAGACGACTGGCTAATCCAGACGTGCAGTCAGAGCACTGTGATGCCGCTAGATAGTTGGATGGTGAATGCACATACAACAATGAGGACCTTTCCAGTGGACTGAAAGTCTTTGGTTGGGTGGATGAATGTCATCAGAAAACTTGTGTCCGCAAAGCTCAGTAGATGACG
>Ga0157367_1000650_pt1 | contig 16494 bp, 9 predicted proteins | sample AttbisABBM2_FD_113142 | JGI IMG/M metagenome (GOLD analysis project Ga0157367, IMG submission 113142) | Fungus gardens microbial communities from leaf cutter ant in Botucatu, State of São Paulo, Brazil - Atta bisphaerica ABBM2 | ecosystem: Host-associated > Fungi > Mycelium > Unclassified ...
GACGATCCTGCTGATGGACGAACCGTTCTCCGCGCTCGACGTGCTGACGGCCGAGACGCTGCGTACCGACCTGCTCGATCTGTGGACGCAGGGCCGGATGCCGATCAAGTCGGTGCTGATCGTTACGCACAACATCGAGGAAGCCGTGTTCATGTGCGACCGGATCCTCGTGCTGTCGTCGAACCCGGGCCGCGTGATCGCCGAGATCAAGGTGCCGTTCAAGCATCCGCGCAACCGGCTGGATACCGATTTCCGCAAGCTCGTCGACGACATCTACGCGAAAATGACCGCGCGCCAGACCAACGAGGCGACGAAGAAGGGGCTGGAGCTCGGCAGCTGGATGCCGCGCGTGTCGACCAACCTGATGGCCGGCCTGATCGAAACGCTCGCGATGGCGCCGTATCACGGCCGCGCGGACATGCCGGAAATCGCGCGGACGCTGCATCTGGAAGTCGACGAACTGTTTCCGATCGCCGAAGTGCTGCAGTACCTCGGCTTCGCGGACGTGCGGGAAGGGGACGTGTTCCTGACGCCGCCCGCACGCGTGTTCGCGGAATTCGGCACGCAGGAACGCAAGCTGATGTTCGCGGATCATTTGCTGAAGCACGTGCCGCTTGCTGCACGTATTCGGAAGGTGTTGAACGAGCGGCCGGGGCATAGGGCGCCGCGCGTGCGGTTCGAACAGGAGCTGGAGGATTTCCTGTCCGACGAAGCAGCCGAGGAAACGCTCGATGCGGTGATCGACTGGGGGCGTTACGGGGAGGTGTTCTCGTATAACGACAAGACTGAGGTGTTCAGTCTCGAGGATGTCGAGTCGTGAAGTCTGGAAGTTGATTCGTGTGGTGCGACATCCATCCGTCATCGATGTCGCACCTACGTCGGAGCCTGCTGCATAGCCGGCAGGCTCCGACGGGCTTGACCGTGACGGTTCCGGCCTGCCGATGGAAGAGCGAGCCGACCAGTTCGGCGACGAATCCGAGCGTCATTCCGGCATGGGTGCAACCCTGTCATGCCACTCTCTGACCGCACTGCCGGTCTGACGGCCTCGATTAGCCATATCAAAAATGGCAAGTTCGAATCACAACTATCGCGTGACAATTTTCTACATTGTTCGATTCGATTATTTACGGGGCTAATCGATCGATGTCGTATGGGGGTGTGGATTGCGAGGATGCTTTATTGAATGATTGTCGAGTGCTCATTAAATCGATTTTTTTGAAAGATTGATTTTCTCTGATAGGGAATGGCACTGGAGGGTGGCTGTCGCGTACCTCTGAGGCAGTGAGGCTTGCAGGGCCGTTGCTTCACCAAGGACTCGGCTCTGTCGGAGCCATGAGCGGGAAGATGTCGAGATGTTCCAGGTCGATAAAAATAAAAATTAATTTAATAAAATGCGACGCTGTTCTTTTGGAATATCGTAAAAGATAACGACTAATCATGTCTGGGGCAGTGTGTGTTCATTTCCATGAGCCTATGCTTCACTGGCGAGAGCGTAGTGGCACTGCGTCCCCGAATGCATGAGTGGACGGACGTGCCGGTGTACAACCTCTCGTTCAACAGCAGCCATGCCAACCATTCAGGATGTGCTGAAACACCCTGGTTCGGTCGTTACCCAACCATTGCATCTGGAGATCGCGACGCTGGATGCACCGATCTCCGTTGTGTCCTTCGTCCTGACCGAGGAGATGAATACGCGATTCCTCGCGGACATCACCGTGACGTCGAAGGACAAACGGATCGACGGTGCGGCGATCGTCGGTCGACCGGCGATCTTCACGATCGAGGAACACGCGTCCGTGCCGTCGATGGCGGGGATGATCGCTCCGGTTCAGCATGCGGCGCGTACCGTGCATGGCGTTGTCACACAATGGACGCGAGTCAAGGCGTCTCGCGACGAGGCGACCTATCAATTGCACCTGAAGCCGCGTCTCTCGCTGCTTGAAGAGGTGCACGATTCTGCCGTATTTCTGGACAGGTCGTTGCATGAGCTGCTGGCAGACGTGATCGTCGATCGCAGTTTGTTCCAATCCTTCGATGTCGAGTTCGAGCTGGAGGGGCTCGACGGGAAGTTGGAACAAACCGTGATGTACGAGGAGACGGTCGCGAACTTTATCGACCGGCATTGCCGGCGCGCGGGCGTTTATTACTACTTCAAGCAGGCCAGGAAGGAGGACGGCCCGCAACGCGACACGTTGGTGTTCAGCAATACGCCGCGCGGCTATATGCGGGCACTCGAGGTGCCGTTGCTGCCGCATTCCGGTCTGGTGAGCTGGCACGAGGCAATTCTGACGCTGGAAGCCACGCGCGTGCTGGTGCCGCAGAAGGTGTGCGAATGGGATCACAACTACCGCATACCCGACGATCCGCTACAGGTCGAGGCGGTCGTGGCCCACGACGACCGCTCGGTGTATGGGAGCGTGAACCGCAGCATCGAGCATTTCCATTCGGTCGAAGAAGGGCAGGCGCTGGCTGACGCGCGGCGTGACGAACTGCTCACGCGGCAGATGCGGCTCTCGGGCACGAGTAACGTCATTGGCATGACGCCCGGCATGGTGGTGAGGATTACCAATGACGTGGTGCCGGAGGCGCCGCACGGGATGGTGATCACGAAGCTCGTCACGACCGGCAGCCGCAGCCAGTCGGTGATCAACACCTTCGAAGCGATTCCCGCGCACCAGACCTATCGGCCGGAATATGTTCCTGAAAAGCACTGGCGATGGGTCACCGGCGTGCTGATCGGTGTGGTCGAATCCGGCGACGACGAACCGTACGCGTGGATGGATGAACACGGCCGCTATCGCGTCAGGCTCCTGTTCACCCGGCACAGCAGTAAGCGCGGCACGAACAGCATGCCGTTGCGCCTGCTGCGTACGTCCGCGTCGTATCGCGGTGGCTTGCACGTCCCTTTGCTGCCGCGCTCTGAGGTACGCATCGTCGCGACTCAAGGAAACTGCGATCGCCTGCTAATCGCTGGGGCGCTGCATGACTATGCGAATCGGGACCTCGTGCATGGCAAGGAAGGCTGGTACAGCCGAGCCGTGTTCCGCTCCCCGCTGCTTGGTAACAAGCTGCGCTTCGAGGATCTGAAAGACCGCGAAGGCATCCGCCTGGCGACGGTGTTCGGGCTGTCGTCGCTCAACATGGGTTGTCTCGTCGACAGTGGGAAGAACAAGCGCGGCGAGGGCTTCGAGCTGACCACGCAGGACTGGGGCACGATGCGTGCGCCGAAGGGGCTGTTCGTCTCGGCAGACGCGGCAGGCGGGGCCGGGAAGCCGCACCTCGATATGCCCGCCGCTGTCGCGCAACTCAAGGCTGCATTGCAGCGTGTAACGGACCTTGCGGCTGCGGCGACGCAGGTCAAGGCTGATCCTGCGGACCGCGCGACGCAGGCGGCGCTGTTAGACGGCCTGAATCAGCTCCGCGACGCGGGGTTGCTCGCGAGTGCACCCGGCGGCATGGCATTCGTGACACCGAAATCGGTGCAGCACTCGGCGGGCGAGAACGTGATCGTCACCGCAGGTCAGGACCTGGACGTGAGCGTCGTCAGGCGGCTGCGCATGGTGGCGGGTGACCTGATCTCGCTGTGCGCGCACAAGCTCGGAATCAAGATTTTTTCGAAAGGGAAAATCGAACTGCAGGCGCAACGCGCGTCGATGGATCTCTTCGCCGACGAGCAATTGCATGTGTCGAGCGCCAGCGCGAATGTGCTCGTGAGCGCCAAGACTGGCGCGACGGTGGTCAGCGGCGGCGCGTCAATGACCATCGAGAACGGCAATGTCGTATTCAACTGTCCGGGTGAGTTTCGTATCAGGGCTGCCTCGTTCACGTTCGAAGGGCCACGCAATACGTCCATTAGCTTGCCGCAACTGCCGGTGAGCGACTACCAGCCCGGCGCCAAATACAGCCACACACGGTAACGATCATGATTATCAGCCCGCCATTTCTGCCCAAAGCCGGTCTCGCGACCCCGACCGGGACGAACCCCGATCCGATGATGGACGCGGTAGACAAGTTCGAAGGTGATCACGGCATCTATCCGATCGCCCACGATCGGCGCTGGCATTGTGGCGTGCATCTCCAACCCGATACGAAGGGCAAGGTGCACGCGATTGCCGATGGGGAAGTCGTTGCCTATCGCGTCTGCCAGCATGCCGTTGACAGCGGAAAAAGCCATACGGGATTTGTGTTGCTCAAGCATACGACCGAGACCGGTGAAGGTCGTACGCTGACTTTCTATTCGCTTTATATGCATCTGTTGCCGCTGGTGGAATATGTGGAGCACAGTGGGGACAAAGAGGCGCTGCCGGAATTCCTGCGCATACCGACCGGCCCTGTGAGCAAGGGGCAGGTGACGCCGGCGGTCTCGGGGGAGGGCAAGAAGGTCCGTCGAAAAGATGTACTGGGGTGGCGCGGCCAATATGAGGATATGCCGCATTTGCATTTCGAAATCTTCATGTTGCCGGAGGATTTCGACGCTTATTTCGGGAGCACGCAACTGGGTAACAGCGCGCCCACTCCGTCGAATGGAACGGACTGGTGGGGGCATGCGTATTTCGTCATTCCGGCAGGCAGCAATTTTCGTCGTTTGCCTGAGAAGGCCGATGCTCGAAACAAGCTGCACGGGATCGAATTCAAGCCGGGTCAAGAGGGCTCGAATACGTTGCCGTTGCTTGTCGAAACCTACTTCAGCCTCGGCTCGAAATACACCAAGGTGTGGAGCGTTGCGCAAGACGGCAGCCGCACACTGCTCACGCCGCAACCCGTCGAGGAAAAGGACTACGAGTACGACCTATACAAGCGTGCGACGGCGCTTTATTCGTCATGTCCGAGCGACGGCTACGAACTGCTGCGTTTCGGTCGCATTCTGTCTCCGTCTCAAACATTGGCGGCAGACGCGCGCGCTACGTGGATGCAGGTCAATTGGGCGGCAGACAAGGCGGGCTACATCGATATCAATGATCCAGGCATCCAAAAATTCTCCGATGCGGACTTCCTGTCATTGATGGGCTGGCAAAAAATCACTGAGGGTAATACGCCGTTCGACAGTGACGGAATGTGTGATGTGGATGCGCTGAGGGAAATACTGAACGATGCCGCTCCGCACGAGGTAGCAGCGATGACGGATGAAACGCCGGAAATTCACAAGGAGAGAGTGCTCTGGGCCTATGTAAAAGACTACACCCAGGTACGGCAACAGCTACGCGGGTTCGTCTGCAACGCGCCGAGTGAATGGGACAGTACAAACAACGAGGAGCGCTATGCGAGGCTGCTTGACGAGGGCGGTTTCTATCACGGTAATGATAAGGGCTACAACGACTTCATGAAGTATCTGAAGGAAGTTCAGTTTTGGGATAAAACGGGGCTTCCTGCGGGGCAGAAGTTGTGGTTTTTCCATCCGCTCGAGTTTATTCGGCTATTCAGGCGGTGTTGGTGGCTAACGAAAGATGAGCTGGCTGCTACATTCCCACGTTTTCCATTCTATACGGAAAGTGGTAGTCCTCGTAGGGCGATTGAGATCAATAACGATATTTACCGTGTGACGTTGAAAATTGCTCGCCAACGTGTTCAATATCATGTGGCGGCGCTAAACAATTGCATTAGAAAATATATAGGCGCTGAATCGAAGAGGATTGCCTTGTTTCTGGCGCAAGTGTTGTTGGAGACAGCCCAATGGCGCGATCTTGGTGGTGCTAGGCGTCTTATGCATGAATGGGGTTTTGGTAAATATTCTGCGGCTAATCCTGCGACGAAATACTATGGTCCATTTTATGGTCGTGGAATTATGCAACTTACGTGGGCGGGTAACTTTGAGGCATATGGGAGGTATCGAATTATTCCTGATAACACCATGGGATCTTACATTGAGAGGTTGTCTGGCTCGCATCAGCGAATCACCGGGGGCTCGCAGCACTATACTGCGAATCCGAGTGATGGTGGACAGCTGATGCTTTGGTCGCCGCGCTACGACCCAGATATCGTTGCGGAGAGTGCTGATCATGCGTGTGACTCCGGTGGTTTTTATTGGGTGTCGAAATATTTTCGTCGAGAATTGAATATTAATAGAATCGTGGACAGGGATTTTTCGGCATCTAATGTGGATTTGGTGAATCGATTGGTTAATGGTGGTGGAAATGGATATTACGAAAGGCAGGCATACTCGATATTTATAATGTGGATCGTGGGAGATGGGGTTGAAGTCGAGCAGGTGGTGTTAGTTACTCCGCCTGACCCTAAAAAGCCAGTTGTGGTGAACATGCTTCGGCCGGAGTGATATATGAGAGGCGTCAAAGTATTGGTGGCGATGGTGGCTCATATTATTTCGTTCACTTCGTGTGCTGCCGATATTTCAAAAATCTTCGCCCCAGCTCCGGGGGTTGTCGTTGAAGTCGAGATTCGAGGTTCGGATTTGGTTTGGATGCTATCAGGAGAGGGCGGCGTTAGGCGCGGACGGGTCAATGTCGACGCTGAAAAGCCATTGAAATTAAAAATTGATAGTTATGATTTTAGTGGGAGATTGGGTTTTCTGGTATCTCATATGGATGATGGAATGGGGGTTTATGAGATTGGTAGGGTTTTTACATTTTCTCCATCGTCAAATGAGTTTGTTGAGAGATTTCCGGCGTGCGGAGATGAATTCGTCAATATTGATGTGAGTCAAAGTGGGCGCTATCTAGTGAGTACTTACTGGAGGCGAGGTGTTCCTGAGAGGTGTATTACTAGATTAAAAATAGAAAAATAATTTATGAGTATTTTAATTTAAATGTAATGGGTGTGCGTTTCGCTGATGAGGGATTGACTGTTGGGGGTCCTTTTTTGGGGGGGCTTGGTCGATGTGTTGTTGGTGTTGTGTGTTTTGTAATTTTGTTTATTGTCGTTTGGGTAAAAAATACACGATAAAAATTGCATGTAGAGGCCGATGGAAGTCGTTGTCGGCACTCTGGTGTCTACATTTAATCCCGAGGCTAAATTTTTTTCGAGAGCGATAATGAACGTGATGCTGGAGGCGAACGCCATAGTATCTTCATCTGAATATGGTTCGGAGCGGGGGCGACGCCGTTTCCCGCGTGTGATGGCATTTATTGCTGGGACGTTCCTATTCGGGATGTGCGTTGCTACGGCTGGTGAATCGTTTGCTGGATCGGATAATAAAATAAGCTATAAGGAGTGTGGTGCATTCGTTTTCGATAACGAGGGTGACGAGGTGTTGTCATCTTGTAATAACTCATTTAAATCGGCCGGAATGGCCGGGAAGTGCGAGGCCCTCCTTTCTGCGGGTAATCGAACCCCGTTTTTAGGTGCAACGGACTCGTGGGGAGACTGGTTTAATAGCAGAATTGCGTTCATGATACGTCGGAACGGGGATTATACTCTTCCCGGTGTCAATCGTTGTGGAGATAGCGCTGATTATAACGCTTGCGTGGAAAAATCCGTACTTACCTACTATGGATTTCGCCTTGACGATCGTCAGCGTTGGAGGTTTCGCGAATACGAGTCGAAAATTGGCTCCGGAGAAAGTCTCGAGCAGTCGATGTCGAACATACTGGATGGAACCATTGAGCGACGGGATGGTATTACGGTATTCGGTGTGTGGCGGTATCCGGATGGATTTTATGATGGGCCGAAAAAATGGTGGGTTGCGTTATATATAATCCGTCATGCGCCATTTGGTTACATAATTATTTCAAATAATCAAAAGGGTGATGCGCCACTTTCAATTCCGCAGAATTCAACGCCGGAGTGCCGCGCGCAGACGATCGAATTGATCGACAGACTCGTGCAAATCGTACAAAGCGTGCGTATGGAGTAAGTTGCTCTTCGGTTGGTAAGAGGTGTTATCTATTTTGTCGAAATTAGAATATTGTGTATCGAAAAGTGTGGAAGTGGTGCGTGAATTGGATGGTGCGTTGCAATCTAAAAATAAATCTCAATTCTATCAATTGTGAATATATGAAATCTCCCATCTGCAAAGGCGACAAACTCGAACACGGCGGCGAAGTCACCGGTGGCTCGTCCTGGACGATATTCATGGGCAAATCGCTTGCCCGCAAGGGCGACGATGCGATTTGCGATCTGCATGGCCCGACAGTCGTCAACGAAGGTGCCGAAAAGTTTCCCGATCGCGACAACAAACCATTCGCGCTGGACGGCCATCGCTGCGCGTGCGGATGTCGGTTGATCGCGTCACTGCCGAACGTCCACTTCGAATAATGCCCGTCGACCTCTCACAGGCGGGGCTCCCGAGCGCCTATCCGAGCCGCCCGCGCTTCTGGCCGTGGTGGTTCTGCGTCTGGTTGGCCTGCGCGGTGCTCGGAGCGGCGACCACTCTGCTGATTTGGCCAAAGGGTGAGCGGGCTGGCGGCCCGTGGTTCTGGTTCTGCGTCTTCGGTATCCCGAACGGCTTCTTCGGCTTTCTGTTCGCGATTGAGCGCGCTCGCTATGAGGCTATGTGGTACCGCACATACCACCGAAACCTACATCGCGACCGATGGCTGGCGGGGCGAATCCGTGTCGCGCAGCAGCCGCTTCGGGTGCTGGGCGTCGGCTATTGCTTGCCCTTGAACGACCAGACGCTTGCACAGGCGATCGATGCGGGGGTGCGTTTGCCGCGACAGCAGCAGCCCCGTTTGGGCGCGGGTGTCGTTGAGCATTGCCGCTTTGACGACCCGTTGGAACTATACGACGAAGCCGACGAAGCGGACGTGGCCGACCCGACCGAGGAGGGCGACGCCGTAGCGGATACGCCTCCAAAGCAACCCGTTACCCAGCTCACACTCAGGATCGCCGAAGCGCTCGAACCGCTTGCTGCGAGCCTCCACGTGCTCACGCACTACGAAGCCGCCCACTGGCCAAAAGTGCGCGTACTGGCTGAACCCGGCGAAGAAGCCTTGCGTGAGGAGGAGGTGCGCGACGCGCTGCAATTGGTTGGTCTGCCGCCTCTCACTGTGCTGCCCATACCCGCTTCGGACGGATTGCTGTTGGCGGACACGTGGCTCGATGCCCGCGAGGCATGCCCGCTGCTCGTGATCGCAACGGCATGGCATGAGGAGCGGCCACCGACCGGCAGCACGGAGGGATGCGTCGCGGTGCTGCTCGACGCCGGCTTCTACGCTCTACCAGAAGGTGTACACGCGATGGCGACCCTGCATCGCCCCGTCGAGGGCAAGGCGAACGAAATCGAATACGGTTTCGCGAATGCCGTGATCTGGGGCAAATCAGATGTCGCTGCGGTGACGCGTGCCTGGGTCACGCGTGCCGTCAAGCGTTGCAATCAGGGGCTGCGTATCGCGAACCTGGAGGCGCTTGCGAACAGCGAGGCCCAATGTGACCTCGCCTACATCGTGGGCGATTTTGGTAGTGCGAGCGGATGGCTGTCCGTCGCAGCCGCTACCGAATGTGGTGCTGCGGATGCGTCACAACTGATCATCGATGGCGTGCAGTCCGCCGTCATTCATGTGCTTCCCGGTCCACGCGGGAAGGATTCTTCATTGCCTGGACACGCTCAGCATGACCGATCCGAAACTGACCTTGCGATCGCTTGACGCAGCACCTGCTGCGGCGTCTGCGCCCTCTGGACGCCTCGCACTCTGGGGCGTGGTTGTCGCCGCGCTGATTGTCGCGGCATGCGCAATTGGCCTCGTATGGAGCCGGGGCGACCTGTTCGATCTTGCGCCCGGTGTAGCACGTATGCAAGTGGTGGTCGTCATCATCATCGCGCTGATTGTCTTCGTCGCCATACATCTCTGCCTGTTTTTTATCGGTGCATACACCATTGCTGGACAGACGTTTCGCAGGGATATCGGCGACGCGACGAAGGCGCAGAAGCCGTTGAAATTCGACGCCCGTCTGCAACGCGTGGCCGAGGAACTACGCGCCTCGCGGGGCAGGCTCTGGCGATACCGATCACCGTGGCTGATGGTGAGCGGCGCTGATACATTGATCGACCAGGTCGCGCCAGGCCTGAAGCGAGCGGGCGCGATACCCGTCGGCAACGCGATTCTCGTGCACGTGGCACCGGACGGCATCGAGGCTGGCGCATGGCGCCGACAAATCCGTAAGCTGCGGCGCCGGCGGCCGGTCGACAGCATAGTGCAGGTTACGCATTCGGACGATCGCGATACCGAACTGCCGCGCACACTCGCTGCGCTTGTGACCGACATCGGCTGCGCCGCGCCTGTCACGCTCCTGCACGCAGTGCCCACGCAGGGAGAACGACCCGAAACGTTCGAGGCGATCGGTGCATTTCCCGGGCTGGCGTACAAGGGTGGGCAGCCGGCGTCGGCATTACGCGATCAGCTTGCCGAGATCGAGCGTGGGACGGCGGACGCAGGCGTTCGCCTGTGTACAGCGCCCACACGCATCACCTGCCTAGCCGAAATCTCACAATACATCGGGAAGCAGCACGAAGATATCGTCGCCGGCTGGCAAACGCTCCTTGGTTCACCCTGGCTGCGAACACCGCTGGCGGGCGTGATGTTCGCACCTGTATTTGCGACAACGGCGGCAATGCCGACGCCAGTGCCGGTCACCGTGGACGGGAGCGCGACAGTTCCGAACGTCCCGATCGATCTCCCGCCGCAACCGGCCGCTCTGCTGCCAGCATGGCACGCAATCGCCAGTCGGAGGCGTATTGGCCGGCGAGTGGGATTCTACTGGCCGAACGCGCTGGCGATGTGCTTGATCGTTGCGACCATCGCGTGGTGCGCATGGATGTCCGTGTCGTTCATCGCCAACCAGCGGCTCATGCGAGATGCGCGGGCAGCAGCGAGTGCGGCGGTCGATGCGCGGCCGCAGACGTCCGCCGCGTGGCGTGCGCAACTGGCGCTGCAAAGGGTGATGGAAACGCTCGAATACCGGCAGCAGCATGGCGTACCGTGGTACCTGCGAGCGGGTTTGTCGCGTAATGACGATATCCTTGACGATCTCTGGCAACCGTATCAGGTAGCGGCGACGCGCAACCTGCAGACGCCTGTCGTGCAAACGATCGGCAAGCTGTTGCAGGCTGCGGATCAGGCGCGGGCCGACAGCCTTCAATCGCAGGACACGCGGGGCAGTACCTACAACACGCTCAAGACCTACCTGATGCTCGGCGACCCGTCGCGGGCAGATTCGGCGTTTCTGAAGCGCTTGCTCGTAGCCCTCTGGCCGCGTCCCGTGGAGATGCCGCTGGGTGAGCGTGACGATACCGGCCGACGGCTCGCGGGGTTTTACGCCGATCACCTGAAAGGGCATCCCGAGTGGCGAATTGCGACGGACGATCGCATCGTGACAGCGACTCGCAAGATGCTGGTCACGCAGATTGGGCTCGCGTCGGCTGACGACACGGTGTACCAACGCATTCTCGACGACGTCAAGAACAAATATGCCGACGCGTCGCTTGAAGCGCTCCTGAATGGCGCCGATGCGCGAGGGATGTTCGTGGCGTCGCAGACCGTACCCGGAATCTATACGCGTGCGGCGTGGGACGGCATGATCGCCACGGCGATCGACAAGGCTGCCGGCGAGCGCCAGCTCAGTAGCGATTGGGTGCTGACGGGCAAACAGCCGCAGCAGACAACCGGTAACCCGCTCGCGCACGGTGCGATCCAGACCAGGACGATCGTGGACGAGAAACGTGCAGGCGAGGAACTGAAGCAGCGATTGACGGCACGCTATTTCGGCGAGTACACGGCCGCATGGCAGCGCATGCTCAACAGCATGCAGTGGCAACCGACGTCTAATCTCGGTGGCGCGGTAGAACAGCTTTCTCGACTGGCGGATGCACAGACTTCGCCGTTGATCGCGGTGATGAAATCCGTGCAGTATCAGGCGCAGGCGGGGCGGCCGTCGCAGGCGCTGGCCGATACGCTGGTGAGAAAGGCACAAAATCTGATCGGGACGGACGAGGATGCGTCGACCGTCGTCTATCCGCTCGACAAGCCGTTTGGACCACTGCTGGTGCTGATGGGCGACACGAACGAGTCACCTGCCGCTGCAAACGGGAAGGGCGGCGCACCAGCCAGCATCGCGCTGAACGGCGTGAGCCTGTCGCGTTACCTGACGGCGGTCACGATGATGCGGCTGAAGCTCCAACAGATCGCGAGCAGTCCTGACGCGCAGGCAATGGCGCGCACGCTCGCGCAGGCAGTGTTCCAAGGCAAGTTGTCGGAATTGTCCCAGGCACGCGATGACGCGGCGCTCACTGCCGCAAGTCTAGGTACGGCATGGGCAGGGTTCGGCGATGCGATGTTTGCGCAGCCGCTCGAAGCCGCATGGCAGACGATCCTGCAACCGGCCGCAGCGAGCCTGAATGACGCTTGGCGGGCCAGTGTTGCAGCGCCATTCAACGCGGCGATGAACGGCCGCTATCCATTCTTCGATACGCAGGCCGATTCGTCCTTCGCGGAGCTTGGCCGCTATGTGCGGCCCGATACCGGATTGATTTCGCGTTTCGTCACGACACAGCTGGCTGGCGTGATGAAACTCGAGGGCGGCCATTGGGCGCCAAACGAGCTGGCACCGCAGGCGTTGCAGTTCGACCCGAAATTCCTGAGCGCCGTCCGGCAATTGTCGACGGTTGGCGCGCAGCTCTACCTGCAGGGCGACGCGGGGGAGAAATTCGAAATGATGGCGCTGCCGACACCGATAGTGACGCGCTCGGAACTGTCGGTCGACGGCAAGCAAATCGTCTATTTCAATCAGCAAGAGCGCTGGACGCCACTGGCGTGGCCCGGCAATGGCCTGAACGGACACGCGGGGCTCACATGGCAGACGCTCAACGCGGGCTTGCGGCAGGCGTTCGATTCGACCGGAGATTGGGCGTTCCTGCGTCTGCTGAGCAAGGCTGACATCAAGCAGCTTGATAGCACGCGCTACCGGCTCACGTGGAATGCCGGGAACGAAGAGCCGCTGTCGTACGTGTTGCGCACGCAGGTCGGTGCCGGGCCGATCGACCTGCTGAAACTACGCGGGTTCCGCATGCCTGAGCGCATTTTCATCGTCGGCAAGGCGGGCGTCGCGTCGACGATGCCGCTCCTGCCGCCGCTGCCACCGGATCTCCAGCCATGAGTGAAGACAAAAACAAACCGACGATGCCTGAAGGAGGCGGTTTCAGCGCGGAGGACGACCCGTACCTGCGCTACTTCGATGCGGAGATGCGTTACCTGCGCGAAGCGGGGAGGGAATTTGCGAAATCCCAGCCGCATGTCGCGCGCCGTGTGGGGATGTCGATGCTCGGCGCGCGCCACGACAGTGTGGAGCAAACCTACGAGGGTTTCGCGTTCCTCGCAAGCCGGCTGCGAATGAAGCTCGACGACGCGCTGCCGGAAATCACCGATCCGCTGGTCGATCACTTGTGGCCACATGCAGGCCGCACGATTCCGTCGCTGGCAATCCTCGAGTGCACGCCACGCACCGGCGAGGCGCGGATTCTCGATACATTGCCGCCGGGGTTGCAGGTACGTTCGACACCGGTCGGACGGGGCGGAACGATATGTGTCTATCGAACCACTCAGGCAATACGTCTGCTGCCGCTCAACGTGCGCGAGGCAGGCGTGCGCATGCGCGAGGACGGTCGTACGGTGATCCGACTCGCGTTTGACCTCCTGCACCGCGAGCAGCGGTTGCTGGACGACCTGTCGCGTATCCGGCTATACCTGCATGGCGACCGACCGACTGCATCGGCGCTGTATGGCGTTTTCACGCGCCAGGTCGAGTCGATCGGCGTGCGCATGCCGCGCATACTCGACGGCCAACTGCAACCACGGCCGGCGATGTCTATCGAGGCGGCTGGCTTTGGCACGCAGGCGCGACTGTGGCCGATCGATCTCGATGTGCGCGACGCCAATCTCGACCGCGAGCAGACGATGCTCGAATATTTCTCGTTCCCCGAGAAGTTTCACTTCGTCGACTTGTGCGGTTTCGACGCGGAGAGTGTGCCACCTGGCGAAACGCGCCTTGAATTCGATATCGTGATCCGGGATCGGATACCTGGTGACGTCACGTTCGGCGCGGACAACATCCGGCTGTTCTGCACGCCGGTGATCAATCTGTTCGAACTGGATGCGCAGGCAATCCGACCCAACGTCCACGACCGCGACTATCCGGTGTGCGCCCCGGCGTCAGCGGGCGAGCACGTCGAGCCCTACGACGTACTGTCGGTAGTGGCAAACGATCCACGCACCGCCCGTCAATACACCTATCAGTCGATCAAGGAATTCCGGCACCGGGGCGGGATGATCCGATACGAATCGCCGGATCGGTACTACCACTCATTGGTTCGGCAGGGCGTGACGGGCCGGCGCGAGATGGTCGTGACGTTAGGCGGCCATCTCTGGGACGAACCCGGCAGCTTGCCCGATGCGTACGTAACGGTTCGGGTGTTGGCAAACAACGGGCGCTTGCCGCGGATGGCGCTGCGTGAATCGATGATCAACACGCCTGCTTCGAATTTCAATGGTGTCGAACGCGTGCGCAATCTGACGGCCCCGACGATGCCGCTGTATCCCCCGCGCGGCGGGGACTATCACTGGCACGTGATTTCTCACTTCAATGGTGCTGGCACAACCGAGCTGAACATGATCGACGCGAATGTGTTGCGCGGCGCACTGTCGCTGTACGACTGGACGCGACAGGACGATAACCGGCGACGTATCGAGGCGATTCATTACGTCTGGCTCGACGAGGAAACGGAACTGGCAGGCGCGCGTGTCGACCGCATCGTGAATGTGAACGTGGGTATCGAGCCGGCGGGTTTCGCCGGACCGGGCGACGTTGCGCTGTTCGGGGATGTACTCAGCCGCTTCGTAGGCCGCTACGCGAGTTTCCATTTTGCGGTGCGGCTCGTTCTGCATGAAGGCGTGGGCGGTCCGATCCGGCGCTATCCATACTCGATCAAAACGGGAGATTGGTTGTGATGCTGCGAGCAAATCGGATGATGCGAAGCGTTCGTTTGGCGAGTGCCGTTGCGCTGACGGTGGCGTTGTTGGCCGGCTGTGGCACGTGGCAATCGGTGAAGGAGACGACTGCCGACGTGACGCGAGCGATTTTCGTCGCGAAGATCAAGCAGATGAATCTCGTGATCGAGAGCCGTTCCGCACTCAACCAGACCGACCAAGGAGAGTCGCTACCGGTTGTGATGCGCGTCTACCAGTTAAAGGATGCGAAGGTTTTCGAGAACGCAGCTTACGTCCAGTTGCTCGATGACGACAAAGCGCTACTGAGCGCCGATCTGCTCGGCAGTCAGGAGGTCACGCTTGCGCCTGGCGCCACCGTGAGGCTGTCTGCGCCATTGGCGGAGAATGCGCGAATCGTTGGCATTGCAGGGTTCTTTCGTGGTCACGGCGGTGCCGAGTGGCAACTGACGATTCCGAAGTCGCAGTGGAAAAAGACGGATCCCGTCAGGCTGGTCGTGACGGGCAACCGGATGGAACTGGTGCCCTGAACGAGTTATCGAGAAGATTGTTGGAGTCACTCATTCAATGTTATGGATTGCAGTTGTTGATTCAGGTTGCAAACCCGACGGTATCGAGCGCTGACGCCGATGCCTGAATGGCGATGAGTCGTCACTCCGGCAAATCCCGCTGGTTGGTGTCCTGTCCGCCACCGCCGGAATTGAGATGCTCGATCTTCTCCATCCGCTGCCTTGCCATCTCCGGCAACTGGTTCGTTACGCCGATCACGAGCGCTTCGGCGAGCGCGAGCGCGGGCACGTTGGTCTGAAGCATCGCAAACGGCTGCCCCCGGATGCGCAGCACGATCTCGGCAAACTCACCGATCGGCGAGTGCCATTCGTCCGTGATCAGCAACACGCGTGTGCCAAGTTGGTGAGCGGCCTGCGCGAACCGAATACTGTCCCGCTGATAGCGGCGAAAATCGAAAATAACGAGCACGTCGCCCGGCCCCATGTCCGCCAGTGCGACCGACGCGAGATTTACATTCGGTTCGACATACTGAACATGTGGCCGCGCATAGGTCAGCGTGAACGAAAACAGCGACGCGAGCGGCGCAGTGTAACGCCCGCCGCCGCAAAAGACACGCACATCCGGATCGGCCAGCAGCGCCACCGCGGCGTCGAACGCCGCCGCATCGAGCCCTTCGATCGTGGCCGCCAGCGATTCGGACAGCCGCTGGAAAATTGCCGAATGACTGTCGCGCATGCCCGCGGGTGAGTGGAACGCATCCATCCGCGCGAGCGGCGAATTCATCGCCGTGTCGATCTCGCCGTACAGCGCCTGCTGGAACGACGAGTAATTCGGAAAACCGATCCGGACGACGAAGCGAAACACGGTCGGGTCGCTCACTTCCGCCTGTTTAGCGAAGCTCGCAATCGGCCCGAGCCCGAGGCTCGGGTAGCGGTCCAGCAACGCCTGCGCGACCTTCTGTTCCGACGGCGTAAAGCTATCCATCTGGGATAGCAGCAACGCCCTGATGCTCGTCCCCATCGGGCACTCCAACTCTCGTATCTGAATGACAAACGGCAGACGGGTGTCTGCCGGCGACTCCACGCATGTTAGCCGA
>Ga0157367_1000651_pt1 | contig 16475 bp, 12 predicted proteins | sample AttbisABBM2_FD_113142 | JGI IMG/M metagenome (GOLD analysis project Ga0157367, IMG submission 113142) | Fungus gardens microbial communities from leaf cutter ant in Botucatu, State of São Paulo, Brazil - Atta bisphaerica ABBM2 | ecosystem: Host-associated > Fungi > Mycelium > Unclassified ...
CTGTCTCCATCACGACGATCTCGTCGGCCATCGTCATCGCCTCGCGCTGGTCGTGCGTGACCATGATGGTCGTGATGCCGAGCCGCTGCTGGAGCAGCCGGATCTCGACCTGCATCGCCTCGCGCAGCTTCGCGTCGAGCGCGGACAGCGGCTCGTCGAGCAGCAGCAGGCGCGGCGACGATGCGATCGCGCGCGCGATCGCGACACGCTGGCGCTGTCCGCCCGACAGCTGCGTGACGAGCCGATCGGCCATGTGCGGCAGCTGGATCAGCTCGAGCAGCTCGGCCACGCGCCGGGCCTGCGCGGCCTTGGCCGTCTTGCGCAGCCGCAGCGGGTACGCGATGTTCTGCGCGACGCTCATGTGCGGAAACAGCGCGAGCGACTGGAACACCATCCCGAAGTCGCGCCGGTTGGCCGGCACGTGCGTGAGATCGCGGCCGGCGAACGTGATAGTGCCGGAGGTCGGCCTCTCGAGGCCGGCGATGATCCGCATCAGCGTGGTCTTGCCGCAGCCCGACGGGCCGAGAAAACAGACGAGCTTGCCGTCCGGCACCGACAGGTCGACGTGGTCGACCGCATGCGTGTGCTGGAAGCGTTTCGTCACGTTCTGGAGGATGAGCTGGGTCATGAGGGTTCCTTGCACGGGCGAGGGCGGGGCGGCGCGCGCTCAGAGCGCGATGCCCTTGTCGCCGACGAGTTTTTCGAGCAGCCAGATCAGCGCGAAGTCGATCGCGACCGTGAACACCGCGAAGCAGAACACGGTCGGGTCGAGCGACGACACGGTGCGGCTGTAGAGCCACACGGGCAGCGTCATCGTGTCGATGCTGTACAGGAAGAACGTCACCGTGAATTCGTTGAACGACACGATGAACGCGAACAGCATGCCGGCGAGGATGCCCGGCCGCATCAGCGGCAGCACGACGTCGACGAGCGCGCGGCCCGGGCTTGCGCCCATCAGGCACGCGGCTTCCTCGAACTCGGGGCCGATCGACGCGACGGACGCCGCGCAGTTCTTCACGGTGAACGGCAGCGTGAGGATCACGTGCGCGACGACGAGCCGCAGCGTGCCGAGCTCCACCGGCAGCAGGTTGAACACGAGCAGCAGCGCGAGGCCCAGCATCACCAGCGGATAGACGATCGGCAGCGCGACGAGCTGCTCGACGAGCGCCTTGCCGCGGAACCGGTAGCGCGACAGCGCGTAGGCCGCGGGCACCGATACGGCGGTTGCGATCAGCATCGTCGCGAGCGCGACGACGAGGCTGGTCGTCAGCGCGGCGCCCATCGACAGCGAGCCGCCCGCGTCGTTCGACACGAAGGTCTGCCACGCGGCGCGATACCAGTGCAGGCCGAACTGGCGCGGCGGAAATTCGAGGGTGTCGGACGTGCCGAACGACATCGTCACCATCGTCAGGATCGGCAGCGCGGCGAGAAACAGCACGATCGTCGCGCACAGGCTCGTCGCGCGTCCCAGGCGGCCGGGCATCGGCGCGCGCAGCGGCAGGGCATTCATCGGGGCACCTCGTCGATGCGTTGCAGGTTGCGCGCGAGGCGCTGCGAGACGGCCATCACGACGAGGGTCGCCGCCATCAGCACGACGCCCGACGCCGACGCGGCCGGCCAGTTCAGGAGCGGCGCCACCTGGTCGTGGACGAGCACCGCCAGCATCGGCACGCGCCGGCCGCCGAGCAGCAGCGGCACCGCGAACGCGCTCGCGTTGTACGCGAACACGAGCAGCGCGCCCGACACGAGCCCCGGCATCGCGAGCGGCAGCGTCACGTGGCGCAGCGTTTGCCAGCGCGACGCGCCGAGCGTCGCGGCCGCCTCGTCGTAGCTGCGCGACACCGCGCGCAGCGCGCTCGACAGCGGCAGCACGGCGAGCGGGAACGCGGTCTGGATCAGGCCGAGCAGCACGCCCTGCTCGCGGTACAGCAGTTGCAGCGGCCGCCCGATCACGCCGGCCGCGAGCAGCGCATGATTGAGCAGGCCGGCCGGGCCGAGCATGATCAGCCAGCCATAGCCTTGCAGCAGCAGGTTGACGAGCAGCGGCAGCAGCACGCCGGCGAGCAGCAGGCGGCGCGCGAGCCGCGATTCGGCGCGCGCCATCGCGAGCGCGACGGGGATCGCCAGCAGCACCGCACAGACCATGCTCGTGAACGCGAGCCGCAGCGTCAGCCACAGCGATTTCAGGAAATACGCATCGGCGAGATCCGCATAGTTCTGCAGCGTGAACGCGCGCCATTCGTTGCCGGATACGCCGACGCTCATCCGCAGCACCGCGAGCGACGCGGCGACGAGCACGGCGAGAAACGCGAGGATCGGCGCGAGCAGCAGCCACGGCGGCACGCCGGGCAGTGCGGGCGCGCCGGCGGGGCCGGCGCCGCCGCCGGCGGCGAGGGCGCCCGCATCGCGGGAGGGAAGCGAGGACATGGCGTCAGGCCGAGAACAGGTCGGTATAGCGCTTGATCCAGGCCGGCTGGACGACGGCGAGCGCCTTGTCGTCGTGCAGCACGGCCTTCTCGGCGATCTGCTGCGGCGACGGCACGAACGCGCGGCTCTCGGCGGGAATCACGGCCTTCGCGTTGACCGGGCCGTTCAGCACGTCGGCCGCCATCCGGCCCTGCACGCCCGCGTCGAGCGAATGATTGATGAACGCGTGGATCAGGTCGAGATCGCCCGGATGCGCCTTCGGAATCACCGTGAACATCAGTTGCGTCGCAAAACCTTCCTTCATCCCGTACGTGATGCCCATCCGGTACTCCGGCTTGCGGATCTGGGCCGGCAGGAACGCGGGCGAGTAGAGGCCGCCGATGTCGAGCGAGCCGGTGCGGAACAGGTCAGCCACCTGGTTCGGGTTTTCGCCGAGCGTCATCACGCGGTCCTTGAGCTGCGCGAGCTTCCTGAAGCCCGGCTCGATGTTCTGCTGCGAGCCGCCCGCGAGCTTCGCGGCGATGATCGCGAGATCGACGGCTTCCGCCCACTCGGGCGGCGGCAGGAACAGGCGGCCCGCATATTTCGGATCCCACAGCGCCTCGTAGCTCGACGGCGCGGTCTTCACGGTGGACGTGTTGTAGATCAGGCCGTCCGACCACAGCAGGTAGCCGATGCCGAAGCCGTTCGCGCCCGTGCGGTACTGCGGCGCGACGTCCTTCAGGTTCGGCAGCCGGTCGAGGTCGGGCTTCGCGAGCAGGCCCGCGTCGGCGAGGCCGGCCGCGCCGACCCCGGCCAGCGTGATCACGTCGTAGGTCGGCCGCTCGCCCGCGGCCTTGACCTTCGCGACCATCCCCGACGTGCCGTCCGCGCGATCGGCGATCACGCGTGCGCCGGTCTTCTTGCTGAAGGTCTCCGCGATGTTGCGCAGCGCGGCCGCGCCGGTATCGTCGGACCACGTCAGCAGGCGCAGCGTCTTGCCCGCGAAGCTGCGCTCCTGGGCATTCGCAGTCCTGATGAACGGCATCGGAAGGGCGGATGCGGCGAGCGCCGTGCCGAGCGTTTTGATCACCTGCCGTCTTCCCGCCTTGAAGTGTTGCATGGCCGTCTCCTGATGAACGATGCCGGGTGGTTCGATGCCGCTCGCCGATCGGCGGTGCGGAGGGGTGAATGCACTGTAGGGAGGTCAAATTTCCGCAACAAACGAAATCTCTGCATGCGCGGCATGACATAAACTCATGCGCCGGTGGCCCGGCGGCCGGCCTCAGCAGGCCGGCATCATCACCTGCTTCACTTCCTGGAATGCGGCCAGCCCGAACGGGCCGAGCTCGCGCCCGACGCTGCTGCGCTTGTAGCCGCCCCATGAGGTTTGCGGATAGATCAACTGCGGCGTGTTGATCCACACGACGCCGGCCTCGAGCGCGTCGGCGGCCCGCTTGCCGCGCGCCGTGTCGCGCGTGACGACCGTCGCGACGAGCCCGTATTCCGTGTCGTTGGCGGCGGCGATCGCATCGTCGTCGGTGTCGAATGCGCGCACGCACAGCACCGGGCCGAAGATCTCCTCGCGCCATAGCGCACTGTCGGCCGGCACGTCGGAGAACAGGGCCGGCCGGATGAAGTAGCCGGGGCCGTCCGGCGTGTCGCCGCCCGTGACCAGGCGTGCGCCGCCGGCCTTGCCTTGCGCGATGTAGCGCTTCACGCGTTCGTACTGCGCGCGGTTCGTGAGCGGCCCCATCTGCACGCCGGGAGCGAACGGCGGGCCGACGACGGTCGCGTCGATCCGTTGCGCAACGCGCGCAATCAGCGCGCTGGCGAGCGGGGCGGCGACGAGCACGCGCGACGTGGCCGAACACATCTGCCCGGCATTGAACAGGCCGCCGCCGGCCACCAGGTCGACGGCGAGTTCGAGATCCGCGTCGTCGAGCACGAGGATCGACGACTTGCCGCCGAGTTCGAGCCCGACGCCCTTGATCGTGTCGGCGGCAGTCTTCATCACCTGGGCGCCGACGGCGGTGCTGCCGGTGAACGACACTTTCGAGACGAGCGGATGCGCGCACAGCCGCGCGCCGACTTCGGCGCCGGTGCCGGTCACGACGTTCAGCACGCCCGCCGGCAGGCCCGCTTCGGCCGCGATCGCCGCGAGCGCGAGCTCGGGCAGCGGCGTGACCTCGGACGGTTTCAGCACGACGGTGCAGCCGGCCGCGAGCGCGGGCGCGAGCTTCCATGCGGTCGTCACCATCGGGAAATTCCACGGCACGATCAGCGCCGCGACGCCGGCCGGCTCGCGGCGGATCCATGCGCGATGCTCGGGGCCCGGCAGCGCGACGGCGGTTTCGCCGTCCGTGTCGAGCTGCTCGGCCAGGCCCGCGTAGTAGTCGAAGGTGGCGATCACGTCGCCGATATCGAGCTGCGCCTCGGCGAACGGCTTGCCGTTGTTCAGCGACTGCAGCGTCGCGAGGCGCGTGCGCTGCGCGTCGACGCCGCGCGCGATCGCGCGCAGCAGCGCGGCGCGCGCGGCGCCGGTCGTGCGTTTCCAGCCGGGGAACGCGCGGGAAGCGGCCTGCACCGCGCGTTCGACATCGACCTCGCCGCCTGCGTCGACGTCGGCGATGACCGTTTCGCTTGACGGATCGATGACGGGCAGCGTGGCGCCGCCGACACCGCGGCGCCACGCGCCGTCGATGAACAACTGCGTGTGCAGCGGCGGGTCGAATCGGAGATCGGCGGCCGGATTCATCGCTGCACCTGCTCGAACCATGCAGCTTCGTCGATTTCGATCACGGTCGGGATCGTGCGCGCCGCTGCGTCGTGCAGCTCGCGCGCCAGCGCGTCGGGCGTCGCGGCAGCGTGCGCCGCACAGCCGAAGCCGCGCGCGAGCGCGAGGAAATCCGGCGTGTACGGATCGACGCCGACCGGCGTGATGTCGCGCGCCACCATGTACTTGCGGATCTCGCCGTAGCCGCGGTTGTTCCACACGATCACGATCACCGGCAGGCCCGCCTCCACCGCGCTCGCGAGTTCCGGCAGCGTGAACTGCAGGCCGCCGTCGCCGATCAGGCAGACGACGGGGCGCGCGGGCGCCGCGAGCTTCGCGCCGATCGCGGCGGGCAGCCCGTAGCCGAGCGTGCCGTAGCCGGTCGACGAATTGAACCAGCTGCGCGGCGCCGGCGCATCGTGCGTGAAGTTGCCCACGTAGACGGGGCTCGTCGAATCGCCCGCGACGATCGCGCCGGGGAGCGCCGCGACGATCGTGTCGATCAGCCGCGCCTGCGCGCGCGCCGGGCCGTCGTAGCCGGCGGCGACCGCGGCGCGCACCGCCGCCACGCGCGCGGCGCCCCAGCCGGCCTCGGGCGCGGGCGCCGGCAGCTCGTGCAGCCGTGTCGACAACGCGCCGAGCGCCAGCCGGGCGTCCGCGGCGATCGCGAGGTCCGCGCGCAGGTTGCGCATCAGCTGTTGCGCGTCGATGTCGATGCGGATCAGGCGGCCGTCGATCGCGAAGCCGCCGTCGAACGCGACGTCGTAATCCGTTTCGCCGAGCTCGGTGCCGACGGCGAGCACCACGTCGGCGTCGCGGATCATCGCGCGCGTGGCCGGCAGCGACTGCGTCGAGCCGATCAGCAGCGGATGGCCGGCCGGCAGCAAACCCTTCGCGTTGATCGTCAGCGCGACCGGCGCGTGCAGGCGCTCGGCGAGTTCGCTCAACTCGGCCGCCGCGTGTACCGCGCCGCCGCCCGCGAGGATCAGCGGCCGGCGCGCGTGCGCGAGCAGCTCGGCGGCCGTCGCGAGCGCATGCGCGTCCGGCGCGGGTTTCGCGGGCCGTGCGGCCGGGATGGCCGGCATGTCGTGCGCCGGCATGACGATCACGTCGAGCGGAATCTCGATGTGCACCGGCCGCGGGCGCGCGCTCTCGAACACCGCGAACGCGCGCGCGAGGACTTGCGGCAGGTCGGCCGCGTCGAGCAGCGTGTGCGAGAACGCCGTGAGCCCCGCGAAGACGTCGCGCTGCGACGGCAGCTCGTGGAGGCGGCCGTCGCCGCTGCCGAGCTCGCGTCGCGCGTTGACGCTCGAGATCACCAGCATCGGAATCGAATCCGCGTAGGCCTGCGCCATCGCGGTCGCGATGTTGGTCATGCCGGGCCCCGTGATGATGAAGCAGACGCCGGGCCGGCCCGTGACGCGCGCATAGCCGTCGGCCATGAAGCCGGCGCCCTGTTCGTGGCGCGGCGTGACGTGGCGGATCGACGACGCGGCGAGGCCGCGGTAGAGCTCGACGGTATGCACGCCGGGAATGCCGAACACACATTCGACGCCGTGGCGTTCGAGCAGGCCGACGAGGGCTTCGCCACAGGTGCGGTGGCGGGCCTTGGGCGGTTCGGCCGTGGCCGCGTGGGCCTCGGCGACGCGGACAAGCGGTTCCGGATGGTTCATGGGTCGTGACGTGCCGGTTAGGAGTGGGAAGCGCCCCACGCGCAACGGAGGGGCATGGAGCCGATTGTCGTCGTCGATCCGGGCTGCCAACAATCGATTAGTTCTCATGGTGCGCATGAGCTTTGCGCATGGTGGGAGGGCGTGAAGGGGCGGGGAAGCGCAAGTAAGATGCCAGTGTGCGGCTTGGGAGGCGGGCGCCTCGATTGATGTGAGGAAAACGACGCGACGCTCGATATCGCGATGCTTCGTTTCAGCGCAAGCAAACCGGACATTCATTCGCATGCGGGTGCTGCTGCGCGCCGATCGAATGTCGGCCGCGCACGGCGCGATTCAGCCGGCCGCGCGCTTCGTTTTCGATGCGCGCGCCCCCCGCGCCGGCGCTTCGCCGATCTTCTCCCGCATCGCATCGATCAACGCGCGCACCTTCGGCGACGGCAGCCGTGTCGACGGGAACACCGCGTGAATCCCCGCCGGCGGCGAGCGCCACGCGGGCAGCAGGCGCACGAGCCGGCCCGCGGCGACGTCGTCCGCGATCGAGAAATCGGTCAGCAGCCCGAAGCCGCCGCCCGCCAGCGCGATCGCGCGGCACGCGGTCGCGGTGTTCGACACGACGTGCGCGGTGCAGCGCACCGACGCCTTGCCGCCGCGCGCATTCTCCAGCTCGAGCGTCTGCGGGCGCGGCAGCGTCGACAGCATCACGAACGGCAGCGCGGCCAGCGCCGCCGGGTCGCGCGGCAGCCCCCAGCGCGCGACGAACGCCGGGCTCGCGACCGGCCATTTCTCGTAGTCGCCCAGCCGCACCGCGCGGTAGTTCGAATCCGCGAGCCGGCCGATGCGGATCGCAACGTCGATGTTGTCCGCGACGAGGTCGACGAGCCGGTCGTTCGCGATGAGCTCGACGTCGAGCGCCGGATGCGCGTCGCGCAATGCGACGATCGCCGGCGCGACCACCTGCGCGCCGTAGTCGATCGGCGCGCTCACGCGCAGCGTGCCGCGCAGCGGCCCCGTTTCCGACGACACCGCGTCGAGCGCGCTTTCCGCCGCGCGCACGATGTCGCGGCACGCGTCGTAGAACGCGCGCCCCGCGTCGGTCACGGCCAGCCGCCGCGTGGTGCGCACCAGCAGGTTCGCGCCGACTTCCGATTCGAGCCGCTGCATGTGCGTGCTGACCACCGTCTTCGCGAGGCCGAGCCGTTCCGCCGCGGCCGTCAGCGAGCCCGCTTCGACCACCGCCACGAAAACCGCGAGCCGGTTCAGGTTCACGTCGCGCAGATCCGCCATCGTCGATTGTCCTGTCAAAGAGGAAGATGTTTCCACGATTATCCGTCTTCTGGCGACGCGTGGCGCGCGTTACGCTGGGCCGTCCGTCGCCGATTCCCGGCGGCGCCCGTTTCTGGAGTGTTTCCATGCCTGCTGCCGACAAGCCGTCCGCGCCGATCCGCGTGTGGTCGTTTCCGCTGTCCGGCCACGCGCATCGCGTGCGCCTGTTCCTGTCGCTGCTCGACGTGCCGTTCGAAACCATCGACGTCGACCTGCGCGGCGGCGAGCAGCGCCAGCCGGCGTTCCTCGCGCTGAATCCGTTCGGGCAGGTGCCGGTGATCGACGACGGCGGCACCGTGCTGTGCGATTCGAACGCGATCCTCGTCTATCTCGCGAAGCGCTACGGCGACGCGCACTGGCTGCCCGACGATCCGGCCGGCGCGGCGGCCGTGCAGCGCTGGCTGTCGCTCGCGGCGGGGCCGATCGCATCGGGCCCGGCCGCGGCGCGGCTCGTCACCGTGTTCGGCGCGCCGCTCGATCACGATGCGGCGAAGCGCACCGCGCTCAGGCTGTTCGACGCGATCGACGCCGAGCTGGCGCACAAGCCGTTCGTGGCCGGCACGCGCCCGACCATTGGCGACGTCGCCGCGTATTCGTACATCGCGCATGCGCCGGAAGGCGGCGTGTCGCTCGACCCGTATCCGCACCTGCGCGCATGGCTGGCGCGCGTGGAGGCGCTGCCCGGCTTCGTCGCGATGCCCACGACTCGCGCCGGCTTGCTCGCCGCGTAGCGCGCCGGGTCAATTTCCTCAGGAGTGCAAGCGATGACCGCGCCGACTGCCGTGATACCGGGCTGGGAGCTGGACGTTTCGCCGTTTCATGCGGGCGAGCTCGCCGTGCAGCGGCAGGCGGGCGTCGCCGATGCGGCGGCCGCCGTCGGCCAGCGCGGCATCCGGCGCTTCATGCCCGACCAGCACCGCACGTTCTTCGCGCAATTGCCGCTGTTCGTGCTCGGCGGCGTGGATGCGAGCGGCCAGCCGTGGGCGACGCTGCGCGTCGGCGCGCCGGGCTTCGTGCGCTCGCCCGACGCGCGCACGCTGCGGATCGCGGGCGACACGCCGCCCGGCGATCCGCTCGCCGATACGTGGCGGCCCGGCGCGCCGCTCGGCGGGCTCGGCATCGAGTTCGACACGCGGCGGCGCAATCGCGTCAACGGCGTCGTGCAGGCCGTCGACGGCAATGCGCTGACGATCGCCGTCGAGCAGAGTTTCGGCAACTGCGCGAAGTACATCCAGGGGCGCGTGCCGACGGTCGCGCCGCGCGCGGCTGGCGCGCCGCATGCGATCGAACGGTCGGTCCGTCTGAGCGACGCCGATCGTGCGCTGATGTCGCGCGCGGATACGTTCTTCGTCGCGAGCGCGAACACGTCGGCGGATGCGGGCGCGGCGCGCGGCGTGGACGTGTCGCATCGCGGCGGGATGCCGGGCTTCGTGCGCGTCGACGATGCGACGCTGACCACGCCGGACTTCAGCGGCAACCGCCTGTTCAATACGCTCGGCAACCTGCATCACGATCCGCGCGCGGGGCTGCTTTTCATCGATTTCGAGCGCGGCGATCTGGTGTATGTCGCCGCGCTGGCCGAGATCGTCTGGGACGGGCCGCTCGTCGCGTCGTTCGACGGCGCGCAGCGGGTCGTGCGGTATCGCGTGCAGGAAGTGCGGCGCAGCCCGGCGGCGCTGCCGTTGCGCTGGTCGCCGGTCGAATGGGCGCCGCAGTTCGTCACGGACATGGGGCAGGGCGGCGCGGGGGACGCGGCTTCATCGCAAGCGCAGGCGTCAGCCGTAGCCGGATCGGCATGGCGGCCGATGCGCGTCACCGGCATCGTCGACGAAGCGCACGCGATCCGCTCGTTCCACTTCGAAGCGCCAGACGGCGGCGCATTGCCGTCGTACGAAGCCGGGCAGCACATGCCGATCCGCGTCGCGATTCCGGGGCGCGATACGCCGGCGATGCGCAGCTACACGCTGTCCGCCGCGCCCGGTGGCCGCCGCTACCGGATCACCGTCAAGCGCGAGGGCGTCGTGTCGGCATGGCTGCACGACCATGCGCGGATCGGTGCGACCGTCGACGCGCAAGCACCGCGCGGCCTGTTCACGTTCGACGCGGCGAGCCCGCGCCCGGCCGTGCTGATCTCGGCCGGCATCGGCATCACGCCGATGATCGCGATGCTCGGCCAGGCGCTGGCCGGCGACCACCCGGCGCGGCGCGTGTATTTCTTGCATGGCGCGCGCACGCCGGCCGACCGGCCGTTCGCGGCGGAACTGATGCGCCGGGCTGCCGCCGATGCGCGCTTGTCGCTGCACTGGTTCGACAGCCGGCCGGGTGACGACCAGAGCGGGATCGCGCAGCCGGGCCGACTCGATGTCGCGCAACTGAAGCGCATCCTGCCGTTCGACGACTACGACTTCTACCTGTGCGGGCCGTCCGCATTCATGCGCGATTTGTATGAAGGCTTGCGCGCGCTCAACGTGGCGGACGAACGCATCCGCTTCGAGGCGTTCGGGCCGTCGAGCGTGACGCGCCGGCCGACCCGCGCGGCCGGCGTGCCGACGGGCGACGTCAAACAGGTCGCGTTTCGCCGTGCGGGGCGCGAAGCCGCATGGGCGCCCGGCGGCGGCACGTTGCTCGAGCTGGCCGAAGCGCACGGCATCGCGGCACCGTTCGAATGCCGCTCGGGCGCATGCGGCACGTGCGCGACGCGCGTGCTGTCCGGGCAGGTCGATTACGCGCACGCGCCGGATGCCCCTGTCGAGCCGGGCTGTGCATTGCTCTGCGTCGCACACCCGGCTGCCGGCGCCGAAGAGCCGCTGGTGCTCGATCTCTGACCCGCCTGCGGCACCATGCCGCGGTGCCGCGCGGCGTGGCCGGATGCGCCCGGACCCGCGGATTCAGGCGTCGACGGGCAGCACGCGATGTGCTGCCCGAAAAGCGTTCGCAACTGCTTCTTTTTTCGTGTGCCGATCGGATCGACCATCACGTCAACCGATACGTAGAAAGGAGCAAAACCATGAAACTGCTCGGCATGATCCGCCTGGTCCTGTGGAGTTTCTTCGGCGTGCGCAACAGCAAGGCGCACGCGAAGGATCTCGCGAACGTCAACTTCACGATGCTGCCGTTCGTGGCCATCATTCTCGCCGTGCTCGTCGGGGCCGTGATTTACGGCGTCGTGCATCTGGTCGCCGAGCCGACGTCGACGATGCAGGGTTTCTGAGCGCGCCACCGTCCCCGGGGCGCCACGCGCACCCGGAAGCGGCGGTCGCGCCGCCCGGCCATCGCGCCACGCGACCGACTCCGCCAACCCCTCCCGCCGTTCCCCCTCCTTTTCCCGCTCCGGCCCGATTCCCCGGCCGCCACCCCCGCACGGGGTAAAATGCGCGCCGCAACGCGTTGCGCGCCCGGGCGTCGCGATCGGGCCACGGCGCTGCCGCCGCCCGCCGCGCGACATGCCGGCGGATGCCCGTCGCGCATGCGACGAACCGGCGACGCGCGCCCGCGTGCCGCCCGGCGCGGCACCGATCCGACTTCCCCTGATGCGTATTCCGGACCGATCGGCAGGCCCATGGCCTCGTCGCCGGCCGGCGCGCATCGGCAGGCGGCTTCGACAGATTGAGCGGCGAGTTTCAGATCCGGAAAGATGACAGTGAACAGAACAACTGCGTCGCCCGCACGGCGGCGGCGCGCGTGTGTCGGCATGGGGCTCGGCATGACGCTTTTCGCCGCGCAGGCGGGCGCGGCCACCGGCGACGTGCCGGGCGCGGCCTCGAATGCGGACGCGCCGGCCGGCGCCGCCACGCTGCCGGCCATCACGGTGAGCGGTGCGCGCGGCACTGCGCTGCGCGCGCGCACGGCCTCGGTTGCCGGGTACGACGATGCGCCGCTGCACGACACGCCCGCGTCGGTCAGCGTCGTGACCCGCGCGCAGATGGACGATCAGCAGGCGAAGCGGCTCAGCGACGTGGTGAAGAACGACGCGTCGGTCAACAACGCATACGCGCCGGTCGGCTATTTCGAAGGGTTTGCGATTCGCGGCTTCCCGGTCGACCTCGCCAGCGCAATCCGGATCGACGGCCTGACCGTGTCGGGCGAGCAGAACGTGCCGCTCGAGAACAAGGAGCGCGTCGAGATCCTGAAGGGGCTGGCGGGCATCGACAGCGGCGTCGTCGCGCCGGGCGGCGTGATCAACTTCGTGACCAAGCGCTCCGCGAACGTCGCGAGCGTGACCACGGGTGTCGACAGCCGCGGCTCGACGTCGGCCGCGGTGGATCTCGGCCGGCGCTTCGGCGTCGACAACCAGTTCGGCATCCGGATCAACGCGGCGAAGGAGAACATGCACTCGTACGTCGACGGGACGAACGGCCGCCGCACGTTCGGGTCGATCGCCGCGGACTGGGACATCAGCCCGCGCGCGAGCCTGCAGCTCAATGCCGAGTTCCAGCAGTGGATCCAGCGTTCCGCGCCCGGCTATCAGTTGCTCGGCGGCACCGTCGTGCCGTCGGTCAAGACGACGTCGAAGGCGCTCGGCACGCAGCCGTGGGCGAAGCCGCTGACGACCGATGCGCTGAATCTCAACGCGCGCTTCGACTACCAGTTCAACGACGACTGGAAAGCCTATGTCGCCGCGGGCCGCAGCCGCACGATGATCGACGACAACAGCGCGTTCGCGTACGGGTGTTCGTACGCGGCGAGCTGCGCGGCCGGCAACACGTCGCCGTTCTTCTTCGGCGCGAACGGCGATTACGACGTGTACGATTTCCGCAGCCCGGGCGAATACCGCCGCAACGACGACGTGCGCGCGGTGGCGACCGGCAAGTTCGCGACCGGGCCGCTGCGGCACGAGCTGACCGTCGGCACGAGCGTGCAGCGGCGCGTGGTGCACATGGCCGACGCCGTGTACGACTATGTCGGCAGCGAGAACATCTACGGCCCGGACACCACGTTCGCGCCGTCCTCGAACGTCGCGGGGCCGTCGTATCCGCGGCTCGACGCGTGGCAGTACGCGGTGTTCGGCGTCGACCGGGTCAGCATCGGCGATCACTGGCAAGTGCTCGCGGGCGGCAAGGAAGTGCTGCTGCGGCAGCGGAGCTGGAGCAGCCTCGACGGCCCGCAGACCCGCACCGACCGCTCCGTGTTCCTGCCGCAGGTTGCGCTGGTCTACAAGCCGGTGAGCGCGCTGTCGCTCTATGCGTCGTACAGCAAGGCGCTGTCGCTCGGTGATCAGGCGCCGGTGCGCGCGAGCAACGCGTATGCGTTCCTGCCGCCGGTCGAATCGCATCAGGTCGAAGTCGGCGCGAAGTACGACTGGCTCGATCGCTTGAGCCTCACGGCCGCCGTGTTCTCGATCAGCAAGCCGTTCCAGTTCGCGCAGCCCGACGCGTCGAACAGCAGCTACACGTTCGTGCAGCGCGGCACGCAGCGGCACCAGGGGATCGAGCTCGGCGCGGCGGGGCAGCTCACGCGGCGGCTGTCGCTGACCGCGTCCGTCGCGGCGATTCGCGCGCGTGCGTACGATTCGGGCTCGCCGGCCTACGAGGGGCATCAGGTCATCAACGTGCCGGCGCTGCGCGCGTCGCTGTATGCGGACTATGCCGTGCCGGGCGTCGCGGGGCTCGACGTGCTCGGCGGCGTCGACTACAGCGCGAGCCGCAACGCGAACGAGGAGGGCTCCGCGCGGGTGCCGTCGTGGTTCGTGTTCAATCTCGGCGCGCGCTATGCGACGAAGATCGGCGGGCACCGCACCGTGCTGCGCGTGTCGGTCGACAACCTGTTCAACAAGTTCTACTGGCGCGACGCGGGCGAGCAGCAGGGCGACGCGTACCTGTTCGCCGGCGCGCCGCGCACCGCGCGCATGTCGTTGACGGTCGATTTCTGAGCGCCGCGCTGACTACACTGGAGAGTACGAACGATGTCCACCCTTGAAATCGCCGGCGTGATCGTCAGCGCGCTCGCGATCTGGCTGACCGCGAAGCGGCGCATGCTGTGCTGGCCCGTGGGGCTCGCGTCGGTCGCGCTGTACGGCTGGATCTTCTTCGACGCGAAGCTGTATTCGGACATGCTGCTGCAGGGCGCATTCGCGGTGCTGCAGGTGTATGGCTGGCGGCGCTGGCTCGCGCAGCGCGACGGCGCGGTGGCCGGCGATCACGCAGCGCACGGCGCGGTGGTGCCGGTCAGCGGCGTCACCGCCACGAAGGTGTTGCCGGACCTGCTCGCGGCGGTGGTGGGCAGCGCGCTGCTCGGCGGCATCATGGCGCGCTGGACCGATGCCGCGCTGCCGTTCGTCGACGCGTCGCTGACGGCGTTCAGCCTCGTCGCGCAGTACTGGACCGCGCGCCGCTACATCGCGTCGTGGGGCCTTTGGATCGTCGTCAACGTGGTCTACGTCGGGATGTTCATCGTCAAGGAGCTGTACCTCACCGCGGGGCTGTATGCGCTGTTCATCGGGCTTGCCGTCGTCGGCTGGCGCGACTGGCGTAACGCGGCCGCGGCGGTGCGCGCGGCGGCGGGCGCCGCGGTGCTCGCGCCGCGCGAACGCGGGCTCTGATTCGTTTCCGGAGGAATGTCGCCGATGTCCAATCCGACCGAGCCGACCGCGCTGGCGGCCCATGCCGCGGCCGACGCGGTCGCGCCGCCGCAGTTCGGCGTCGACGGCGAGCAGGCCGAACGCGACTGGCCGCTGATCACGCGCGACGAGGCCGCCGCGATCCTCGCGCGGATCGACGGCGCCGGCGCGCCGGCGCGGCTCGCATGGCACAGCCCGCGGCCGTTTTCAGCGGCGGTGCTGGTGCATACCTCCAGCGGCCGCGCGCTGTTCGTGAAGCGCCACCACGTGCGGATCCGCGACGTCGGAGGCCTCGAGGAAGAACATCGGTTCATCGCGCACCTGCGCGGGCACGGCATCCCGGTGCCCGACATCCTGGCGGACCGCGACGGCGCGACGGCCGTGACGCTCGGCGACTGGACCTACGAAGTGCATGCGGTCGCGCCGGGCGTCGACGCGTATCGCGGCGTGATGTCGTGGAAGCCGTTCATGCATGTGTCGCATGCATACGAGGCCGGCGGCGCGCTCGCGCGGCTGCATCGCGCGGCGGCCGGATTCGACGCGCCGGCGCGGCCGGTGCGGCTGCTGCTGTCGAGCTTCAGGGTGCTGTCGTCGGACGATCTGCCCGGCGCGCTCGAACGCTGGGTCGACGCGCAGCCGCTGCTGGCGCGCGCGCTGGCAGCGCGCAACTGGCGCGACGACATCGCGGCCGCGATCGGCCCGTACCACGCGCGCTTTGCACCGCTGCTGCCCGCGCTGCCGCCGCTGTGGACGCATGGCGACTGGCATGCGTCGAATCTGCTGTGGAGCAACGGCGAGCCCGGCGCGCAGGTGCGCACGGTGCTCGATTTCGGGCTGTCGGACCGGACCTGTGCGGTGTACGACATCGCGGTCGCGATCGAGCGCAATGCAATCGACTGGATGGCGCCGGCGGATGCGCGCCGGATCGAGTACGCGCAGATCGATGCGCTGCTCGACGGTTACGAATCGATCACGCCGCTCAGCGATGACGCGTACGCGGCATTGGTGGGGCTGCTGCCGATCGTGCACACCGAGTTCGCGTTGTCGGAGGTCGCGTATTTCGACGGCATCGTCGGCTCGCCGGAGACGGTCGATGTCGCGTACGACGGCTACCTGATCGGGCATGCGCGCTGGTTCGGCGAGCAGGACGGGCGGCAGTTGCTCGCGTGGCTGGCGAATCGCCGGCGGGCGCGCAACGCGGGGGCATAGGCTGCGCGCGAGCGGCGGCGCGCTGCCCGCCGCCGGCGCACGCCTGCGTCGTCAAAGCTGCGCGAGCGCCTGGTCGAGATCCGCGATCAGGTCGTCGATATGCTCGATCCCGATCGACAGCCGCACGGTTTCTTCCTTCACGCCCGCCTTCGCGAGTTCCGCCGGCGACAGCTGCCGATGCGTGGTCGACGCCGGATGCGTCGCGAGCGATTTCGTGTCGCCGATGTTGACGAGCCGCGTGAACAGCTTCAGCGCATCCTGGAACTTCGCGCCGGCCGCGCGGCCGCCGCGCACGCCGAAGGTCAGGATTCCCGGCGCGCGGCCGGACAGGTAGCGCGTGACCAGCGCATGATCCGGATGATCGGGCAGCCCCGCGTAATTCACCCACTCGACCTGCTCGTGACGCGCGAGGTGCTGCGCGATCTTCAGCGCGTTGTCGCTGATGCGCTCGACGCGCAGCGCGAGCGTCTCGATGCCCTGCAGGATCTGGAACGCGTTGAACGGCGAGATCGCCGCGCCCATGTTGCGCAGCGGC
>Ga0157367_1000652_pt1 | contig 16465 bp, 11 predicted proteins | sample AttbisABBM2_FD_113142 | JGI IMG/M metagenome (GOLD analysis project Ga0157367, IMG submission 113142) | Fungus gardens microbial communities from leaf cutter ant in Botucatu, State of São Paulo, Brazil - Atta bisphaerica ABBM2 | ecosystem: Host-associated > Fungi > Mycelium > Unclassified ...
GAGCCGGTTCGCCATCGTCATCGCCTCTTCCTGGTCGTGCGTGACCATGATGCAGGTGACGCCGACCTTGTTCAGGATGTTGACGAGCTCGATCTGCGTGCGCTGGCGGATCTGCTTGTCGAGCGCGGACATCGGCTCGTCGAGCAGCAGCAGCTTCGGGCGCTTGACGAGCGAGCGCGCGAGCGCGACGCGCTGCTGCTGGCCGCCCGACAGCTGGTGCGGCTTGCGCTTCGCGTACTTGCCCATCTGCACGAGCTCGAGCGCCGCATGCACGCGCTCCTTCAGCTCGGCCTTCGGCACGCCTTCCTGCTTGAGGCCGAACGCGACGTTCGATTCGACCGACATGTGCGGGAACAGCGCATACGACTGGAACATCATGTTCACGGGCCGCTTGTACGGCGGCATCTGCGCGAGGTCCTCGCCGTCGATGAGGATCTTGCCCGACGTGACCGTCTCGAGGCCCGCGAGCATCCGCAGCAGCGTCGACTTGCCGCAGCCCGAGCTGCCGAGCAGCGCGAACAGTTCGCCCTTGCGCACCGTCAGGTTGACGCTGCGCACCGCTTCGGTCTCGCCGAATTTCTTGACGACGTCGATGATCTGGACAAAATTCTCGGCGCGCGTGTCGGCGCCGGACGAAGGAATGAAGGACGGCGCGCCCGCAACCGGCGCACTCGACTGGCTATTCATGATGTGCTGCTTCTCTCCTGCGTTTTGACGAACAAAGCCCCCGGGGGTACCAGGGGCTTCATGACTGCATGCGATGCTCCGGCTCGCGTCAGCGTCCCGACTTCAGCTCGGTCCACAGACGCGTCTGCAGGCGCTGGATCTCCGGCGGCAGCGGCTTGAGCAGGAACAGCGTCTTCACGACGTCGGCCGGCGGGTAGACGGCCGGGTCGTTCGCGACGTCAGGCCGCACATACTTGCGTGCCTCGGCGTTCGCGCTCGGGTAGTAGACCGCGTTCGTGATCGCCGCGTGAACCTTCGGATCCTCGATGTAGTTGATCCACTGCAGCGCGGCGTCCTTGTTCTTCGCGTCCTTCGGGATCGCCATCACGTCGAACCAGACCGGTGCGCCGCCCTTCGGGATGTAGTACTCGACCTTGTACGGCTTCTTCGCTTCCATCGCGCGATGCTTCGCGATCACGACGTCGCCCGACCAGCCGAACGCGAAGCACAGGTCGCCGCCGACCAGGTCGTTGATGTAGCCCGACGAGTTGAACTGCGTGATGTACGGACGGATCTTCTTCAGCACGTCCATCGCGGCCTTGTAGTCGGCCGGGTTCGTGCTCATCGGGTCCTTGCCGATGTAGTGCAGCGTCGCCGCGAACATCTGGTCCGGCGCGTCGAGCACCGACACGCCGCACGCCTTCAGCTTCGAGATGTTCTCCGGCTTGAACAGGATGTCCCAGTTGTCGAGCGGCACCTTGCCGAGGATCTGCTGGGCCTTGTTCACGTTGTACGCGAGGCCGGTCGTGCCGTACGCCCAGGGCACCGAGAACTTGTTGCCCGGATCGGCGCCGGCGACGAGCGCCATCAGTTGCGGATCGAGATACTTGAGGTTCGGCAGCTTCGACTTGTCGAGCGGCGCGAAGATGCCGGCGGCGATCTGCTTGCCTGCGTAGTTGCTGGTCGGCACGACGATGTCGTAGCCCGAGCTGCCCGTCAGGAGCTTCGCCTGCAGCGTGTCGTCGCTGTCGTAGTTGTCGTAGCGGACCTTGACGCCGCTCTGCTTCTCGAAGTTCGGGATCGTGTCCTTCGCAATGTAGTCCGACCAGTTGTAGACATTGAGCTGCGTATCCTTCGCCGCCGCCGCCGATGCGCCCACGCACAGTGCGAGCGCTGCGAACCGGCCCACTACCTTTGCTTTCATCCCGTTCTCCCTCCGGCCGGACCCGCGCCCGGCTGCCTCGTCATGGCGGCGCATTCTGGCGCTCCGCCCCTCGAAAACCCCGAAAACTACCATCATTCGCGCTCCGTCACAAAAAAATCATGCCGGTGTCGCGCAAACGGAACAGATTCCCGCCGCCGGCCGATCCGGCCGCCCGTGCGGCGGAGCATTCCGGGGGAAATTCTATCGGGTAATCGGCGGCTGTCCACCTGGAAAAACAGGCGGTGGCGAAACCGCCGCCGAGCGCCGGACGAGCGGCTTGTCCGGCAGCGCGGCGCATGCTGCCGTTTCACAGGTGAAATCGCGACGCGCGTCGCACGCCCGGCCCCAGCCGCCAGGGCCGGCCCGCTGTTGGCCGCGGCCATCATCGACCGCTTGGCCGTACTGTCACGACGACGTACCGGGACAGCATGCCGGCCGCACCCGCCAGGCCACCCGGCTCCGATGCACTAAAATGACGACCCGACGATTCCACTGCGCCCCCTCCGATGGCCTCCAATCTCCACGACCTGCCCGACAGCCCCTGCATCGGCGTGTGTTCGACCCTCTTCGACGACGTCTGCAAGGGCTGCGGCCGAACAGCCGCCGAAGTCTCGAACTGGGTGTTCCTGAGCGACGACGAAAAACACGCGGTGTGGGAACGCATCACGCGCGAAGGCACGGCGATGCGCTTCCAGTACGACAAGCTGTAATAATTCCTCTCGCGCCGGCGCATGCCGACGCGATGCACACGGCCGGGCTCCCGCCTGTGCGCGTGCGAGCCGCTCGTCGGCCGACCGAACGCTGCGTATCGCGCGCAGCCGCGGCGTTGGCCACGCGCCCCGCCTGGTTCCCTGCCTGCGTCGCCCCCCGCGCCCCAACGCGACAAACACGGCGACATTCGTTTCCCTTCATCCTTCCCGCCGCCGGCAAGCCCCATGGCCGGCATGACGCCGTGCGCCGGCAATCCCGACCGGCGATTGCCGACTGACGTGTCAAGGCCGCGTCATGCCCGATCTTCGAAATCATCCGCCGAGATCGAATCGATACCGCTTCATCTTTATTGAAGCTGAAAAGTATTTCATTTGACATTCGTAACGATCAAAACACCAGTTACTCCGAGACAAACCCGATTATTTTCACGAATAGAAATTTCAGATTCCATAAAAACAATCGTGAAAATTTGTACATGTCCGATTTCAATTTCAGAATCCAATTGATAAATTCCACCTCGCTCACCGGAAATATCGGCGGGTGAATTTCTCTCCATTAGTCAAAAATCCGGATCCCCCGAATCAAATTCGGAATTCCGGCTTATTACCTGGAACCCCTTCAAATGAAATTCATTAAGATGACGAACAAGATGTCCGGCCTCGTGACTGCGGGCCTGCTCGCGATGTGCAGCGCATCCGCGTTCGCCGAGTCGTTCGAAGTCAAGGTCACCGGCAAGATCAAGCCCGGCGCCTGCACGCCGACGCTCGCCGGCGGCGGCACGTTCGATTACGGACTCATCGGCACGGCTGAACTCAGCCCCACCGAGCCCACGCTGCTCACGATCCATTCGGATTCGATCACGATCACCTGCGACGCCGCCGCCCGCGTCGCACTGACGGCGCAGGACAATCGTGCCGGCACTGGCGCATTCTCCGGCAATATCAATTTCTTCGGCATGCCCAACTCAACCATCACGCAATTCGGTCTCGGCACGGCCGGCGGCAAGAATATCGGCGCCTTTGCATTCCGGTTCAGAAAAAACTCGTTCCAGGCAGATGGCGTGGCTGTCGATTCGATTTATTCGAAAACCAGCGGCGCCACCTGGATCACGTCCGACGGAATCGCCGAAAGGACCGGAGGCTACGAGTCCTGGGCAGCGAAAGGCAAGTTGGTGCCGGTCGCGGCGAAGGTTTTCACCGGCACGCTCGACGTGCAGGCCGCCATCGACAAGACGTCGAATCTCGACGTGAGCCAGGAAATCAATCTCGACGGCCTCGCGACCGTCTCGCTCGTGTACCTGTAATTCCGGTACGCCCCTTTCCGTCGATTGTCTTTATCGCCTGACAGGCGTCGACTGTGCCGCCGCTTCGGCGAAGCGGCGGCACAACGCACGCTTGCGCCAACAGGTAGCCGATTCCATGAAATTCCCTGCGATCCATTCCCTGCGGTTGTCGTTGTTCGTCCCTCTCCTCGGTGGCCTGATCGGCGCGAACGCCGTACATGCAATGGGCGTCGTGCCCGATACGTCCGTGGTGATCGTCGACGAGGCCGATGGCGAAGGAACGATCTCGGTCAGAAACACCGACGACCAGCCGACGCTCCTTCATACGACGATCGAGCCCATTCCCGAAGACCCGGCCGAGCTCGTCATCGCGACGCCCCCGGTCGCGCGGGTCGAAGGCGGCGCTGCGCAACTCGTCCGGTTCGTACTCGCCGGAAACGAACCGCTCGCAACGCAGCGCCTCGCACGCGTGACGTTCTCCGGCATTCCACCGAAGCGCCAGGGCCGGAACGAGATCCGGACGATCCTTCGCCAGAACCTGCCCGTCCTGGTCCAGCCGCGCGACCTCGAGCGCAACGATGCGCCGTGGGCGCTGCTGAAGTGGTCGATCGACGGCGGCGAACTGGTCGTGCGCAACGACAGCCGCTACGTGGTGCGCCTCGAACAGAAAGTGCAGTTGCTGCCGACGCAGCAGATCGTGTCGCTGCCGGCGCCTTACGTGCTGGCCGGACAGGCGCGCCGGATCGCGTTGCCCAGCGGCGCTGCCGCCATGCCAGAGCGCGTCCGCCTGTTTCCCGCCACGGTCTATGGCTACTCGGTCGATCACTACGACGCGCCGCTCGACCTCGGTACGGCCGGTGCGGTCACGCGCCGGTAAGCGCCGTGCGGCCGTTTCCGGACCTGCAACGGCGGGTGCCGCCCGTAACCGGGACGTACTGCTCGCGTTCGGGCTGTCCATCGTCGCAGGCAGCACACCATGCGCCGCCACCTCCGGCGCCGGCGGCGCCCCGCCCGACGCGCTCGAATTCGACACGGGCGCGCTGCGTGAGCAAGGCATCGACGCCACGGCCGCCCGCTACTTCGAGCACGCGCCACGCTTCGCACCCGGCACCGCGCCCGTCAGGCTGACGGTCAACGGCAGGCGCGCCGGTCGCGCCGATGCGCGGTTCGACGACAACGGAAACCTGTGTGCCACGCCCGCCCTGCTGCATGCGGCCGGCCTCGTCGTCCCCGATGCGTTCCGCGCTGCGGTCGCGCCGGCCGCGCGTCCCGACGCGGCCCCATGCCACGACTACCGGCGCTTCTATCCGCAGACGATCATCACGCTGCGCCCGGCCGACGGCGCCATCGACCTCGTCGTGCCGGCCGACGCGCTCGCTGCGACCCGGCGCACGCCCGGCGCGTTCGAGCGCGGCGGCTTCGCCGGGCTCGTCAACTACGACCTGCTCGCGACGACGACGCGCACCCCCGCCGGCACATCGCAATACTGGCAGGCCACGACCGAAGCCGGGTTCAACGCGTCGGACTGGATCGTCCGCAGCAGCCAGATCGTCACGGCCGTGGACGGGCACGTCGACGTCAACCATCAGGCGGCCTACGCGCAGCGCACGTTCGCGTCGCTCGGCACGACGTTGCAGGCGGGGCAGATCGTCCCGCGCTCGACGCTGTTCGCGACCGGCCGGATGTTCGGCCTGCAGACGTTTCCCGACGAAGCGCTTGCCGCCGCGCCCGGGACGGCCGCACGGGTGACCGGGATCGCGCGTACGCAGGCGCGCGTCGAGGTGCGCCAGCTCGGCGTGCTGATTCACACGTCGCAGTTGCCGCCTGGCCCTTTTGCGCTGGGCGATCTGCCGCTCGTCAGCGGCACTGCGGATCTCGACGTGACGATCGTCGAGGCAACGGGCGACGCGCAGCATTTCGTCGTGCCGGGATCGTCCCTGTCCGGCGCCGGGCTCGCCGCCGCGCAAGGGCTGGCGATCGCGGTCGGCCGCCTGCAGAACGACGGATACGCGCAGGCCCCGTGGCTCGCGACCGCCACCCACGGCTGGCAGATCCGGCAACGCGCCCGGCTGAACGCCGGCATCCTGGTGTCGTCGCCGTTGCAGTCGGGCGCTGCGAGCGTCGAATTCGTCCCGCTTGCCGGCGTCGATGCGGCCGTCGGCATCGACATCAGCCGTACCGCCGGTCGACGCGGCACCCAGGCCCGTGTCACCGTGGCGAGCAACCGCGACACGGCGCTGAGCGCCAGCGCGTCGTATGCACGGCGCACGTCCGGATACCGGGAGTTGACCGATGCCGTCCTCTCGACGGACGCATTCACGCCGCCCTCGCACACGCAATTCGCCGCCGCGCTCGGCTGGCACGATCGCGCGCTCGGCATGCTGTCGCTCGACTACACGTGTGTCGGGGTATTCGACGGCCCCGACATGCAACGCATCGCCGGCATGTGGACCCGTCCGTTCGGGCGCGGATCGATTTCGCTGAACGTAAGCCGTACGCTCGGCACCCGCGGCGCGGGCGGCACCCAGGTCTACGTCAGCGTGGCCGTGCCGGTCGGCCAGCGCAGCGTCGGCGCATACGCGAACGTCACGGGCGACTCGCTGCGCTCCGGCGCCCGCTATTCCGACACGTTCGGCCGCACCGGCAGCTACAGCGTCGCGGCCGACTACGACACCGCGAACCGTTCGCCGTCGCTACGCGCGACTGTCAGCGCCACGCCAGGCCATACGCGTGCGACCGTGAACGCCAGCCTCTACGGCGCCGGCCGTTCGACAATCGGTGTCAATCTGCGCGGCGCGGTCGCCCTGCTCGATGGCGTCGGCATGCTGTCGCCGTACGAGATTCGCGACACGTTTGCGCTCGCCAGCGTCGGCGATCGCGCCGGCATCGAACTCGCGACGCCGTCCGGCCCGGTCTGGACCGATCGGCGCGGCCGAGCCGTCATCGCATCGCTGCCCGCATACGCGCAGACGTTCATTCGGGTCAACACGAAAAGCCTGCCGCGCAACCTCGACCTGAAGAATGGGCTGCAGACCGTCGAAGCCGGACGCGGCTCGGTCAGCCGCGTCGAATTTGCCGTCGAGCAAACGCGACGCGTGCTGCTGACCGTGACGCAAGCGAACGGCGCGTTGCTGCCGACGCTGTCGACCGTCATCGACGACGGCGACCGGTTCGTGACCGTCAGCGGAGGCGAAGGCAAGCTGCTGCTCACGGGCGCCCAACTGACCAAGCCGCTGCGGATCGCATTACCGAACGGGAAGCGCTGCCGCCTGACGTTCGCGCTGCCGGACGTGCCGCCCGTCGCGACGCGCTACTACGAACGGGCCGACGCGCGCTGCGCGTCATCGCCCGATCCGGCCACGGGCAGCACATAAAAAAAAGCGGCACGCATACCGCCGTGCCGCCAACCCCAACTCTGTTCTTTTACGCGTTCAGAACTTCATCCCGACGCCCACGCCGACGATCAGCGGATCGATGTGCAGCGTGCCGATCGACTTGTCGCCGAGCGTCGCATCGGTACTCATCCAGATCTTCTTCACGTCGACGTTGACGAACACCTTCTTCGTCACCTGCACGTCGACGCCGAACTGCAGCGCGGGCCCGAAGCTGCTCTTCTCGATCGACACGCCCTGCCCGCCGACGTTGAGCCCGTTGTTGTAGAAGTACGTGTAGTTCAGGCCCGCGCCCACGTACGGACGCACCTTGCCGGCATGGTTGAAGTGGTACTGCAGCAGCAACGTCGGCGGCAGCACGTTCACGCCGCCGAGGTCGCCGAGGCTCGACGTCGCCTGGTGCCGCGACGTGCCGAGGATCAGCTCGACGCCGAGATAGTCGCGAATCATGTACGTGAAATCGAGCTCAGGCACGATCGCGTTCTTCACGCCGACGTTGATCGCGCCCAGCGTGTCGCTGCCGCGCTCGTTCGGCTGGATGCTGATCGCGCGCAGCCGGGCCAGAAAGTCGCCCTGGTAAATGCCATCGCCCTGCGAAGCGGCGTGCGACAGTGTCGGCATCGCGGCGAGGCTCGCGGCACATGCCGCGGCAGTCATACAGTTTCGAATCGTCTTGTGCATCATCTTACGAACCCCCTAGGAACGGCCTCCATTCTGTCGGCAGGGTCTTTCCCTCATCTTGATATTCGTCAAGCCAGCGTAAACGTGGGGCGGTTTGTCGCAGCGTCGGTCGCACGGCCCGTGAGCAGCAGGTCGAGCAAATCCCGCACGCTGCGGATCGCGCGGCCGAACGGCAGCGCCTCGCGGCCGCGGAAGAACAGGCCGTTCGCGACGTCGCCGCGCAACGCGGCGGCGAGGCGCGTATCGATGCAGAAGTGGCCGAACTTCTCGATGCCGTCGCGCAAGCCGCATACGCTCAGGCATTCGAGCGCGGTCGGGCAGCGCTGCTTCAACGCGCCGAGCTTGTTGCGGATGCGCGTCTCGTTGCGCAGGTAACGATCGAGCCACGGCGTCTTCACCGCGCGCGCCGGCAGGCCCGTCACGCTGACGAACTCGACGATGTCGTCGGGGCCCGCATCGGCGAGCACGCGCTTGAAGTTCGGATGCGCGTCGCCCTCCTCGGTGACCGCGAACGGCGTGCCGACCTGCACGGCGTTCGCGCCGGCGGCGAGCGCGTCGCGCACCGCCGCGTGACTGTTGATGCCGCCCGCGACGATCAGCGGTATTCGCTCGCGCGCGAGGCCGAGCGACGCGATCACCTGCGCACTCTCGTCGAGCACGCGCGCGAAGTCGAAGCGTGGGTCGTGCATGTCGTCGAGCTGCGTGACGCCGAGATGGCCGCCCGCATGCGCGGGATGCTCGATCACGATCGCGTCCGGCAGCCGCCCCTTCTTCATCCACTTCTTCAGCACGAGCGCGATGCCGCGGCTGTCCGACAGGATCGGGATCAGCGCGATGTCATGGCCATTCGTCAGGTCCGGCAGGTCGAGCGGCAGGCCCGCGCCCATCACGATCGCGTCCGCGCCGTGCTCGCATGCGACACGCACGTAGTCCGCGTGCGCGCTGACCGCCTTCATCACGTTGACGGCGATCATTCCGCGCCCGTCGCTGTAGGTCTTCGCAAGACGGATCTCGCGCGCGAGCGCGTCGAGATTCGCGGCCTCGAGCGTGGCGCGCACCGGCTGCGCACGGCAGCGTTCGAGCAGGTCCGCATGGTGATGGCGCAGGTCGATGCTCGCGATCGTGCCGAGCGCGCCTTCGCGCGCGACGCTGCCGGCCAGCCGGTGCGCGGAGACCCCGACGCCCATGCCGCCCTGCACGACCGGCAGCAATGAACGGCCGCGAATCACGAGCGGCGGGAAGGAAGTGCGGGCAGACATCGGGGACCTCGTCGAACCATCGGAAGCTGCGATGATCGACGATTGGCCGGCGCGCGCCTTGCGCGGCATCAAGAAAAACGGCACGCGCAAGGCGTGCCGTTTCGTGTAGCGCGCGTTGCCGCCGCTCAGGCCGGCTTCTGCGGCTTGAGCTGCATCGACTTGTATTCGAGGTATTCCTCGAGCCCGTACACACCGTTCTCGCGGCCGTGGCCCGACTGCTTGAAGCCGCCGAACGGCGCGGCCATGTTCCACGTGCCGCCGTTGATGTCGACCTGCCCGGTGCGAATGCGCCGCGCGACGCGCATCGCGTGCTCGTCGCTGCCGGCCCACACCGCGCCGCCGAGGCCGTACGGCGAGTCGTTCGCGATGCGCACCGCTTCGTCCTCGTCGCGATAGGTGATGATCGACAGCACCGGCCCGAAGATCTCCTCCTGCGCGATCGTCGATTTCGGATCGACGCGCCCGAACACGGTCGGCTTCACGAAGAAGCCCTTGTCGATGCCGTCCGGCAGGCCGACGCCGCCCGTCACGAGCTCCGCGCCTTCGTCGATGCCGCGCTGGATGTACGACTGCACGCGCTGCTGCTGCGCCGCCGACGCGAGCGCGCCGAGACGCGTCGCATCCTGCCGCGGGTCGCCCGCGACGTACGCTTCGGCCGCGGTCTTCGCGAGCGCGCGCACTTCGTCGTAGCGGGCTTCCGGCACGAGCATCCGGGTGTGCGCGGAACAGGTCTGGCCGGCGTTCAGGTAGCACGCGTTGACCGTGCCCTTCACCGCCGCCGTGAAATCGGCATCGTCGAGGATCACCGACGCCGACTTGCCGCCCAGCTCGAGCGCGACGCGCTTGACGCTCGCGGCGGCCAGCTCGGCCACGCGCTTGCCGGCGCGGGTCGAGCCGGTAAACGACACCATGTCGATGTCGGGATCGGTCGCGAGCACTTCGCCGACCACCGGCCCGTAGCCGCACACGAGGTTGAACACGCCGGCCGGCAGCCCCGCTTCATGAATCGCCTCGGCGAGCATGAACGCGTTGAGCGGCGCGATCTCCGACGGCTTGAGGACTACCGTGCAGCCGGCCGCAAGCGCCGGCGCGACTTTCAGCGTGACCTGGTTGAGCGGGTAGTTCCACGGCGTGATCGCCGCGACGACGCCGACCGGTTCGCGCACGACGAGCGAGTTGTCGACCCGCGCCTCGAATTCGAACGACGCGGCGAGCTTCGCGTACGCGTTCCAGTTGTAGATCGGGCCGCCCACCTGAATCGCGCGCGACAGCTTGATCGGCATGCCGACCTCGCCCGTGATCGATTGAGCGAGTTCCTCGCCGCGTGCCTGCAGGCGCTCGGCAATCTTTCGCAGGTAGGCAGCGCGCGTCGCGGGCGGGGTGGCCGCCCAGCCGTCGAACGCGGCGCGCGCGGCGCGCACGGCCGCTTGCGCATCGGCCGGCTGGCCCTCCGGAATCCGGCCGATCACGGCCTCGGTGCCCGAGTCGATCACGTCGATCATGCCGTCGCCCGTCGGCTCGCGCCAGGCGCCGTCGATATAGAACTTGTCGTAGGTTTTCATCGTCGTGTTCCGTCTCCATGGAAGCGAACATTCTAGCGAGTGTCGTGCCCGCCCGGCATGGCGCCGGGCCGCACGCGAAGTGACGCGCCGCGCAAGCTTCGCCGGCGCGGCGATTGACAGCCATTCGAAAGCAAACCAGCCTCGGGCGCCGCATTGATCATACAAAAAGGAACGTCTTGAGCGCCACGACGCGCACGACACGCCGAAAGCCCCGGTGCGGCCTGCCGCCCCTTTCATCCCCGCATCCGCCCGGGTGCGCGACCGGGCCTGCATCGTGCTATGTTTTTATTATCGGCACCGGGCCCTTGCGCCCGGCCGCCATCCGGAATCGATGCATTTCGCGAGCGCTGCCATGACCGACGCCTGCCCCACCCTCGGCTCCCACGACCGCCTGGAGCTGCTCTGCTGGCTCACCTGCGGCAATCTCGGCGCGTACTACCTGAACGAGACGTGGCCGGACGCCGCGTTCCAGGTGCAGGCCGCGCATCGCTGGCTCGATCGCCACCACCGCGCGGCCGACTGGCTGTCGATCGCGAAGCTGTCCGCGCTCGCGCAAGATATCGCGAAGCGCCATGCCGGCTTCGTCGACGCGGCCTGGGCGCGCGACGCGGTCGAGGAGATCGTCGACACCGACGACCTGAACTATCAGGCGCGGCTCGTGCAATGGGTGTACGAAGACTGCTGCAAGGCGCTCGCGGACCAGCGGCTCGCCGATTGACTGACGCCACGGGCCCGCCGCGCGTCAGGTGCCGCACGCGTGGATCAGGAACTGCTGCAGCGCCAGCGCCGGCCCGGCTAGCGCGCCCTTCTTCCGCCAGATCATGCCCGCGTCCATTTGCGGGATCGCGTCGTGCACCGGCCGCGCCTCGATGCGCTTGCCTTCGAGCGACCACGGGCGAAACACCATGTCCGACAGGATCGTCACGCCGAAGCCGTGCGCGACGAGCCCGCGCAGCGCCTCCATCGACGACGTGCGAAACGCGATGTTTGGCGTGACGCCCACCTCGCGCCAGTACCGTAGCGTCGACTGCTCGCCTTCGTCGACGGTGATCAGGATGTACGGATAGCCGGCGATATCCGCGAGCGACGGCGCGCGCAGCTGCGCGAGCGGATGCGACGGCGCGACCCACAGCTGCCGCCGCGACCGGATCAGCACCTGGCTGTCGAACCGGGCCGGCCGCGCCACGTTCGACAGCAGCACGACCCCCATGTCGATCTCGCCGTCGAGCACCGCCGCCTCGATGTCCGCCCGCTCCATGTCGCGCAGGTCGAACTCGATGTACGGATAGGTCGTCCGAAAGCGCGCGAGCAGCTCCGGCAGGAAATAGCCGAGCACCGTGTACGACGCCGCGATCCGCACCGTGCCGCGCAGGTCGTGCGAGCGGAACGGCGGCTTGTGCACGGCATCGCGCGCGGCATCCAGCACGCGCCGCGCGTGGTTGTAGAAATCCTGGCCGTCCGGCGTCAGCGCGACGCCTTGCGGCAATCGCTCGAACAACCGCATGCCGAGCCCGTTTTCCAGCGCAAGCACCGCGTTCGTGATCGCCGACTGCGATACGTGCTCGTTGGCGGCCGCCATCGAGAATTGCCCGGTTTGAGCGGCGGCCACGAAGTACCGCAACTGCCGGAGCGTGAGATCGAATGCCATCTGTTTTTCGCATACCAGAGTTTGCTATTTGTGATTTTACGATAGCAAATCGGCTTCCTATACTCGCCGAAAAAGACAGTACACCGGAGACAGATCGCCATGAACGCCCCCGCCCCGAGCGTCGCTGCCGAGCCGCACGACGCCGCCGTCACCCTCGACGACAAGTACACGCTGGAAAAAGGCCGTGTCTACATCAGCGGCACGCAGGCCCTCGTGCGGCTGCCGATGCTGCAGAAGGCGCGCGACCGCAACGCCGGGCTCAACACCGCCGGGTTCATCTCCGGCTACCGCGGCTCCCCGCTAGGCGCGCTCGACCAGTCGCTATGGAAGGCGAAGCAGCACCTCGAGTCGAACGACATCGTGTTCCAGCCCGGCGTCAACGAGGATCTGGCCGCGACGGCCGTCTGGGGCACGCAGCAGATCAACCTGTGGCCGGGCGCCACGCGCGACGGCGTGTTCGGCATGTGGTACGGCAAGGGGCCGGGCGTCGACCGCACCGGCGACGTGTTCAAGCACGCGAACTCCGCGGGCAGCGACGCGCGCGGCGGCGTGCTCGTCCTTGCCGGCGACGACCACGCGGCCAAATCGTCGTCGGTCGCGCACCAGTCCGAGCATGCGTTCATCGCGGCCGGCATGCCCGTGCTGTATCCGGCGAACGTGCAGGAATACCTCGACTACGGGCTGCACGGCTGGGCGATGAGCCGCTACTCGGGCCTGTGGGTCGCGATGAAGTGCGTGACCGACGTGATCGAATCGACCGCGTCGGTCGACCTCGATCCGGACCGGGTGCAGATCGTCACGCCCGCCGACCATGCGCTGCCGCCGGGCGGCCTCAACATCCGCTGGCCCGACTCGCCGCTCGCGCAGGAAGCGCGGCTGCTCGACGAGAAATGGTATGCGGCGCTCGCCTACGTGCGTGCCAACAAGCTGAACCGCGTCGTCGTCGATTCGCCGACGCCGCGCTTCGGCATCATGACGGCGGGCAAGGCCTACCTCGACGTGCGCCAGGCGCTCAGCGACCTGGGCCTCGACGACGAGGTCTGCGCGCAAATCGGCGTGCGCGTGCTCAAAGTGGGCTGCGTATGGCCGCTGGACGCGCAGGATGCGCGCGCGTTCGCAACCGGCCTCGAGGAGATCCTGGTCGTCGAGGAAAAGCGGCAGATTCTCGAATATGCGCTGAAGGAAGAGCTGTACAACTGGCGCGAGGACGTGCGCCCGAAGATCTACGGCAAGTTCGACGAGCGCGAGAACGAAGGCGGCGAAGGCGGCGAATGGTCGGTGCCGCGCGGCAACTGGCTGCTGCCCGCGCATTACGAGCTGTCGCCCGCGCTGATCGCGAAAGCGATCGCGCGGCGCCTGATGCGCGCCGACCTGCCCGCGGACGTGCGGGCGCGCATGCTCGCGCGGGTCGCCGTGATCGAGGCGAAGGAACGGGAAGCGGCGAAGCCGCGCGTGTCGGTCGAGCGCAAGCCGTGGTTCTGCTCGGGCTGCCCGCACAACACGTCCACCCGCGTGCCGGAAGGCTCGCGCGCGCTGGCGGGCATCGGCTGCCACTACATGTCGATGTGGATGGACCGCAATACCGAGACCTTCAGTCAGATGGGCGGCGAAGGCGTCGCGTGGATCGGCCAGATGCGCTTCTCCGGCGACCGGCACATCTTCGTCAACCTCGGCGACGGCACCTATTTTCACTCCGGGCTGCTCGCGATCCGCGCGGCGATCGCCGCGAACGCGACCATCACGTACAAGATCCTCTACAACGACGCCGTCGCGATGACGGGCGGCCAGCCCGTCGACGGCGTGCTGACCGTCCCGCAGATCGCCCACCAGGTCCACGCGGAAGGCGCGAAGCAGATCGTCATCGTGACCGACGAGCCGCAGAAATACGCGGCGGGCGTCGTGCTGCCGGCAGGCGTCGAGGTTCATCATCGCGACGAGCTGGATGCGATCCAGCGCAAGCTGCGCGACACGCCGGGCACCACCATCCTGATCTACGACCAGACCTGCGCGACCGAGAAGCGCCGCCGCCGCAAGCGCGGCACGTATCCCGACCCGGCGCGTCGCGCGTTCATCAACGACGCGGTGTGCGAAGGCTGCGGCGATTGCTCGGTGCAGTCGAACTGCCTGTCCGTGGAGCCGCTGCCGACGCCGCTCGGCACCAAGCGCAAGATCAACCAGTCGTCCTGCAACAAGGACTTCTCGTGCGTGAACGGCTTCTGCCCGAGTTTCGTGATCGCTGAAGGCGCGCAGCTTCGCAAGCCGCAAGCCGCGCACGCCGCCGGCTCGAGCGGGCCGGATGTCGACGGGCTGCCGATGCCGGCGCTGCCCGATATCGCGAAGCCGTATGGCGTGCTCGTCACGGGCGTCGGCGGCACGGGCGTCGTGACGATCGGCGGCCTGATCGGGATGGCCGCGCACCTCGAGCGCAAGGGCGTGACCGTGCTCGACATGGCGGGCCTCGCGCAGAAAGGCGGCGCCGTGCTGAGCCACGTGCAGATCGCCGCCGCGCCCGACGCGCTGCATGCGACCCGCATCGCGACCGGCGAAGCGCGGCTCGTGATCGGCTGCGACGCGATCGTGTCGGCGTCCGCCGACGTGCTGTCGCGCACGCAGCACGGCGTGACGGTGGCCGCGATCAACAGCGGCGAGACGCCCACCGCGGAGTTCGTCAAGAATCCGAAATGGACGTTCCCGGGCGTGCAGACGGAAGCCGCGCTGCTCGACAGCATCGGCGACGGCTGCGCATTCATCGACGCCAATGCGCTGGCGCTCGCGCTGCTCGGCGACACGATCTACAGCAACCCGCTGCTGCTCGGCTTCGCGTGGCAGAAAGGCTGGCTGCCGCTCGGGCTGCCGGCGCTGCTGCGCGCGATCGAGCTCAACGGCGTATCCGTCGACAAGAACCGGCTCGCGTTCCATTGGGGCCGCCATGTCGCGCATCACGGCGCCGCGTCGGTTCAGGCATTCGCCCGGCCCGCTGCCGCACCGCAGGCAGCAGCCGCGCCGGTTGCCGAATCGCTCGACACGCTGATCGCCACGCGGGAAGCGCTGCTGACCGCCTATCAGAACGCAGGCTACGCGCAGGCCTATCGACGCACCGTTGACCGGATCCGCGCGAAGGAGGCGCAGCTCGCCGGAGATCCGGCGCTGCCGCTGACGCGCGCGGTCGCCGCGAACCTCGCGAAGCTGATGGCGTACAAGGACGAATACGAAGTCGCCCGCCTGTATGCGGATCCGGCCTATCTCGACAAGCTGCGGCAGCAGTTCGAAGGCGAACCGGGGCGCGACTACACGCTGAGCTTCCATCTCGCGCCGCCGATGTTCGCGAAGCGCGACGAACACGGCCATCTGCGCAAGGCACGCTTCGGCCCGTGGGTGCTGCCGGCGTTCCGGATGCTCGCCCGCCTGAAGGGGCTGCGCGGCACGTCGCTGGACCTGTTCGGCAAGACGGCAGAACGGCGCGGCGAGCGGCAGATGATCGCCGATTATGTCGCGCTGGTTGACGAGTTCTGCGCGACGCTCGATACAGAGCGCCTCTCTGCGGCCGTTCAATTGGCAAGCCTGCCCGACGAGATCCGCGGGTTCGGCCACGTGAAGGAACGGAATGTCGCGGTGGTCGCGAGCAAGCGGGCGCGCCTGCTCGACGCGTATCGGAAGCCGGTGGAACAAGCGGTCACGGCGTGATTCTGCGGCCGCCCTCGCGGCCCAATACGACAAAAAGCCCATCCGGGGACACCCCGGATGGGCTTTTTTCGATACGCGGGCCCGGAACGGCGGCCCGCAGACCTTACGCCTGCCCCTGGCTCGCGAGGAAGTCCTCGTAGTTGCCGCCGAAGTCGGTCAGCGTGCCATGCGTGGTCACTTCGATGATCCGGTTGGCCAGCCCGCTGACGAATTCACGGTCGTGCGACACGAAGATCAGCGTGCCTTCGAACTTCTCGAGCGCGATCTGCAGCGACTCGATCGACTCCATGTCCATGTGGTTGGTCGGCTCGTCCATCAGCAGCACGTTGTGGCGGCCGAGCATCAGCTTGCCCCAGATCATGCGGCCCTTCTCGCC
>Ga0157367_1000653_pt1 | contig 16446 bp, 20 predicted proteins | sample AttbisABBM2_FD_113142 | JGI IMG/M metagenome (GOLD analysis project Ga0157367, IMG submission 113142) | Fungus gardens microbial communities from leaf cutter ant in Botucatu, State of São Paulo, Brazil - Atta bisphaerica ABBM2 | ecosystem: Host-associated > Fungi > Mycelium > Unclassified ...
CCCATCTGGCAGCGCGCGCTGGCCCGCATGCCGTTTGGGGCGGAACGTATGACGCCCAACGTGTTTAACGAACAGCAGGCGCTGGCCGATAAATTTACCCAGATCGGTCTGTTGCCAGTGAAGGTGAATGTCAGCAGCGCGACGTGGGCACGGGATAAGCAGTAACGCGTGAGCGCGAGTGCTTTAAGGGCCTGCGGGTGAACCAGCAGGCCTTTTTTATTGGGGGCGACAGAGGACGATAGAGAAGGATTCACTCGCTGCGCTCGCCCTTTGGGTGGCCTGGCGGCCATGCAAAACGGCGTTGCCGTTTTGTCGTTCCCCGGTCGGGGGTTCTCATCCCCCTCTCAGGAGAACATGCAAAAAAAAAGTCCAGAGGTGAGTCTGGACGCTTCTTCAAATCTGGCGGTGAGAGGGGGATTCACTCGCTGCGCTCGCCCTTCGGGTGGCCTGGCGGCCATGCAAAACGGCGTTGCCGTTTTGTCGTCCCCCGGTCGGGGGTTCTCATCCCCCTCTCAGGAGAACATACAAAAAAAAGTCCAGATGGGAGTCTGGACGCTTCTTCAAATCTGGCGGTGAGAGGGGGATTCACTCGCTGCGCTCGCCCTGCGGGTGGCCTGGCGGCCATGCAAAACGGCATTGCCGTTTTGTCGCCCCCCGGTCGGGGGTTCTCATCCCCCTATCAGGAGAACATACAAAAAAAAGTCCGGAGGTGAGTCTGGACGCTTCTTCAAATCTGGCGGTGAGAGGGGGATTCACTCGCTGCGCTCGCCCTTCGGGTGGCCTGGCGGCCATGCAAAACGGCGTTGCCGTTTTGTCGCCCCCCGGTCGGGGGTTCTCATCCCCCTCTCAGGAGAACAGGCAAAAAAAAAGTCCAGAGGTTAGTCTGGACGCTTCTTTGAATGTGGCGGTGAGAGGGGGATTCGAACCCGCGAACAAACCGCCGCAATCAATTGTAATAAATAGCATTTTTCATATCCCATTTTCCCACGTGCATTTTACGTGCACTTTCTTTTCCATAACTGTTTATTCGCTGCCTGACTTCAGTCCGGGCCGTGAAAGATTCCCGTCATAATCCGCCAGGTACGAGCCGTAATTACGGAACAGCATATCCGGTCCCTTATGTCCCATCTGCTTACACAACCAGAAGAGGTTAACGCCCGCGCTGATATGCATCGTCGCGAACGTGTGCCGGGTCTGGTAGGGATTGCGATACCTGATTTTTGATGCCCGCATAATGTGGCGCCACGCTTTCTGTCGAATGTCGCCCGAACCAGACCAGGGCTGTCCGTTACTCGGATCCTCAAATACAAATTCACTCTTCATCAGCGTGAATTGCTTCTGTTCGTTCAGTGCCTGGATTGCCTCGTCGTTGAGCTCAATTTTGCGGGTACCGGATTTGGTTTTTGTCCCTTTGAAAATGCCTTCAACGATGGCGTTCTGAACAAAAGCAGTACATTTATGAAAGTCGATGTCTGCCCATTTCAGCGCACAGAGTTCTGATGGCCGGACGCCGGTATTAAATGCAAACTGAAACGTGGTTTTCCACTGCAGGTATTTGCAGTTCAGGTAAATGATCCGTATCTCGTCGGGCGTGAACGGGTCTACCTCGTACTCCTCTATATTGCCGGACTCGACAGAGAAATATCGTGATGCGCTAATATGGGCGACTGGGTTATCAGGTATAAGGCCATCGGTAACGGCTTCATCAATGGCACTGCGCAGAAATGACAGCCGGTTGCGAATGGTCTTCAGTTTGGTTTTTCTGCTGGCCACCCAGTGTTTCAGTGCTGATGGCGTCAGGTCGGTGACACAGATTTTGTGTAGCTCACTGAGCGCGCGGAGGCATTTTCGATAACCGTCCATGGTCGAGGGTGAGAGATTCCGGTTTTCGCAGATCACCAGATACTCTTCCAGATAATCCTTCACCGTTTTTTTCTTCTTTTCATGACCGAAAAGAGCCGCTTTTTTGGATCGGGGGAAATAACTCAGGTAGTGAAATTCCCCCGTAGCTATCCTGTTTTGTATTTCCCCCAGGTACCTCTCTGCGTATTTGATATTGCGCGGGTTAACTTCCATTCCAGAAAGGGGCTCACGGCACAAAACCCCTTTATAAGTGAATGTCAGCTGCAGTGTGTCCCCGGTTTTGTGTTGCCGAACGGTTATTCCTCGCGGTAAAGCGGATTCCTGCTGTTTCTTGCCCATCTGTTCACCTCATCAAGATCAATCCAGCGTTCACGGACGCCGTCCACTTTTAATACGTGCACGCCCTCCATCCAGATCTTCCTTTGTATCCGTTTGTTAATGGCTTCGACCGATTCTCCGGTGTTTTTGCAGTAGGTGGAAAGGGGGACACAATGTAGGTTCATGCTATTTTCTCCACTTTTAATAGCTGAGCTGCTCTATTGATCTGTGCCATAAACGCGGTGCCACGTGATTCAAGATGGTCGCGACTGACATAATCAAACTTTTGACCTCTCCATGATTTATCGAAAACCGCGATAGCGGCCCCGAATCCGGCGGACGACTCACTGGGCTGGCCTTCTTCTGGCCGGTACCAGGCGGGCAGGTCAAAACTGATTCGGCCACGAATGAATGCGATATGGTCGGCAGCCTCGGGCCACCAGACTTCGCCAGTTGCCGCTTTAATCAGAAAGACATTGCGACCGCCAGCCTCACGCATTGCCAGCGTATGGGCCATTATCTGGCGCATGCCTGTAATGTACTTCCCGTCGTAATGTGAGGCGCGGGAATATGGTGGGTTAGCGTATGCTGCTCCGTATAGCTCAGCCAGACGTTCCGACCAGTTCTGCGAAAGTGCGTTATCTTCGGCGCTGTAATATGCCTCGCATTTCGCATTACTCTCATCGGCGAACAGGTCCAGCACGAACGGACCGAACATCCAATTAATACCCCACCAGAGACGATCGGGCGAACGCCACTGATCGCCAATTTGTTTTAGCTGGTGGGTAGGCTGGGCGCGCAAAGTTTCAAGCGCCAGGCAATATGGCGATAGTTGGGTTTTTACCATTCGGGGGATACCTCAAATCAGCGTCTGAAATTTTTGGTCAGATCAATCTTGTACTAAGAACAAAAATCCACTACATGCGGGCATTAGGCGGGTGTTTCGGTTTAGTTCACTACGTCGCATTTGCCTTCATGAAGGCAAATGCAGTTCAGGCAGATGAGACGATTTTCAAAGCAGTTTTTGCCATCTGGTAGCCATTGCATCGGTCATCGCTAAAGCGATGCGGGAAATCATAGGCTGAAAAGCAGCAGGTATCCTGCCGGCGCAGGTTAGTGTTATATGAAAAAACATATCATGAGGTTAACTCTTGAAAAGACTTATTTAAAGACTGTTTGAGCTCAACTTGCCTATCAAGGTCTCCCGGATCAACATGGATAGTGTAATCAAGATAATAATTATCACCGTTAATATGTTTTTTATATATTAACCAGTCGCCAGTGATCTTATTATTTGAAAAGAAGACTTTATCTATCATTGGTGGTATCTGTTTCTGAATTGAGTCAAAAACTTTATCAATGCCGAGTCTTTTGGCATGATTACTATTATATATAGCATCTCTCAAATTTTCAGTATCATCACTGTCGTAAGGTATGTTGAACTTTTTAACATACGCTTTCAGAACCTGATTTGTAGCATAAGCAATCAAATCATCTGTTTTGGGGTTTTTTATAGGGGTAGTTATCTTCTCACCGAAGTTATTCATAATTCTGCTTAAATGATCTTCAGCAACATGAATATGAAGAAAGCCTACTAACTCACCCTTTAATTCGCGCTCTTTATGTCGCATCGCTTTTGTTGACTGCGCTACATTATCACCTTCTAGCAGGCGAATGGCTTCCATAATGCCTCGAGCAATGAAACCTCGCCCATCAATATCAGCGAGCACTTTATCCTTGAGCGTCTGTGATATTCTATTGGAATATTTTTCATCAAATAGCTTGAACATCACTTCTCTTCCTTCTGATTAACCGGGGCACTGGCACGCGGGAACTGCAACGCGATGTTCCTGTAATACTGCAGCCGCTCACGAAAATATTCCCTCAGCGCTTCCAGCTGCTGCATCTCCACCCCCCTTGGGGATAACTGACATATTCATGCGCTCCTTTTATACAACGTCAGACGCGGCTAAATCCACGTTGACCTTATCGCGCTCTTCTGTGCTTCTTGATGCTATGTTAAGTGACATAGATGTCCTCCTATATGGATTGTATCGGCAAAAGGTATGAGTCTATAAGGATTTCTCGCTGTAAATCGTCATCCGGTCAGGCACCAGCGCACCTTCCACTTCTCATCTTCAAGTTGCCAGATGACATAGGCGCCGATAAAGCCGCCATCCGGTTCTGGCACTTTGTCGTCAGGTGACAGGAGTTAAGTTTTTTTTTCTTTAATAGATTCATTACTTTCCGCTCTATCTAAAGATGTTGATTCTTCTGAAGGAACTAACCCTGTCGAGGGAGATAACCCTGTTGAGGGAGCTAATCCTGATAAGGGAGCTGATCCTGATAAAGGAGCTAATCCTGATGAGAGAGCTGACCACGATGGGAGAGCTGACCATGATGAGTGAGCTAGCCTTGATGAGAGAGCTGACCATGATGAGTCAGCTAACCTTGATGAGAGAGCTGACCATGATGAGTGAGCTAACCCCGATGAGAGAGCTGACCATGATGAGTGAGCTAACCCCGATGAGAGAGCTGACCATGATGAGTGATCTAACCCTGATAAAGGAGCTAACTCTGATAAAGATGTTGTTTGGGGGGTGGTTACTTTCATCTCCTTTTCTTGGAGTTTACCTTTTAGTTCCCAAAATTCCTTTTCTCTATTACTCAAAGCCAAACTGCTTTCCGTCAACTTAGCTGTTAATTCTTCGTTCTGTTTTTTTAGATGAAGGAGTTCTAGTTTTTCTCTTTGATGTTCTTCAATTTTAACTCTCAAGGATGATATTTCTTTAAGGGACTTTAAATGTTCACTTGCATTTTTTTCTGAGCTTAATCTATATGAGTTAATTTCATTTTTTAAAACGAAGTTTTCTTCATTCAAAGAGTTTATAATTTTACTATCTTGCGAAATTTTCTCGCTTTGAGATTTTATCTCTTTGCGTACGTTAATATTTTCTTCAAGTATTACATGAATGTTTGCATCAATGTATTTCTTTTCTCTCTCTTCTGCCAGCTTCTTTTTTGCTTCATAATCTGCAATTTCTACTTGCTTGGTGGCTATGTCGATTTTAGATTGCAAAATAAGCATATTGGTTTCGTGATTAGTTCCCTTCTGGAATTTAGTCACATATTTGTTGGCATAAGGTAGAAGCAAACATATAATTATGGTGGTAAAAATGGGGCCAAGAATATAATTTCCAACATCAAAATGGGAGTTAATGTAATCAAGCCTTCCTAAAATGTTTTGTTTACTTAAAAATAATATCGTTAGCATCTGCCAATTAAAACCTATCCATGAAAAAACGAACGCTCCGAGAAAAGGGCTTTTAATCCTTTCTAATGAACTTTGGCGAAAAGCAGAAATAATATCTTTGAAGAAATCGAGCATAATTTGTCCACATTGGTAACATTTTTTAATGAATGTTACCTTGAGATTGTGATTAAGAATAGTCTTAAATAAAAAAATTTGGCCCGTCGTGGGAAGGGTAAAATCTCCTAGATTTGGACATATGTAAAGAAAAGTATTATATAATTGATTGTTTTATATGAGTTTATAGCCAATAAGTTCAGAGTCCCGTGATTGGGGCCTTGTCGAATTTGCTTCACTACGTGCCAGCTGATGAACCAGTTTTTCCAGATCGGCAGAGCTTATTTTGTACTGTTCGCACAGCGCAACGATGGTGCTAAGCGCGAGCGAACGCATGGCCTCGTTGAGGGCAAATTCAGTGGGGATGGTTGTCACTGTCATAACAAACTCATTCCCGCCACCACACACAGTGTCACAAGCAATGGAACCAGCCAGTGACATTTCTTAGGGTGGAAATCAGCGCCCGTCAGGCGATGTTTGAACTGCAGGCGATCTACAGGGCTCATGAGATACGTCTCCTTGGTTTGCCCTGGCGCGCAGCCGGGACGCGGATTGTTTGCTGGTAAAGGTTTGCGCAGCCTTTGTCGCTGCAAAAGGACCGGACCTCGCTGCGGTTCCAGAACCGGATTACCGGCCTGCTTTATGTCCGTGGGATGCCTAAACCGGGCGCAGTATTCGCACAGTTCTGACTCAATGAATTCGGTGCCTGACTCGATTAACAGCCATTCGAAATGTCGATACCGCTTGCCGTCCGCATCGATGTAATAAACAAAGGTTTCATCCTCGCCCTTGTAATTGGGCTCAATGCTGCAGCCATCGAAAACGACGACGCTGTTACCGATGCGGATCGGCGTGCCCTCGGGCAGTTCGCTAATGCGCTGCCGGGTCAGTTTTGGTATGAAATTCATGGATACCTCGGAGCGCTGGTACGCAGTCAAAAAAATGCCCCCCAGGCGGGGGCCAAAGACTACACTGCAATGTGGGGTTGTGGCGCCAGGTGCTGATCTTCTGGTTGTCTCGATGGACTGCAATTCACCACAACGAAAAGAGCACTACCTTTGACCACCTTACGCCGCAAACCCGTAACGCTGCCTTTGCGACCTAACTACCACGCCGCCAGGGGAGGTTACACAGGTGCTGACACGCATATCCGGTGTAGCGCTCTTTCCGTTGTGTGCTGGCCCCATCCTCCAGCTTCAAGCCCTCGTTTACTTTTAAGTCCAACTAAACTGCTGCGGTATTCCGGACTTTGCCCTGGTGAGGCGAAAAACTTTCTGACCAGTTCGTTTTGATGCTGCGCCTGCTATCTCGCGCAGCTCAAAAAAACTACCGCCACACTTTCGCAGTGGCCGCGCTCATGCCCTTGAGTTCGTAACCCCGGTTCATCTCAGTTCACCGTTGGCCCTAACCAGTGCGTAATTGGCAGTTACGCTGCCGACACCGGTGCTTCTTTTCTTATTTACCCTCACCAGATGCAAAGCTGGCTCTCAACTCTTATAATTAATGTGACTATTTCAACCCAAAGTCCGAGATTGCGATGCTAAATAAGCCGTGTAGTTGCCAAGGTAACAACCCTAATTGCTCACGCTGCGGTGGCTGGGGATACATGGATGAAATTTCAGAAGCCCGGTCCTCGGTTGGGCAAGGTGAAATTAAGCCTCCAAAAATAATCAAATCTGATAAGAAAAAAGTAACCAACCATCCTTCAAGGAAGGGTGGCAATAGACCGCTTAAAAATCAGCATCTGGGAATAAAATGCATGTTGTGTGGTGAGCATCCCATTGATCCAAAAGCACATAACTGCATTGATAATGCAGAAAAAGATGAGAACATCATGAAACAAATTGAGCGTTTACTAAGGCGAAATTAATTCTTAAAGACTTTATGAAGCGCCCCATTAGGCGCTTTAAAAAAACCTTCTCCTGATTGTAGAGGCGCCACGCCGCCAGTTCGTTTTGATGCTGGGCCTGTTTTCTCACGCAGAAAAGGAGAATTGATTGCGCGTGATACTGTCAGGCCGGAGGAAAAAAAACCGCCAGAGCGGGTTGATGTCATTTTTTAGGCTTTAGCTTTTCCATGCTGCTGACTAGTGCCATCAGTCTGGATTTTATGGTCGGTACATCAAGTCCGTTTTGAACGTCTCGACTTAGCCCTGAAATGTCTTGCGACCATGCTGCCACCGCATCCCTAAACTGCCTTGCTATACTGGCCTGTCTTGTGCGGCTTGATTCAAGCTCAGATACGCGCTGCTTTGCTTCAATCTGAAGCTTGCCTTTCCCAACCTGAAGAGCCTCTATCGCTACCTGCTTCATTTCTGCATGTATTAATGGATGAAAGTTGTCAGCTCCAAGGAAAGTTACATCATCAATGGTTTTAAAAAGTAAAAGGCAATCGGTCTTTTCATTGCTTCTGCTATCGGCGCACTGCACTTCGACTGCTGGAGTAAATCCAAACTGTTTAACGCGCATTGCTGTGTATGTCATGTTGCTTTTCATCAGCGACTCCATTCTGGCTAACGGTATATATATCGACCGTTCTGCTGAAAATTTGAATTACGCATCACTCTCGCAAAAATGATCTGTAATTCACTTGCGAGCAGCATTGCCGTTCATCCTGAACCCGCCGCGCTCCCGACGCATGGTTTTAAGTCGCGCCGTTCGACTAACAAGCATGATGCGATGGGCTGCGTCGTGCTGTGTGATAAACGTTACCCCAAGGTAATTTATATTACTATACCCAAAGGTAAATAATTTAGGCGTAAAAGTTTACCTGTTTGAAATTTCAGGTAATTTAATTTTCTGGTTTTAGTGAAATTAGATACAAAAAAACCCGCTCGAAGCGGGTTAGCTTTGGAGGCTTACGGTATTTTTTGCCACTTCACATCGATTACTGTGCCGATGATGGTGCAGTTACCGTCAATTTCAGTGATGGGATATCGTGGGTTAAGAGGCTTGAGGAACTTACGACCGGCGTCCTCTATGTACATTTTGAAGGTTGCTTCATTGTCGTTCGTAAGCTTAGCGACAACCAGTTTACCGCTTTTCGCTTCTTTGCTGGGATCGACCAGAATAATCATACCTTCTGGCACGGTGAATCCAACCGGAGATGTCATCGAATCGCCACGAACCTTCAGCCAGAAAGATTGAGGACCAGCATTGATAGTTGTTTCTGGCCACTCGTCAATTTCATGTAATTTGTAGGGCTCAACAGCTTCTAGCCATTGCCCAGCGCTTACCCAGCTGATCAACGGGAATCCTTTCGTTTCTTTATGGTTATGTGCGAACTGAACATTTCCATGGCCATCATCAGATATGCCATCCATCCAGCCACGCGGTAAAGAAAAAGCTTTTTCGATGACTTCAACCATATCATCCGCGATCCGCTTTTTACCTTTTTTACCATCTTCATAAAGCATGCGCGAGACGTAAGAAGGTTCTCTTTCGATTTTTCGAGCGACATCCACAGCTTTTCCGCCGCAGAACTGATCTCGAATCTGTATTAGGCGCTGACGCCTTTTCTCGTATTTGTCCATGTCCGACATCATAAATTTATTTACCCCGTGGTAAATGGCCTACGGGTATTGCTTAAATAGTTACCCATGGGTAAACTTCGTCAAATTAAAGGTAAACAGGAACCATGAGATGGAAGAGTTACGGATCTACCTAAACGCCCTATCTCTCAGTGAGCAACGCACTTTTGCGGATACATGCGGAACAACCATTGGTTATTTGCGTAAAGCCTTAAGCAAAAACCATGAGCTTGGACCGGCGCTATGCGTGCTCATTGAAAAAGCCAGTGATGGAAAAGTTACACGTAAAGACCTCCATCCTACTGACTGGGAAAGTATCTGGCCTGAATTAAAAGCGGCTTAATTTCAACAATTACGAGGGAAGAAAGTAAATGGAATCAACTGCAATTTCGAGCAATTCGGTACGTGTTAACTGCAAGCCGGAAACGCTGGAGAGCTTTTTTCACCGTGAGGCAATCACTCAAGGTAATAAAGCCTTGGCGCTCGATATGGGGATCCATCCTTCTGGGCTGAGTCGTCAGAAGATTCGCATCTGCCAACTGGCGTGCCGAATGATTCACCAGTTGGGTTTGCCAGAGGGATGCATCGCGGCGCCGGGTTGTGAGCAAAACGTGATTTTGACAGGTGAAGAGGCGAGAACGCTCTTATCGATGCTTGAGCACATTCGTGTGAAAGAGGGGGGCGCTGGTGGATGAAAGGTTTGTTGAAACCGACAAGCGCTTTCGGGACAAGCGCGGCATTGTCGTGCGCATCATCAGTTACGACAGGCAGGAACGTAGGGTTATCTTCATGCGGCCCGAATACGAACATTTGTGCTGTGTGCCGAAATGGTACTTCGAGAAGTATTTCATTGAGGTGGGAAAGAGCGACTGAACAGCGCCAACTGTCCAGTCGTGTACAGCGTTGCTTTTGGGAAGCGAGGTTAATTATGCGACAAAAAAGCCGTAAGCCGCAACATGAAACCACTGTACATAAAGACATGGCGCGCGATGAACTTGCACGCCAGTTTTCATCTGATGCCGGCCGGCTGCTTCGGCAAGCTCTTGAGCAGGCAAAGCGGGAGAGGTCCGGTCATGAGTAATACAGCAGAAATTATCCAATTTAGCGCCCGAAGAGAGCGTGAGGAGCAGCGCGTGGCCGATACCGATGATGGCTTCATGCGTGTCGCTAATGAGCTCACCGATCAGCTCCTTATGGCTGATTTAACGGCTCGTCAGTTAAAAATCATGCTGGCTGTGATGCGTAAAACCTATGGGTTTAACAAGTCCATGGACAGGATCACCAACACTCAAATCGCCGCTATGACCGGCATCCACCACACACACGTCTGCTCGTCTAAGCGACAGCTTATTGATCGTGGTTTTTTAGTGGAAGGTGGTTCTAAGGTGGGCATCAATAAACATATCTCAGAGTGGGATATGAAAAAGATTAGCCAAAACAGCGAATCTTTAGCTGGTTCGGCTAATGCTAGCCGTATTAGCGAATGTTTAGCTGAATCAGCTAATAAAAGTTTAGCCAACACAGCTAATACCCATTCGCCAAAACAGCTAAACACAAAAGACAATATTCAAAAGACAATAAAGACAACTGATACATCTGCTGGCGCAGACGATGTGTCGCAGTCACCAGGAGATGATCAGGCATTACAGGAAACAGTTCAGGTACCGGAAGGACCCAAAAAGCCGGCTTTTTCCTGCGAAGAGGTTTTAGCGGTTTATCACGAAGTTCTGCCTGAGGCTAAAGCCGTTCGCCTGCTTAGCGACAAACGACGCAACCAGATCCGCACGTTCTGGAAGAAGGCGACCAAAATGACCCGCCAGCTGGACGGCGTACCGTTCACACTTGAATCATGGCGTCAGTACCTGACCTACATTGCTGAAAACTGCCGGTGGATGCTTGAAGACCGTCAGGACCAGCGTTCCGGGCGCGTCTGGCATCGCAAAGGGCTGGAATACTTTCTCAACGATGAGACCTATCTGCTGGTAAGAGAGGGGGCGAAGGATGATCGCTGATCCAAAAGTTATGCCTCAAAACATCGAAGCTGAGAAATGCGTTATTGGCAGCGTCATGCACGGTACCGGAAATGAGCGTGTTGAAAACGTCCTGGCCAGACTCAAACCGGAATCATTTTATCTTCCACAGCACAGGCTGATTTATGCAGAAATGCAGGCTCTGAATAAAAACCAGATGCCGGTTGACCTGCTGACGCTGGCCACTGCTCTGGACAACAAGGGCGTGACTGACAGCGTTGGTGGGTTTGCCTATCTTGCAGAACTGTCCCGGTTTGTGCCCAGCGCGGCAAACATAACAGCTTACGCAGACGAAGTTCGTGATAAAGCAATGCTGCGTTATGGCATAGAAAAAACCACTGAAATGATGGCTTATTTCTATGAGGCGAATGGTCTGTCAGCTGCCGAACGCTATGAGGCGGCTCAGCGGGTATTTACGGACCTTGCCGATCATGCACGCACGGGCAAGCGCACGGGTTATCGCCCGTTCATGGACTGGCTGGGCGACTGGTCAGAGGAAGTTGATCAGCGATTCAACGATCCGGAATCTGTCCGAGGCCTGACAACCGGCATACCAGGCCTTGATGCGATGATGGAGCCAAAACTCATTGTCCGGGGCTCGCTTTTTGTTATCGGTGCGCGCCCGAAAATGGGAAAAACCACCATTCTGCAGCAGATGGCAATTAACTGTGCACTGGTGGAAAAGAAAACCACGCTGCTTTTCAGTCTTGAAATGCCGGGGATCCAGATGGTTGAGCGCACGATAAGCCAGCTGGCGCGAGTGAATTCCGAAACGTTCTATCCCGATAAATTTGATGACATGCAGTTTTCTATGGCCAGTGCAAAAGCGATGGAATTGGCTGAAAGCGGGAATATTTTCATGGATGACACACCCGGGATAACCCTGTCCTACATTCAGGCCGAGTGCCGCCGTCTCAAGCGTGAAAAGGGCTCTCTCAGCATGGTGCTGGTGGATTACCTTACCCTGATGAAGCCTGAAAAATCTGAGCGCACAAGTCTGGGCTTTGGTCTGATAACCCAGGGTCTGAAGAACCTTGCTAAAGAGCTGGGATGCGCTGTCGTACTCCTCACACAGCTTAATCGTGGTGTGGAAGGCCGTTCGGTCAAACGTCCTCGCCCGAGCGACAGTCGAGAAACAGGCTCGATTGAGCAGGATTGCGATTACTGGGTGGGGATCCATGCTGACGAGGATGAAAACGGCATTCCCGATCTGTCTGTTACTGAATACATCCTGAGCCTCAACCGCCATGGTCGTACAGGCATCTGCTACGCAGAGCAGCGCAATGGTGTGCTTTACGAACTTGACCAGTACCACGCTGCAGAGATGGTCCGCACACGCACAGATAACAAAAACCACAAATCAAACAAAAGAGGTGGATTCTGATGTTACAGATCTACGAGATAACCCCGCTGGGTAAACCCCGCCAGACACAACGTGACCGCTGGGCCAGACGTCCGGCGGTACTACGTTACCGGGCATTTTGCGATGAGGTACGCCTGCATGGCATCACGCTGCCTGACAGTGGCTGTCACATCACGTTTGTGTTGCCCATGCCTGACAGCTGGAGCAAAAAGAAGCGCATGCAGTTCACCGGGCAGCCCCACCAGCAGCGGCCCGATGTCGATAATCTGCACAAGGCTTTGATGGATGCCGTGTTTGAAGAAGACAGCGCTGTATGGGATGCACGTATTACAAAAATCTGGGGAGAAACAGGGCAGATAAGGATCGAGAGCATTGCCTGAAACAACATACGCAGCAAAATTCAGTAAGGAGAATCACCTTGAACCTCGAAAGCACGATAAAGTTTTTCGCACCAAAATCACCTATGTTCAGCGATTCTCCTCGGGCAACGGCCAGTGACAGCCTGGATATTTCAGATGTGATGGCATCCTTTGGGCTGACTGGCGCGCAGGCTCGTTTCGGATTCGAATTATTCCTGTCCAAGCATGGTATTACGTCCAGTGATCGCGCCGTAGAAATGTTAACTGAATTCGGTCTGAGTAAGGCGGGGCTTTTCCGGGCAGTCGCCGAACTCGATGAGAATATTAAACGCGAATTTGTGCAATTGCTTGCAACGTTTGCCTACATGGACTATTCGCGCAGCGCGGCCAGTAAGCGTCCATGCACCTGTTGTGGCGGTACCGGGTTTATCGACACTGAAGTATTCAGCACCAAGTCACACATGCCTTTCCCGGCGCGCGACTTTGTGAAAGCCTCTGTTCGTATGGGCGTCGAAGGCTTCGTGCCGTCCAGTTATGAAAAAGTCAGAGAGGTAAGAGAGATTCAGCGTGTCCGTTGCGGCACCTGTGAAGGGAAGGGCGTGATCAGCAATGCGTGTCGTTGTCATGGAAAGGGCAAAGTGCTGGACCTTGAGCAGAGCGAGATTCAGGGCTTACCTGTCATGAAAACCTGCACCAAATGCACTGGGCGTGGCTATACGCGCCTGCCTGCTGAAACTGTGCGCCGTGCTGTTGGTTATGCGGTAATGACCGTCAGCCAGCCAACGTGGTCACGAAACTTCAAACCGTTCTATGAAGCACTCATTACCCAGTGCCATAAAGAAGAGTCAATAGCTGGTGATATGTTGAACAAGGTAACGCGGTGAGTTAAGAGAATCCAGAAAAGTAGAAGCCCAGTCTGCGGTAACAAACTGGGCTTCAGTGTGCGGGTTATCCTTACCGGGAAAAACCAACGACGCTATGTTAGCGAAACGGTTAAAAAACGCCAGTGGATTTTTAAGACCATGCCTATTTACTTTGCTTCAAAATGTATCTGTTGACAGGGTGAATAAAATGGCCCATTATCCCTTCCATGATGGGGTTTTTATGTGCTGTTCATTAGCTTGTAGTCCCCAGAAATCGGTCGTGACATTTAAAGCGCCCCGCGGTTTTAAGCTGCGAGGGCGTTTTTTTATTGCTGGTATTCAGGAGTATGCGCTGGTTGCAGGGTGGGACTCTTTGTAGCGGTGTAGTACCAATAAAAAAATCCCACCAGCTACAGGCACGCGACTGGCAGGAAATGGACTAAAGTAGAGGTTACTATTATTATTCATAGAGTTATCACAACTACGAGAATCATCGTAGATTAATTAAACGTGCATCAATCAAGTAATCAGATTGATTTTTTGCGTGATAATTACCTAAATGACGTTTTTGTTACAGCCCGGCTCTTGTTTATACTGGCACTAATGCGGTGAATCCCCCAAAGCGGTGGGCTTAATCAGTCGGTGGAGGCTGCATGGCGATTCTTGGTGCTGATTCTGAGAGTCGCCGGTAGGCACCCGGCACCGCAGACATATAGCCACAATTTGCAGCACTTAAAGGCTCACTTCGGTGAGCCTTTTTTATATGCCCGGACCAAATTTCCCAAGTTGTAATTTTTTGCGAAAAAACAGACTTCATTTTATTGTAATTTGAAATCGCCCCTTCAAGAGCTAAGCCATTGCGAGTGCCGGAGATAAGCGCCGGGTGGGGCAATTCTTTCGAAGGATCCACGAGACTTTAAATCATGAGCCTCGTGGGTTTTACCTGGATGTGCATTCGTTTAACTAAGCCACTCACTCACGCCACCATGTCTTGAACAGGTTCCACGGTGGTGTGTACTGAAGCTAAATGAGCCATCCCTACACTTTGCCGTCGCTCCCTCTGGGGCATTTCCAGATTTAGTATGCGCAGGTCTATGTATTTGCTTCCCATCAGAGTTCGTATAGTCACCCTGTTCAATGAGTTCATTATCTTCTTGATTAGCAGGAGCGTGTTTCTTGGCTATTGCTGGATGAATAACTACCAGTGCGGAAAGAGCAAAAGCAGTAATTAATCTCATGAGATATCGTCCAGTATGGCAAAGATTTGCCAGGAAAAAAGAAACCCAAAAAATGGGTTTCTTAAAGGGTCAGATAGCAATTAATTAGTGGCGTTTCTCATAATGATTGCCTGTACGAGGGTTCTTATAGCTCCCACCCTTGTGAGATGAACCATGCCCACCTGCGTAATGACCGCCACGTGCAAAGCTGATTGATGGTGCCAGTAACGCCAGAGTTATCAATGCTACGATTGTTTTTTTCATTTTGGATCCTGTTGACACTTGCCATATGGGAAAACCCCATTGGTAATATACTCTTAACTTTTGGAATAAGAATCCTGATAAAAGATCAGTGTGTCGGCAAAAAAATTTTGTAGTTGTGCCGAAAGTCATAACTCATGTCATGGGAACTGGATGACTCGATTACCCAACATGAACAAAACGATAATGCGGGCAGTTTTAAAAGTATTTTGTAAGTCCTTAACTCAATTTATGAATGTCAAAGGTCGCTTTTATGCGGCCTTTTTTCATTTTCACAGCCAGTAAATCAGTGCCAGATACTTTTAATCGATTGTGACTGAGCGCTTTTCTCCTTTACTACACGCTGCTTCCGTTAATCCACGGAGGTCATATATGGTCAAAATTATGCCTGACAAAATAGCATCAGGGGTTACCTACTGCGCGTCAGGTGGCCTTGTCTGTAACGGTCTTTTCAACTGGTACGACTGGGTTTATCACCTGGACTGGAACTTCATCGGTCTGGTCAGTGGTGTGATGCTCGGCATAGCGACATTTGCTGTGAATGCGTACTACAAACGCAAAGAGAGCAACAGGGAAGAACTGGCCAGAAAGTTCGAGGCAGAGCAGGAGAGTTTGCGCACTGCGGCGATCCAGAGTTATATAAACCGCTCACCCTCGCATGACGAGGACAAAGCGCCCGAAGTAGTTGATACAGTCAACAAGGCTTTAAAGCTGGCGGAGAAAGCATAATGGCTATTTCACCCGCTTTGCGTAAAAGCCTTATTACAGCTGCTGGTGGCGGTGCGTTAGCCATCGCGGCTGTTCTGATTCCGAACCTCGAAGGCAATTCCTACACGCCATACCTTGATGTGGGTGGAGTCTGGACTGTGTGCAACGGCATAACTGGCCCGGACGTGATTCAGGGGAAAACCTACACACAGAAAGAGTGCAACGCGCTTCTGCAAAAGCACCTGCAGCCCTATGCCCGGTCTGTGGAAAGGTCCGTAAAGGTTCCTTCGAATGCATATCAGAAAGCCGCTCTTATCAGTTTTAGCTATAACGTCGGCGTTAATGCATTCGAGCACTCATCGGTACTACGCAACCTGAATGCCGGTCGTTATCAGCAAGCCTGTGATGGCCTTCGCAGCTGGGTATATGTTGACCGCGTGAGGATTTGTAAGCACACCCGTTTTAGTTCCACGCACTTTTTGAGAGTTCCGGGGTTTCAGTCATCAGCCGGTACTCTTCCGGTGTCAGGTTATTCAGGGATTCATGGGGACGCTCGCTGTTGTATTCA
>Ga0157367_1000655_pt1 | contig 16411 bp, 12 predicted proteins | sample AttbisABBM2_FD_113142 | JGI IMG/M metagenome (GOLD analysis project Ga0157367, IMG submission 113142) | Fungus gardens microbial communities from leaf cutter ant in Botucatu, State of São Paulo, Brazil - Atta bisphaerica ABBM2 | ecosystem: Host-associated > Fungi > Mycelium > Unclassified ...
CCCTGAGCGGGCTTTTCTAATTCTGGCTCCTCTGACTGGACTCGAACCAGTGACATACGGATTAACAGTCCGCCGTTCTACCGACTGAACTACAGAGGAATCGCTTGAACGGGGCGAATATTAACGGCGCTGATCCCGCTTGTCAAAGCCCTGTTTACTGAATTGCGTTCAGATGCTCGTAAAAGCAGCGGATTGGCGGTTTTTACGCAAATCTGCTGGCTTTTCAAACTGCCAACAGGATCTCACTTTGCGGGCATTTCTCGGCAGATGTTAGAGGCATGTCAAAGTTTTGTTGTTTGCCGATGTTAAAACAACCGTTTCAGTGCTTTTATGATAAAAATTTCAAAAAGACATTATATGGAACAAATAAACTGCTTATCATCACGGTCGTGATTATCATCCGGAAATGAAACGGCATTTTTAAACTAACTGTTTGCAGATCAAGTGATTGTGAAAAGGAGTGGTCGATCACAAAAATAGCCATAACCTGAAGTCTTACCTCAAATTTCCTGAAACAGACGCCAGACAGGCTGGGTGAATGTAAAAGATATTTTTCATTCGCGGGTACAGCCGCTGAGCAAGTTAACAAATAAGAAGGGTCCCTATGAACATTAAAAAAACGATTGTCGCCTCACTGTTAGCCTGCATGTTACCTGCCGCGGTTATGGCAAAAGATATCTCAGTGGGCGTCTCGATGGCGCTGTTTGATGACAACTTCCTGACGATTCTGCGTACTTCAATGCAGAAGGAGATGCAGAAGGATGGTGTTAAAGGCCAGGTTGAGGATGCAAAGGGTGACGTTTCACAACAGCTTCAGCAGGTTCAGAACTTCATCGGCCAGGGTGTTGATGCCCTGATCGTTAACCCGGTCGACACCAACGCGGTGAAACCGATTATGGATCAGGCAAGCAAAGCGGGCATTCCGCTTGTCTTTGTTAACCGCCGTCCAGGGGCTGAACTCACCGGCAAAATGGCCTATGTGGGTTCCGATTCAGAACTGGCCGGGCGGTTACAGATGGAAGCGCTGGCGAAAGCAATGAACGGCAAAGGCAACGTCGCCATTCTGATGGGTGACCTGGCGAATGAATCGACCCGCGACCGTACCAAAGGTGTGGAAGAAGTGGCCGCTAAATATCCTGGCATCAAAATTGTTCAGAAGCAGACCGCCAAATTTACCCGTAACGACGCGGTGGATGTGGTCAGTAACTGGATGACGGCCGGTGATGAAATCAATGCTATCGCGTCGAACAACGATGAAATGGCAATTGGTGCGCTGCAGGCACTGGGTAAAAACCCGAACAAAATCCTGATTGCTGGCGTCGATGGTACACCTGATGCGCTGCAGATGCTGAAGCAGGGCAAGATGGTCGCCACCGTATTCCAGGATGCGAAGGGCCAGGGTGAAGGCTCGGTACAGACGGCGATCAAACTGGTGAAAGGCGAACAAGTCCAGAAAATTATCAACATCCCTTACCAGCTGATTACTAAAGAAAATATGGAACAGTTTACCCAGCGTAACCTGAAATAATCGTTCCCGACCCAGCTGTACGGAGGTGATGTATGAACGCGTTTGCGCTTGAAGCCGAAGGCATCAGCAAGTTCTTCCCCGGCGTTAAAGCCCTCGACAACGTCTCGTTGCGGGTGCGTCCGGGAACGGTACATGCCTTGATGGGCGAAAATGGCGCGGGCAAATCCACTTTAATGAAGTGCCTTATCGGGATGTATCGTCCCGATAAGGGCACCATCAAAATTAAAGGGGAGCCGGTGCAGTTTCAGGACACCATGGACGCGTTGCGTTCCGGCATTTCAATGATCCACCAGGAACTCAATCTGGTGCCTTACATGACCGTCGCCGAGAATATCTGGCTGGGCCGTGAGCCGATGAAGTTTGGCTTTGTCGACCACGCACGACTTAATCAGAAGACACAGGAACTGCTCAACCGCCTGAATATCCGCCTGAAAGCCGAGCGGATGGTGGGCGAGCTGAGCATTGCGTCGCAGCAGATGGTTGAGATTGCCAAAGCGGTCTCCTGGGATTCAGACATCGTCATTATGGATGAGCCGACCTCCGCGCTGACGGAAACCGAAGTGGCGCATCTGTTTACCATCATTCGCGATCTGCGGGAGCAGGGTAAAGCCATCATCTACATCAGCCACAAGATGGATGAGATTTTCAACATCACCGACGAAGTCAGTATTTTTCGCGACGGCAGCTGGATCGCCAGCGATCAGACGGCGAAATATACCCGTCAGTCGCTGATTACACAGATGGTAGGACGCGAGCTGACGCAGTTGTTCCCGAAATTCAACAGCGCCATCGGGGAAGAGGTTCTGACGGTGCGTAATCTCACCTGCAAAGATCGTTTCACCGATGTCAGTTTCAGCGTGCGCCGGGGTGAAATCCTCGGCGTCGCCGGGCTGGTGGGGGCCGGTCGCAGCGAGGTGATGGAGAGCCTGTTCGGCATGGAGAGCTTCGACAGCGGTGAGATCCTGATTGATGGCGTACCGGTGACGATCGACTCACCTTCAACCGCGATTGAAAAGGGCATGGCGTTCCTGACCGAGGACCGTAAAAAGTCCGGCCTGTTTCTGGTGCTGTCGGTGATGGAGAACATGAGCATCGTCAACATGCCGGAGTACAGCGGCAAAAGCGGTTTTGTCAGTCATGTGAAGATGGCGCAGGACTGCATGGAGCAAATCCGTCGGCTCAATATCAAAACGCCGACCATGGATCAGATCATCAATAACCTCAGCGGCGGTAATCAGCAGAAGGTTCTGATTGCCCGCTGGCTGCTGGCGCAACCGAAGATTCTGATTCTGGACGAACCGACGCGCGGTATAGACGTCGGTGCAAAAGCGGAGATTTACCGCTTAATCAGTGAACTCGCCAACCGTGGCGTGGCTATCATCATGGTCTCCTCTGAACTGCCAGAAATCCTTGGCATGAGCGACCGGGTGATGGTGATGCACGGCGGGCGTATAACCGGCATCCTCGATAAAGAAGAAGCCGATCAGGAAACCATTCTGTCGTTGGCATCCGAGTGAGGCGCGAGACCACTATGAGCAATATGAAAGCTACTGCTACCCCGGCAGCCCCGCAGCAACCCTCTTTTTTTGCCAGCCTGCGCCATAAACTGCCGAAAGATACCGGCATTTTTGTGGTGATGGTGGGGATTGCATTGATTTTTGAAATGTTTGGCTGGTACGTGCGTGACCAGTCTTTCCTGCTCAACACCAACCGTCTGATCCTGATTGTCCTGCAGGTGGCGATTATCGGGATTATCGCCGTTGGCGTGACCCAGGTCATTATCACCACCGGTATCGATCTCTCGTCCGGTTCCGTCATCGCCCTGGCGGCGGTGGTCGCCGCCAGTCTGGCGCAGACCTCTGACAGCCTGTCGCCGATGTATCCGTCGCTGGTTAATATGCCTGCGGTGATCCCTATCGCGGCCGGTATCGGTGTTGGTCTGCTGGCGGGTGCGGTCAATGGTGTACTGATTACCCGCACCGGCATTCCGCCCTTCATTGCCACGCTGGGCATGATGGTGTCGGCACGCGGTCTGGCGCAGTATTACACTCAGGGTAATCCCATCAGCTTCCTTTCCGATGGCTTTACCTCAATCGGTCAGGGTGCCATGCCGGTCGTGATTTTCCTGGTGGTGGCACTGCTGTTTCACATCGCCCTGAAACATACCCGCTACGGTAAATATGTTTACGCCATTGGCGGCAACATGACCTCGGCGAAAGTCTCCGGTATCAACGTTAATAAGTATCTGATCATCGTCTACACCATTGCCGGCGCGCTCTCTGGCCTGGCGGGTGTGGTACTGGCGGCGCGCGTCAGCAGCGGCCAGTCGAGTATGGGGATGTCCTACGAGCTGGATGCGATTGCCGCAGCCGTTATCGGCGGCAGCAGCCTGATGGGCGGTGTCGGCCGTATCACCGGCACATTAATCGGTGCCGTTATTCTTGGCCTGATTAAAAGCGGATTCACCTTCGTGGGTGTCGATGCCTATATTCAGGACATCATCAAAGGGGTGATCATCGTCGCTGCGGTCTCTATCGACATGCACCGTAACCGTAAAAAACGTTAATCAGCAGGCGTTGCCTTCTTCCGCAACGGGAGAGGGCAACGGTTGCTTTTTTGTCTTCAGGAAGCGTCAGCGATAAGAAATCCCGCTGATAGCGGTTACATTCTCAGTCTGTTCGTTAATGCTTTCCTGTAAGCCTGGCGAGCCTTCATCCGGTGCAATACGTTTCCACTGCACTAAAACTGTACAGCCCGTCATCACTTTTCTGCACGTCTGACTCGCAGCATCTGCACTGCCACAGTGCGCCCGCTCGACTCCTCTGTTGCTATTACGCATTCCTGATCCTTATTAACCCTTAAGAGGTAATCAGAAACGCTTATTTTCCGGGCCGTTAGGAAAAATCTGGCTGACGGGCAAGGCGCAGGATTTAAACCTGGCCTGCATCTTGCAAAATCTCTGTCATCAGAGCGATGGGCCAGACACCTTTCGCTATTCAGGGTAAGTGACGGAGGCAAGATGAATTTAAGACGACTGAAATACTTTGTGAAAATCGTCGATATCGGCAGTCTGACGCAGGCAGCGGAAGTGCTGCATATCGCGCAGCCTGCACTCAGTCAGCAGGTGGCAACGCTGGAGAATGAACTGGATCAGCAACTCCTGATCCGCACCAAGCGCGGCGTCACGCCAACGGAAGCCGGAAAGATTCTCTATGGTCATGCGCGTACTATTCTGCGCCAGTGCGAGCAGGCCCAGACGGCGGTCATTAATGCGGGTCAGGTGTTGAGCGGCCAGGTATCAATTGGTCTGGCACCCGGCACAGCAGCCTCCTCGCTGACCATGCCGCTGCTGCAAACCGTTCGCGATCAGTTTCCTGAAGTACTGGTCTACCTGCACGAAAACAGCGGCAGCGTGCTGAATGAGAAAGTAATGAACGGTCAGCTGGATATGGCGGTGCTTTACGATCGTGCACCGACTGCCGGCATCAACAGCATGCCGCTGATGAAAGAAGATCTCTTCCTGGTCGGCGCTACCGACTACCCAGGTGCCAGCGTCGATCTGGCCGATGTGGCGCAGATGAGCCTGTTTTTACCCCGCGACTACAGCGCAGTGCGCAAACGGGTTGATGAGGCCTTTTCACTGCGTCGCCTGAGTGCGCGCATCATTGGTGAGATCGAATCAATTTCAACGCTGACCGCAGCCATTTCCAGCGGCATGGGTGTCACCGTGTTACCTGAATCGGCCGCCCGTGCGCTGGTGGGTTCAACCGATGCCTGGATGTCCCGTATCAACAGCCCGTCACTAAGTCTGCCGCTGTCGCTGAACATCTCTGCCCGGTTGCCGCTGTCGCCTTCTGCACAGGCCGTGAAAAATATCCTGCTGTCGCTGCTGAATAAGCCGCTGAATGAGGAGCGGGAGTTGATGTTAGTGGGGTAGGGGTGCTTGCAGCGGACCTTTAGCTAAGCTTTGCAGCGCGTTCATACTGGGCAGGTTACGCCCGCCAGGCGGTGGGGAGTTTCAGGTTCTCCGTGCAGGCGGACGCGTCAAGGGGCGGACGCCCGCCCCTTAACAATCCCGGCGTCCGGCAGCCTGCGCGCCCCACTTCGTGGGGTCCCTTCGTCACGCCCTGCGGCCAGCGGACCGTCCGGACGCGCCATCCCTGGCGCGAACCGTCCTTTCGCCGACGTCCTGTCGGCTCATCCTCGCCTCCGGTTGTTCCTCAGCGCTACGGATGCCTCTGGCAAACTCCCGCCTGTTATCTATTTTGTTTTCTCTGGTGCTGTATTGTCTGCTGGCCCGTAAAGCCAATCCCGGAAACGTAAAGCGATAAAATACCCAACGTAAGAAGAAGAAATAACAGCGAGGGGTCAGGGAGGCCATCTGAACCGCTGAGCGGATGAGGGATTTCAGGACGAGCGACAGGGATGTCGCGAAGAGGCGGGTTCGCGCCAGGGATGGCGCGTCCCGGCGGTCCCTGAGAAATCCGGAAGAGGCGAAGGGACCGCGAAGCGGCGGTGAAGCAGGCCGGAGCCGGGGGTCAAGGGGGCGCGGCGACTGGCGCCCCCTTGTTGGTCGCCTGCAGAGGCGATACTGAAACTGCCCGGCTCACCAGGCGAACGAAACCCCTCTCATAGCCCGTTCGCGCAGCGAACACCCAGAGATGCCAATCCGCCAGGCGAACGAAACCTTCTCATAGCCCGTTCGCGCAGCGAACAAACACCAGCTTCAGCTCCGCACCCAGCCCCGTTCGCGCAGCGAACACCTCAGCGCATCCACGTAACCTCCCCCTTTATTCCCTAAAGTCATAAAGCCAAATTTTTTAGTATTTCCTGTTATCAATAATAGTTCTTAACATCAGGGAATCAGATTATGTAAAGAGAGGTAAATGTCGTGAATTTCCAGCAGCTTAAAATCATCCGCGAGGCGGCCCGCTGTGAGTTTAACTTAACGGAAGTCGCTAACACGCTGTTTACCTCCCAGTCAGGTGTCAGTCGGCACATTCGTGACCTGGAAGATGAACTGGGTGTTGAGATCTTTATTCGTCGCGGTAAGCGCCTGCTGGGAATGACCGAACCGGGTAAAGCGCTGCTGACCATCGCCGAACGCATCCTCGATGAAGCAGGGAAGGTACGACGTCTGGCCGATGTCTTTACTAATGAAACCAGCGGCATTCTGACAATTGCAACGACCCATACTCAGGCGCGCTACAGTCTGCCGAAAATCATTAAAGCGTTTCGTCAGCTCTATCCCAACGTTCGTCTGGAACTCAACCAGGGATCGCCGCAGGAAATTGTCACCATGCTGCTGGCGGGTGAAGCGGATATCGGCATCGCCAGTGAAATGCTGGTCAATAACAGCAGTCTGGCGGCATTCCCCTGGTTCAGCTGGCATCATGCGTTGCTGGTGCCGAAAGATCATGAGCTGGTGCAGAATCAACCGGTTTCACTGAGCACCCTCAGCCGTTATCCCCTCATTACTTACCGCCAGGGTATCACCGGTCGTTCGCGGGTTGACCGTGCCTTCCAGTCGGCGGGTTTAAAACCGGACATCGTGCTCAGCGCCCAGGACTCCGACGTGGTGAAAACCTACGTTAAACTTGGTCTGGGCGTCGGGATACTGGCCGATCAGGCGTGTGAAATGGAAGAGAGTGAAGAGCTGGTACGCATCGACGCCACGCATCTGTTTGATGCCAGCACCGTCTGGCTCGGCCTCAAGCGGGGACAGCTGCAGCGCAATTATGTCTGGCAGTTCCTGGAACTCTGTAACGCTAATCTGTCGCTGGAGGAGATCAAACGCCAGGCGCTCTCCTACAGTAATGACGACGAACCGGTCATCGACTTCCAGATTTAAAGCGCGTGCGCATCCCACCGGATGCGCGCACATTTCCGCACAGCATAAAATTTCAAATCTCCGCGAAAAACTCGCTTAGCGACCTTTCTGACCCCGCACAACAACATCCTGCGCTGACCCGGCGCGATAAAGTGGAATCAGCTGACCACAAGGGGATGTTATGTCGCGATTACAACTTAAAGACAGCGATCTGCTGCGCCAGCAGGCGTTATTTGCCGGACGCTGGCAGGATGCACATCAGGGTGCCACGCTGCCGGTTACCGATCCCGCCACGGGCGAAACGCTGGCGACCATACCGGCGCTGGGCCGTGCGGAAACAGAGCAGGCGATAGCCTATGCGGAAACGGTTCGCATCAGCTGGGGAAAAACCACTAACGCCAGCCGTGCCGCGCTGCTGGAAAAATGGCATCAACTGATTATTGAACATGCTGACGACCTGGCGATCATCATGACCGCAGAGCAGGGCAAACCGCTGGCGGAAGCCAGAGGCGAAGTGCTCTACGGGGCCAGCTTTGTGAAATGGTTCGCGGAAGAGGCGCGCCGTGTCTATGGCGACACCATTCCCGCGCCCAGTGACGACCGGCGCATTCTGGTGCTGAAACAGCCGGTAGGCGTTGCCGCCGCCATCACTCCCTGGAACTTCCCGATTGCGATGATCACCCGTAAGGTGGCCCCCGCGCTGGCCGCCGGATGCCCGATTATCGTCAAACCCTCTGAATTAACGCCGCTCTCTGCGCTGGCCCTCGCGGTGCTGGCAGAACGTGCCGGTTTCCCGTCAGGTGTGTTACAGGTGCTGACCGGCCTGCCCATAGAGATTGGCGCGGCACTGACTGGTAGCCGTACGGTGCGTAAAATCTCCTTCACCGGCTCAACCCGCATTGGGCAGTTATTGATGCAGCAGAGCGCTGACAGCATCAAACGTCTGAGCCTGGAGCTGGGCGGCAACGCGCCGCTGATCGTGTTCGATGATGCCGACATTGAGATTGCGGTCGCGGGCGTCATGCTCAGCAAGTTCCGCAACGCCGGGCAGACCTGCGTCTGCGCCAACCGCATCCTGGTGCAGCGCAACATCTATCCACGCTTCACCGCGCGACTGCTGGAGGCGGTCGCCACCCTGAAAGTGGGGGATGGCTTTGCGCCCGACAGCACCATGGGTCCGCTGATTAACCCACGTGCGGTAGAGAAGGTGAATGGTCACATCGATGATGCGCTCAGCCAGGGTGCCACGCTGCTGACCGGCGGCATCAGCCAGGATAATGGTACTTTTGTTCAGCCTACGGTGCTCGGCGAGGTCACGTCCAGCATGCGCATTGCTCATGAGGAGACATTCGGTCCGGTCGCGCCGCTGTTTATCTTTGATGATGAGGATGAGGCCATCGCAATGGCGAATGACACGCCCTACGGACTGGGCGCCTACTTCTTTACCGAAAATATCCGGCGTGCCTGGCGGGTGGCGGAAGCGTTGGAGTTTGGCATGGTCGGCTTTAATACCGGCGCGATTTCTCTTGAAGTTGCCCCCTTTGGAGGCGTGAAACTTTCCGGTATTGGCCGGGAAGGATCCCGCTACGGAATTGATGAATATCTGGAACAGAAAACTTTTCACATCGGCAGTCTGTAATTAAATATGACCAAAACGCCAGCCGGACGATCCGGCTGGCGTTTTTTTATGCCTGACGCACAGAATTATTTCTGCGGCGTCAAATAATCCTCTTTAGAAAGTAAAGAATTTATCAGGGATGTGAGGCCGGTCGGTAAATCGGTGTGTCATGAGTGCAGAAGTGAGCAGCCTGAGCCGGAATATCCGCTTTGGTGCAATTTCCGTGCAGGTTGCACCAGCAGGGCGCATAAATTTTGTGAAGTAAATCATCTGTTTAATTGTTCGGCAAATCCGCAAAAATTACCCCGGCAATACGGCAGAAAATTTTTTTGCGCTGTTTTAAACGCATTTTTATTTTTTGCCCGGCTGGCATACTTTCTGCATTAGCTTATTAACAGCGCAGAAATCGCCAGTTAAAAACGCTATTAAGCCAGCAACTGATGGGTGTTACAAATAAGGAATTCTTCCATGTTAAGTTTCGACCCTGAAAAAGTTTCTCTTCCGGCTGGCCATTATATTGGCGGCCAGCACTGCCAGAGCCAAGGCGCAGCCTTTGAGGTTAAACGGCCCTCTGATGGCAGGGTCTATGCCACGCTGCAGGACGCCACGCCGCAGGATGTTGATCGTGCCATCACCGTGGCGCATCAGGCGCTGAAAACCAGCGGCTGGTCTGGCTGTCCACCGCGTGAACGCGGACGGGTATTGCGTCGCTGGGCCGATCTGATTGCGCAGGACGCGCTGCTGGCACAGCTGGAAGCGCTGGGCTCAACCCGGCCCATCAGCGACGTGGTGCTGCACGAAATTCCGTTTACCGCCGAAGCAATTCGCTTTTACGCCGAATGCGCAGACAAATACAGCGGCGATCTCTTTCCCACCCGCGACAGCAGCCTCGGCATGCTGATTGCGGAACCCTATGGCGTCATCGCCGCGATTACCCCGTGGAATTTTCCGCTGTCGATGGCGTCGTGGAAATGCGGACCCGCGCTGGCAGCAGGCAATGCGGTGGTGCTGAAACCCTCTGAACTGACCCCGTTTTCGACGGTGCGCATGGCCGAACTGGCGATTCAGGCGGGCCTGCCGGCGGGCGTGCTGAACATAGTGCAGGGCAGTGGCGCGGTGACCGGCAGTGCGCTGGTGAAACATCCACTGGTTCGCAAAGTCTCGTTTACCGGCTCGACCCTGACCGGTGCGCGCATCATGAGCGATGCCGCGCAACACGGCATGAAACCGGTGACGCTGGAGCTGGGCGGCAAAAGCCCGCAGCTGGTATTTGATGATGCGGGTGACCTTGAGGTGCTGGCTCAGCGCATTCTGCGCGGCTTCACTGCCAACGGCGGTCAGGCGTGCGTGGCGGGCACCCGTCTTATTGTGCAGCGCAACATTGCCGATCCGCTGGTTGAGCGGCTGGCCCAGCTTTGCCGGGAAGTGAAACCGGGCGTCACCTGGCAGGAGGGCAGCCGCTACGCGCCGCTGATCGATGAACGCCAGGGCAACAAAGTCTGCTCGGTCATTGAAGCCGCAAAAGCGCAGGGCGCAGAGGTGCTGGTGGGCGGAGAGCGCTTTGCCGACACCGACAACGGCTGGTTCTGGCAGCCGACGCTGCTGAGCCATGTGGCGCAGGATAACCCGGCGGTACAGCAGGAGATTTTTGGTCCGGTGCTGACGGTACAGACGTTTGATGATGAAGAGCAGGGGCTGGCGATGGCTGCACACGACACCTATGGCCTCTGCGCCGGTGTCCACACCCTGAGCCTGCCGCGCGCGCTGCGGGCGATGCGGGCGATTGACGCAGGCACCGTCTGGATTAACCGCTATGGGCGCTCTGGCGACTTCATCATTCCCACTGGCGGCTTTCTCGGCTCCGGCATTGGTAAAGATTTAGGGCGTCAGGCGTTTCAGGCCTGCCAGCGCCAGAAGAGCGTACTCATCGATTTCTAAGCGCAACTGACAAGACGAGGGTGTTACATGGCACTGTTTAAACCGAAATTCATCACGTTTGACTGTTACGGCACGCTGATTCGCTTCGATATGGCCGGTGCGGCGGAACGCTGTTTCAGCGACCGCGTCGACCCTGAAGCCATGCATGCCTTCACCACCGACTTTGCCAGCTACCGGCTGGATGAGGTGCTCGGCGCATGGAAACCTTATTACGACGTGGTTAGCAATGCCATCCAGCGCACCTGCAAAAAGTGGGGCGTTGAGTGGGATAAAGCCGACAGCGACTTCATTTACACCGATTGCGCCAGCTGGGGTCCGCATCCCGACGTGCCGGCCGGGCTGGCGAAAGTCGCAAAAGAGTTTCCGCTGGTGCTGCTGACCAACTCGATGAAAGACCTGATTCCGCACCATATACCGCGTCTGGGTGCGCCGATCCACATGACCATCACGGCGGAAGAGGCGGGTGCCTACAAACCGCAGATGAAGGGCTTTGAATACATGCTGGATAAACTTGGCTGCGGCCCGGAAGAGATCCTGCACGTCTCCTCCAGCTTCCGCTATGACCTGATGACCGCCTACGATCTCGGCATCAAAAACAAAGTCTGGGTCAATCGCGGTCATGAACCGGCGAACCCGTACTACCAGTACACCGAAATCAAAGATATCGGCGGCCTGCCTGGCGTCGTCGGACTCTGAGGAACCCCCCATGAAACTGGAATCGTTCTGGCAGGCCACGGCTCCGGCCTTTGCCGGTGCTGCCCGCGAACCGCTGCCCGCCCAGGCGGAGGTGGTGGTAATTGGCGGCGGCTTCACCGGTGTCTCGGCAGCCCTTAACCTGGCGCGCAGCGGCATCAGCGTGGTGCTGCTGGAGAGTGGCGACGTCATGAGCCAGGCATCGGCGCGCAACGGCGGTCACTGCAATACCGGTGTGGCGCAGAACTTCGCCTCGCTGGTGGCGAGTCAGGGTCTGGAACAGGCCAGCCGCTTCTACCGGGCATTTGACGACGCCGTGAGCTACGTACAGCAACTGATTCAGGATGAAGCGATCGACTGCGACTTCCGGCTGTGCGGCAAACTCAAGCTCGCCAGCAAAGCCTCGCATGTCGCCGGGCTGCGGGAGGCGTATGAACTGATGCGCCGCACCGTGGACCCGGAGATCGAACTGCTCGACAAAACGGCAGTGCGCGACGAGATCGCCAGCGACAAGTTCCACGGCGGCCTGCTGCAGAAGCGTGGCGGTCAGATGCACATGGGCAAATTTGGCATCGGGCTGGCTGAAGCCGCCGCGCGCAGCGGGGCGAAGATTTATCCGCATCATGCCGTGACGAAGTTAGAGCGACTGAAGGGCTATCAGCACCGGATTCACACTGCAAACGGCACCCTTCTGGCGGATAAGGTGCTGATGGCGACCGGCTGCTCCAACGTCGGCCCTTTTCCCTGGTTTCAGCGCCGCATCGTGCCGGTCGGCAGCTTTATCGTGGTGACCGAAGCGCTCGACCCAGCGCTGCTGCGCCAGGTGCTGCCCAACAATCGTACCTACGTGACGTCGCTGAATATCGGCAACTACTTCCGCACCACTGCCGACAGCCGGCTGGTGTTTGGCGGCCGGGCGCGGTTTGCGGTCAGCAACCCGACCTCTGATTCGCGCAGCGGCGAGATCCTGCGCCACGCGATGACGCAGATGCTGCCGCAACTCGGCCAGGCAGCGCTGGATTACTGCTGGGGCGGCATGGTCGATATGACCGCCGACCGTCTGCCGCATGCGGGTGAACAGGATGGCCTCTTCTATTCGCTGGGCTACAGCGGCCACGGCACGCAGATGTCGGTGTGGATGGGACGGGTAATGGCCGATCTGCTGGCCGAAAAGCGCACTGAAAATCCCTGGCAGCGCGACGCATGGCCCGCGCTGCCCGGTTATCACGGCAAGCCATGGTTTTTACCGCTCGCAGGACTCTATTACAAAGCAAAGGATCGCCTTTCTTAACGTCCCGTCGGGTGCTGGCCGCCAGGTTGCCAGCACCGCCAGAACATGATCCCGGTTCGCCTGACTATTGAGGGTAGAGAGATGAGTAAATTTGATAATAACGACGCTGATGCGGTAAATCCGGCACTGACGCGCATGATCACCGAAGGCTCGCTGTCACGCCGCAGCCTGATGAAGATTCTTTCCGCCGGTGCGGTGATGAGCAGCGGGCTGGTGGGCTTCTCCGGGGCGGCACTGGCGGACGACAAGCCGGTCAAAGGCGGTAAACTGCGGGCGGCAATGTCGAATGCCTCCGCCACCGATACGCTCGATCCGGCGAAAAGTAATAACAGCGCGGACTACACCCGTCAGTTCATGTTCTACAGCGGCCTGACCGAACTGGACAAAAACCTGATGGCGCAACCGGCGCTGGCCGAATCAGTGGAATCCAGCGACGGCATCACCTGGCATATTAAACTGCGGAAGGGCGTCACCTTCCATGATGGCAAACCGCTGACCGCTAAAGATGTGATCTTCTCGCTCAGCCGACACAAAGATCCGGCCATCGCCTCAATCGCCTTTAAGCTGGCCGATCAGTTTAAAACCTTCAGCGCGGTCAATGATAATGAGGTGCAGCTGGAGCTGAACAACGCCAACTTTGACGTCCCTTACATGCTGGCGACGCCGCCGTTTTTGATTGTCAAAGACGGCACCACCGACTTCAGTAAAGGCATCGGCACCGGTCCGTTTGTCTGCAAAACCTTTATGCCAGGCACGCGCACCATTGGTACCAAAAATCCCAACTACTACAAGCCCGGTCTGCCGCATCTGGATGAGGTGGAGCTGATTGGCGTCACTGACAACGCGGCGCGTGTCAATGCCCTGATGTCGGGCGATCTGCAGATGGTCTCCACCCTGAGCGCCGCGGACTGCAAACGCATCAAAGCCAGCAGCGAGTTTGGCATACTGGAAAGCAAATCAGGCATGTACACCAACCTGATTATCCGCACCGACGTGAAGCCGGGTAACAACGAAGATTTCGTGCTGGCGATGAAATATCTGCAGCCGCGCGAAATGCTGGTGAAAACGGTACTGCAGGGTTACGGCGACGTCAGTAATGACACCCCGGTTCCGCCATGGCATCCGCTTTACAACGCCGACCTCAAACCGCGTCCGCTCGACATCGAAAAAGCGAAGTTCCACATTAAAAAAGCGGGCATGGCGGGCGCTACGGTAGAGATCATCACGACGCCCAACATTGAAGGGGCGAATGAAGGCGGGCAGATGATCCAGCAGCTGGCGCGCGGGGCGGGGCTGAACATAAAAGTGCGACGCGTGCCGTATGACGGTTACTGGTCTTCGCACTGGATGAAAGATCCGGTGGGATATGGCTCGATAAATCCGCGTCCGACGCTCGACATGCTCTTCTCACAGTTTTATCTCTCTACCGCACCGAATAACGAGTCGGGCTGGAAAAATCCGCAGTTTGATCAACTGGTGGTCGCCGCGCGCGGAGAACGCGATCAGGCAAAGCGCAAGCAGATGTATGGCGACATGCAGACGCTGATTTATGACCACTGCGGCACGATCATCCCGACCTTTATCAGCTCCACCGATGGCTACAACAAAAAGGTCAAAGGGGTCGAAGCCTGGCCGTCAGGCATGATGATGGGCTACCGCTTCCATGAGTTTGCCTGGCTGACCGCCTGATCTCAGCCTGTCCCATCAGGCTATTCATAAGGAGTTCGCCGATGAACCGATACATGCTGTTCCTGATTGCCCGGCGCATTGGCGCCGGCATCCTGACGTTGCTTATCGTCTCGGCGGTGGTGTTTTTCATCACCAGCCTGTTGCCGGGTGACGCGGCGCAGATGATCCTCGGCCAGAACGCCACGCCGGAAACGGTGGCGGCGTTACGGCAGCAGCTGGGTCTCGATCAGCCTCTACTGGTCCGCTATCTCCACTGGCTGACGGGTATGGTGCAGGGTGACTTTGGCATCTCGTTTGCCAGCCATCTGCCGGTCTCGCAGCTGGTGGCGCAGCGCATACCCGCCACCTTCGAACTGGCGGGCATCACCACGCTGATCTGCGTACCGCTGGCGCTGATTATCGGCATTATCGCGGCGATGAACCGCGGTTCAAGGCTCGATCGGGCGCTGGTTATCGGCACCATGGCGACGGTGGCCGTGCCGGAGTTCCTGGTCGCGACCGTGGCGGTGCTGATTTTCGCCGTCAAACTGCACTGGGTGTCGGCGATGTCGTTCGGCAGTCCGGACAGCGACCTGCTGAGCTACCTCAAAGCCTATGCGCTGCCGGTGCTGACGCTCTGCTGCGTGCTGGTGGCGCAGATGGCTCGCATGACGCGGGCCGCCATTATCAACCAGCTCGACAGCCCCTACCTGGAGATGGCGCTGCTTAAAGGGGTGTCGCCGCTCCGCGCCGTGCTGCGTCACGCGCTGCCCAACGCGGTCGGACCCATCGCCAATGCGATCTCTCTCAGTCTCTCCTACCTGTTTGGCGGGGTGATCATCATCGAAACCATCTTCAGCTATCCCGGTCTGGCCAGCCAGCTGGTGGATGCGGTCAGCAACCGCGACCTGCCGGTGGTGCAGCTCTGCGTGATGCTGTTCGCCGCCTGCTACCTGGTTCTGCTGCTGGCGGCCGACATTCTGACTATCGCCTTTAACCCGAAATGGAGAAGCGCATGAATACACTCTTGTTGCCCTGGCGTTTCTTACAGTCGCTCTCCTGGTCGGGCCGGCTGGGTCTGATCATGTCGCTGTTCTGGCTGCTGATGGCGGTGTTTGGCACGCCACTGGCCCCGCACAGCATTGATGACATCGGCGGCGGCCCGCTGATGGGCGGCATGACGGTCGATAACCTGCTGGGGACCGACTACCTGGGGCGCGACATGCTGAGCCGTATCCTCTACGGCGCGAAGTTCTCCATCGGCCTGGCGCTGAGTGCGGCGCTGCTGGCCAGCCTGATCGGCACGCTGCTGGCCCTGCTGGCGGCGGTAACGGGACGCTGGCTGGAGGAGCTGCTGGGCCGCGTCAACGATGCCCTACTGGTGCTGCCGGGCAAGGTACTGTCGCTGATGATTGTCGCGGTGTTTGGCTCCTCGCTGCCCATGCTGATCCTGACGGCGGTGTTCACCTACTGGCCGGGCGCATTCCGCATTGCTTTTGCCATGGCCAGCTCGCTGCGCAGCATGGACTACGTCCGGGCGTCACGGCTGCGGGGCGAAAGCCGCTGGTATATCGCCATTCACGATATCTTGCCTAACATGGTGCACCCGATGCTGACGGACTTTGGCCTGCGCTTTGTCTACATCGTGCTGCTGCTGAGCGGCCTGAGCTTCCTCGGCCTGGGGGTACAGCCGCCGTACGCCGACTGGGGCACGCTGGTACGTGAAAATATGCAGGGGCTGTTTGATGGCTCGCCCGCGGTACTGATGCCCGCACTGGCGATTGCCAGCCTGACCATTGGTGCCAACCTGTTTATTGACAGCCTGCAGGCGATGCGTCCGATGAC
>Ga0157367_1000656_pt1 | contig 16408 bp, 21 predicted proteins | sample AttbisABBM2_FD_113142 | JGI IMG/M metagenome (GOLD analysis project Ga0157367, IMG submission 113142) | Fungus gardens microbial communities from leaf cutter ant in Botucatu, State of São Paulo, Brazil - Atta bisphaerica ABBM2 | ecosystem: Host-associated > Fungi > Mycelium > Unclassified ...
CATCTTCGGAATGTGATGCCGCCGGGCGGCGTTGTGTTTGTGCGGCATGCGTCAATGGCTCAATGGGCGGACCGTCACTCTATTACCGCCAACTTTCATTTCCCCATCCGTGCACCAACGCCCGGCGCCACCTCTCAGTTCAGAGTCGATGGTTTCCTTGGTCCAAGTGACGAAGCACCGCCATCGAAATTTCAGATGTCGCCACACGATCTCGATCTTGTTGAGCTCGGGGCTGACTTGCGCTTGCAGTCGTATCGATTGCCCTCGGTGGCTTTGTGATCGCAAATAGATAACTATCACCAGCGCTCATTCCGCGATTCGGCCGTGCTTCATAGTTCCGTAAGATCCCTTCACATACGAAACCCATTCGAGACATCAGCGGCGCGGCCTTCCCGGTGACGGAACAGAATGCCTCTATACGGCACACATTTGGTTGTTCGATCAACCAGTCGAGAAACTTATGTAGCATCTCTGACCACGCGCGCGTTCTCAAACGCCCCGGAACAAGGCTCGTTATCAGGCCGATCTCGACACGTGGCAAGCGACCGTGCATCTCGAGCATTCCGATCAGTTGACCGCTTTTCTTCTCGAAAAGTCCCCAACTAAAATATGTCCCATTGCGCCAGCCCTCGGCGAGACGCAAAATGCTATTGCGCGACTCGTCGATATGATGATGGGTCCGCCACGACAGATCAAGCGTCGTGGCAGGATCACCGAACAATACATTGAAGAGCTCATTTGCATCACTATCGACTAACGGACGCATATACAAGCGCTCTGTCTCGATCAGCTCAGGTGGACGGAAGCCACTCATCAATAACTCCAATTCGACCAGATCAAGGCGCCCTTCATTGCTCAAGCAGCACACTTCCTTGAGCACTTGATAGCTGTACCTACACCCTCAACCAAAAATATTCTCCCGACGCGATTCCACTGAACATCTCGTCGCCGGACTCGATAATGTTCTGCCGCCAGTAGCGACCATGCTCTGCATAGTGCGATAGCAGACCTACGACCGACTCTCCCGTCACATCGCGCGTAAGCGGCAACCGCATCAACAACACAATGCCCCCCGTGTCTGCGTCGATTCCGAGTTGCGCTTGGTCCTGCGCGTAGATCAATAGATTTGCCTCCAGCAGCAACCGGTACACTATGAGAGTGCGACCCGCGCTAACGATGCCGAAATGGAAATTCACGTACATCGCCCCCGGATCGTCTTCGAAATACTCAAGGCGCACATCGAAACCTTCGACATTGACCATACGAGTCTCGAGCACGTATTCCACGTCCGGCAAGTCGACGATTGTGCACATCTCCGCCACGATATGCGTATAGCGTTCCCAGTTCATGACAGTTGCACTCCGGTATCCGATCCAGCAAATGCAGCCGACACCAAGGCGCCGGCTGCCCAGCGCAATAATTGCTGTTATTGCACCTGTTTCGCCGCCTCCTTCAACATCGAAACGATCTGCTTCTTCATGTTGTTCATCGTTTCTGTCTCAGTCATCTTCATTTGCATCATCGTTGCCGCGTTCGACATCATGATGCCCTTTTCCATCGATGAGGCCATACTCGACAGCGTCGAAGCCAGGCCAGCTGCTTCACCTATTCCTGCCAGAAAAGACATAACTACCCTCCAAAAGTATGCGCGTCTACACACGCATTGACAAAGATCGGCACCGCACTTAGCGTCGCGGTTCGCCGCTTTTTTGCCGCATAGTGTGCGCCACGTTGGGAATGGCTCACGCCACTCCGTCGGCTAACGTACGCTACGCGGCGACACCGTTATCGCAGTGAGACTGCCGTGTTGGCCTCGTGTAGCGTCGCGATGATTCTTTGTGCTGCCAGCAAGCCACGATAGATTCTCTGCATCGCATTGCGATCGTAGTCACTCACCGCATGCGCGGTCGCCGCGCTCAGGCACTCGGCCGTTTCGCTTAGCGCCTGGCAAATTGCGGCAATCCGTATGGCCGCATCGGGCGCTGTGAGCGCCTGCTCGAGCGGACCGACCTCGTCCACAACCCGCTCCAGTACTTCGTACATGCCACGTCTCCCATCAATTGAGGTTCGGCGTACCATTGGCCAACGCACCCAGAAACACGTGCTTCACGCCATTTGGTGTCTCGATATAGCGCACATTACCGGTCTCTAACATCCCGGAATACACGAGGGGTGCAGATGCGTCGGCGGACTGATGCGCATCTACTTCGATCGCGCGCACGTTCGGTCCGACATCTGCACGCACCTGTTCGACGGCGGTGCGCAACTGCGTAAGGTTCGGTACAGCACCCGACACTCGGAAGCGCCCCTGCCCCGCATATTGCACGGTCGCACCCGGTATGCCGATCGATTCGCCGATACTTTGAACATCTTCCTGCGCGACATCGTACTGACGTTCGATGCGAGCAGCGGCAAGGCGCTCAAGCAATTTGCGGGCGACGAGGTCGTCGGCGGGCGTCGCTACCATACCGGTGACAACAACGGTGTTGCCGCGCGGCACTACGTGCAGCTCTGTGTAGCCCGCGCGTTTCAACTCTGCCCCCACCCGGTCCACGAGTGTCTTGACGGATTCGATCGCAGGCAACGTGCCCTGATGTGGACTCGCTAGTATTGCACCCACGGCGAGCAATCCGGCGACAAGCGCACTGCCCACCGAAACATACGCCACCCGCTTGCGCCGCCTGCCCACCCTTTCCGCGTCGGTGCCGGGCGGCCCACCCCACAGTGTCGCTAGCAGCTCAAGATCATTCGGCCAAAGGCCATCCACAGGACCGATGCAAAGCGCCGTCTCACCGAACGGAACTGGTACGAAGTCGAGCATCAGGAGCGGCGTTGCGTCCGCACCGAACACATCCACCACTGTCTCTGGCAATGCATTCGCTGCGCGTCGCGCGCGCACCACGCCTTGCGCATCGAGTGACAACAGCAGATCGGCGTCGCGCCAGTCGGTAATGCGAATCTCGCAGTCTTCTCCCGACCCAATCCGATGTTCACCGGCATCAAGCACGACTTCCACACCAGCGTGCAAGCCGGTCAGGATCCGCAGCAGCTTCATCAGTCACTCCCTATCCTTTCGTCGCACGCTTCATTTGCGTTGACAAGCCGTCCAAATGGATCCCACTTACTGTATCGCCCCGATCACGTTGAACCGTTCTTTAGGCATGCCCCTAGCGTATTCCGACTCGTCGACACAGCTCGTTTCCTTAACGAAGTTTCAAACCCTATGTGCGAACTGTTACGCTTGCGTCTCAAAAACAGGGCCCTACGTAACTGACACACCGCCACGTAATGCCTTAATACTCGCCATTGCCCGTCCGATCTGCATGGGGGTCGAAGGCCGCTCCGCATTGAACACAAGTAGGGGCAAAAGCAGATAGTATGTACTTGAGCGATCGTTGCATGTAGCGGCTATTTCGCGTTTCGGACGACTTGATCTGCACATTGCATCAAGCAGCACCTGCTTCACGCCATGCCAGCCGATCGGCGTCCATGGTCCGGACTCAAGGCGCGCAGCGAGCAGTTCTGCGTTGTAGCTCAGCAGGGCGGGCGTGATGCGCACATCCGGTTGTACATCAACTCGACGCCCCAACTGGAACAGCGTATCAGCGCACATATGGCGGAGCACATGCTCCCGCTCTGCCACATCCGCGATCGTACCTGCTATATCGCGCAGGGAGCGTTGTGCAGGTATGGACACAAGCGTCTGACGCACGCGTGAAATCGTAAATGAGTGAGTCGATTCATCATCGTGCTGTCGCCGGTCACTACCTTGACCACCTTGACCACCTTGACCACCTTGACCACCTTGACCACCTTGACCACCTTGACCACCTTGGCTTGCGTGCCATTCGTGGTCATCGTATGGTGAGACGTGCGCATGCTGCATCGTCGCTTCTTCGCTGGAACCGAACGCGTCCTCCTGACTGTCAATGCGACGCCCTCGACGTGAGCCTGCTACCGTCTTCGGACGCAGCTTCAGTTTCATCCACATCTGATTGCGCACGGCAATCGCAGTCGTACGACGGTTGATTGAATACGTAAAGCGCGTATCGTACTTTCCGTAGGTCGTCACGACGTGCGCGCGAACCGGCTCGCGCTGCGGTAGATGAGAGTTTTCTGTGTGGATGGACTGCTCAAATGTGCGAGAAATTCGACTCACGATGGTACCGCCGTGGACATTAATTGTTGCGCAAATTGCAGAATCTGGGTGGCCGCCCATGGACCGGAGATCGCGATAGTTACCGTTACTGCCACGAGCTTCACACCGTACGAGATACTTTGCTCCTGCAGCGATGTAACAGCTTGCAGAAATGAAATCGCGAGACCAGACACCGCCGCGACTAGCACGACAGGCAGAGATATATAAAGGCACAGCATCATGCCTTGCGACGTGAGCCGAATCAGATTATCGATTTCCATCGTGCGAACATCCTCGGATGTCGAGAATTGTTAAATTAAACCAGCATCAGGCATAGGTCAGGATAAGGCCATGCACGAGCGTGGACCAGCCGTCCATCACAACGAACAGCATCAGCTTGAATGGGATTGCGATGTTAGTCGGTTGTACCTGGTTCATCCCCATCGACATCAGCACGTTGGCAATCACGAGATCGATGATGATGAAAGCGATGTAGAGAATGAAACCAATGCGAAATGCGTCAGTCATCTGAGAGAGCGTGAATGCAGGTGCGAGCACGATCAAGTCGTCCTCGTGCAACTGCGCGGCCACGGCCTTCGGCCAGATTACTGATGCTGAACGTATAAAGAAGCGCTTCTCACGCTCCCCTGAGTGTGCGGCAAGGAACTGGCGAAACGGCTCCTTGGCCGCACCGAACGCTTGTAACATTGCCTGCGTCGGCTGCGGTGACAGCGCCTGCCCCTGCAGCTGCTGTTGGGCGGCGAAACCGATCGGTGCCATTATGTATAGGGACACAAGGATCGCAATCCCATTGAGTACCATGTTCGGCGGCACCTGCTGCACACCAAGCGCATTGCGCAGCAGACCGAGCACGACGACAATCTTGGTGTAAGACGTAACGACCATTGCGATAAACGGCACCATGCTCATCACGAGCACGGCGATAAACAAACCCGTAATGTCGTTAAACTGAACCATCGTCGCCTGCCATCCGGTCGATCTGCACGCCGAGATGCGCCCCCACCGCGACGAGCTTTCCGCTACCAATCATCTGACCATACGTAACGAGGCGCACCGGTACGTCGCGCGCGGCCACCGGCAACTCAAGCACGTAACCCGGTCGCAATGCGGCGAGCTCAGCGATTGATAGTGAAAGTGTGTCGATCTCCGCGTGCACGGGAAGATCGATGCCACCCAGGTCAGCCGATTCCGGCACACCGGAGGAGGATTCGCGGGGCGAAAAATCTGCTGGCAGCTCACTTGCATGATCGGTCGCAGCATGATCACGTAACGGGGCCGTGACGATCGACTCGTCGAGATCTGCAGCAGTATTGGGCACTTCGGTCATTGTCATCGTGGTTCCCTCGATCAGAACGGTTGCGTGCCATTGCGTGGTGCGACGGGCGCCCCACCACGCGTGCAGTGGGCCTACCGGTGCGGCGCCGAGCGCAACCGGCACCATCCCGAGGAGTACGTCTCCTGGCTTCAGCCCGCGTAGCACCGATAGCGACAGCGGGCGCGAACCGAGCCGCACACGCCCGGGTAAGTGTACGCGCGCAAGTCTTGGTGCAATATCGCATAGCCGTTCGTTTTTCAATCGGGCCGTGAGTGCGTCGAACCAAGGTGGCTGTGCATCAAGCAACGCGCAGCATATCGGCATGCCGTCGAATGTGAACGACAGTACATGACTCACCGCGTCAAGCGTCCCCGCAGGCGAGACGCGTAACGCACCGATCGTCACACCCTCGATTCCCGCGGTCGCCAACGCGGCGATGAGCGGCGCAAGCAGCGTCGACACAAGCGCTACACGCAGCGATTCGCTCGTGTCCCCTCGTACATCAGCCGCGGGGACGGCAACGACATCGAGGGCTGGAAATGCAGCAAGATCGATGACGACGCACACGGAAGCGCCGTATAGCCACAAATCGAGTAGGCCGGGGCGCTCGAAACGCGGCCGCTCGTCGATCGAAACGCGCCAGTTGGACAACGCCGGGAAACGCGACAGCCACATGCCAAACCGCGCATCGGCTACGATGCGTGAGAGCGCAGCCGCGAATGCACTGCACGGGGGCAGCGGCAACGTGGTGTCGATGTGCAATGGCTCAGTAGTATCGGGAGCGAGTTCGCTCAACTGGATGTTCATCGTCGCGGTCGAATTCGGGGCCGTGGCGTTTAGTTAACGTCAATCTCTATCGTGCGCGGAGTGCCATAATGCGTAAGTAGTGCATCGAGTCGTGCGCGTAGCATTGCGCCATGTGTACAGAGTAAATGCCGAGTTGCCGCGTTCGGCGTCACAAACCGAAGCCTTAGGTCAAAACGCGAAAGAACCAAATGCAGCACCGTATCAGGCAGCAGCGCGGCGTCGAGTGGCAGGCTGATCTCCCACTGGCCAGCGGTATTTTCACGGCAGAGCGCCGTGATTTCAGTCGCAAGTGCTTCGGCGACGTACACCATTCGCTCACGCTGGGCGAACACTTGATTGACAAATGCCTCGGAACCAGCGCACGCGCGCGTCATCGTCTCGCGTCCATCCGGGTCAAGCAGCGAGGCCGGCTCCAGCTCAGACGATAGCGCAGCGTCGTCGCGCCACCGCACCGATGCATCAAGCGCTCCCCCATCGCTGCCTATGATGCCCCCGTCAACGCATGAGACGCGCGAGCGTAGCATCAATTGCGCGTAATCGAAGCCACGGCGTGTCGCGCGCGGCATCGGCGCGCCGGCCCGCTCGGCTGCAGGCTCGGTAGCGATGATTCGCACGGGCCTCAGATCGGCGGCGCTCATGCGTGCGTTTCCGTCGGCATCGTCACGCGGCCGACAGGCTGCAATTGAACCTCGTCACCGAGCTCCTGATACGAATAAACCGGTAGCCAGTTAAGACGCGCCTCGATCATTCGCCGCGTATAGCGGCGCACATCCATTGACGTAACGAGCACAACGTCATCGCGCGGCATCTCGCCGACGAATGATACGATGCTGTCCACTATATAACCAACTTGCTCAGGCGGCAGTGCGAGGAAGTTGCCTGCGGACGTCTGCTTGATCGACTGCCGGATATGCTGCTCAACCGACAAATCGAGCAATACGGCTGATAGTTGCCGCGCGCCACGTGCCGCGCGATATGCGAGATAGCGTGACAGATCGCCGCGCACGTACTCGGAAAGCATAAGCATGTCCTTCTCCTTCGGCCCCCAAGCGACGAGGCTTTCCATGATGTCGCGTACATTCCGGATTGGGATATTCTCTTCAAGCAGACGGCGCAGCACATCGGCGATCCGCTGCGTTGGCAATACTTTCTGTACTTCAGCGACGAGCCCCGGATAGTCGATGCCGAGCTGATCCAGAATCCATTGCGTCTCCTGAATGCCAAGGAACAAGTGCGCATGGCGCCTGAGCAGCGCGATCGTCCCGTGCGCGATCACATCCTCGGCGCGCCAGGCGCGGGTGGTGGTCGGTACGGCTTTATCATCAATCCAGTAGCTCTCGGCGAGGCCGCCCGCCGGCCCGCGCTTAACGCACCGACCGACGAGCGCGGGGTCAGACGCCGCATCCGGCAACATGGTCTGATCGGCAGGCAATTCAAATAACGTCTGCGGCACGTCACGCATGAGAATTTCGCAAGTCGATTCAGGCAGCGCCTCGCTCGTCCAGAGTGTGATGCCAGGAAATGGCAGCCCCTGTTCTTCCTGCAGTTTCGCACGCTCCTCATCGAAGGCGCGATCGAGTGCGGAGGCCGCCAGCCGTGCGGCGAGATCGGGCGCCACGCGCACGCCGATCGCGCAGGTAAACAGCGGTGCGCGCGGCAGAATAGAAGGCGTATTGCTTTTCGCGCCGGCTCGCTGCAATGCCGTTACCGACTCGCCACGTACGACCGTACGGCCCCTGCGCATTTGAAGCCGGTAACCGGTGAATGCAAGCGTTACCGACAACAACACAAAGAGTATGGCCGGAAAGCCCGGTACCGCCGCGAAGCCTATCAGCAGCACTGCAGCGAAATACAATGCGCGATGACTATTGCCTAACTGCATCGCGATCTCTGAGCCGAGAGAGTTTTCACCACCCTCGTCGTGATCGTCGGCGACACGTGTGATCATCACACCCGCTGCAACCGAGATCAGAAGCGATGGAATCTGCGACACCATCGCGTCGCCAACCGATAGAATCGAGAAACGATTCGCCGCTTCGCCTGCCGTCATCCCGTGATACATCACACCAATCGCGATACCCGCAACTATGTTCACCAGCGTGATGATGAGCCCCGCGATCGCATCTCCCTTGACAAACTTCATCGCACCATCCATCCCGCCGTGAAGTTTGCTTTCCTTCGCGAGCGTCGCACGCTTGCGCCGCGCCTCTTCCGGAGTCAGGATATTCGCGCGGAGATCCGCGTCGATGCTCATCTGCTTACCCGGCATTGCATCGAGTGTAAAGCGCGCACCGACCTCCGCGACCCGCTCCGATCCCTTCGCGATAACGATGAACTGCACGACCGTAATGATCAAGAACACAACCAGACCCACGACGAGATTGCCGCCGACGACCAGTTCGCCAAAGCTCTCGATGATGTCGCCTGCGTTCGCGTGCAACAGGATCGACTTCGTTGACGCGATGTTCAGTGAGAGCCGGTACAGCGTTGTGAACAGTAGTATCGATGGAAATACTGACAGCGATACAATACTACCCACATACATAGTTACCATCAGCAAAGTGACGCTGATCGCAATATTCACGCCTAGTAGCGCGTCAATTAACGCAGGCGGCAGCGGTAAAATCATCAACGACACAATCGCGACGACAAGTACTGTGATGCCTACCTCACCACCGGCGGGGAGTTTAAAGGTCTTCAACGTCATGTGGACCTCATGGACGAAGCATCGACAGCCTGGAATGCGCCGGCGCGCGGGCCTGCAATTGATTCGACCCAGCGCAGGATCGCGGCCACCGTTTCAAATAGGTCTTCGGGAATGGCTACGTCGCACTCGACCCGGTACAGCGCGCGCGCAACGGGCGGATTGCCGACAATAGGCACACCCAGCGCGTGCGCATGGCGGCGCAGCATAAGCGCGCCTTCGTCGACAGCTTTCTCAATTACGCGAGGTAGCGGATATTCGTCAGGGGCGTACCGGATAGCGACTGCGTAGTGGGTTGGATTGACCACGAGTACATTCGCCTGCGCAAGTTTTTTCCGTGGCGGTGCGCTTGTTGCGATCTCGTGCGCGAAGCGACGACGCTCCCCCTTCGTATGCGGATCCCCCTCGCTCTCCTTATACTCGCGCTTCAACTCTTCCTTCGTCATCCGATTATCACGGATGAACATCACGCGCGCGATCTTGTAGTCGGCCGCTGCGAATACCGCAATGGCAAGCGCGACGACACTGAACAGCTTCATGAGTACCGCCCACAGCACACGAGAGAGCTGGGGCGTCACCTCGTACACACTTGCGACGACGAGCGGAAACAGCGACATCATCATTTTCCAGATCACGCATGCAAGCAAAACCGCCTTGAGAGTCATCTTCATTAGCTCAAGAAGCGACTTCAGCGAAAAAATCCGTTTGATGCCCGCCATCGGATCAATCGCATCGAGCTTCGGCATCACGGGCTCGAACGTGAACAGAAAACCCGCTTGCCCCGCCTGCGACAGCACACCCACAACGAGCGTGGTAGCGACGAACGGTAGCAGCATCAACCCTGCACCTGCAGCTAGATCATGCAATGCCGCGAACGTCGCCTGCGGCGTACGCTCGCCATGGACGAAGTCCAGCGCAGTTCGAACCATGCGCGACAAAGTGTCTGTCAGCATTGATTCGCCTATCACTAGCACACCGATCACAGATGCGAGCAGCATCGCGTCCGCAATGTCCTTGCTCTTCGCCGTTTGCCCCTTCTTGCGCACCTGCTGCAGTTTCCGCTCGGTGGGTTCTTCTGTTTTCTCTTCTGCCATTGCCACCGTCTCTGTCGAGAATGGATAGGCTTCATACAATGACAAATCCCAGAATACCCCGTGCTTCCAGTCCCGAATCCTGGTCTTCCGATGCGAAACATGCATGGCACTTCGCAGTTGGCGTACGCGATTCGCATCGACGTCCGACGAGTCTCTTCGCTCTGTTACCTTGTTAGACGGTGCGACACATACTACGCGCCAGTCCAGCGAGAGCAGCCATAAATTGCTGGAAACTGCGCGTCATCAGCCAAAAAATTCCCTTCTTGGAAAGAGTGGCTTGACGCCCCCCTCAATACTTTTGGTTCCGCGCCTAAACGTCACGAGCCGCAGACACGGAGTGCACACCATGGACGAATCCCAGCCGGCCTACCGGCGATGTAATCAGGCCACACTGAACGGACTGATTGACACCACCAACTTCGCGCTCGCTGGCGCACTCGATGGCCCGCTCGCCGACCCATATGACATCGACCTGCTTGTCGATGCACTGCGCGAGCTCTCGCCACACTTGCCCGCGGCCGACATGTTCAACGGTATGCTTCAACTCGCGCTGGGTAATCTCGACAACGCGATTCGCGTGTTCGCTGACATCTCGAACGGCACGACGAGCGCGGTTTATGGCAAGGCACTCCTCGCGCTCGCGCTCCAAGTAAAGGGTGATCCTGAATGGCGTCTGGCCGCCGACGAGGTGCTTGCAGCGGGCGGCCCTGCACAGGCTGTCGCGCTCGTGCGCGCGATCGAGCGGCAGCACGATGTACTGCTCGCCAAGGAACACGCGCAGCGCACAGGCGTCTGGGAGCTGCCGGCGTCGCTCGAAAGAGCAGAAGGGCAAGCTGGTGACGCGTTGCCCGACACCGCTGCGAGTAGCCTCGAGCCGCCGGCCGAGTTCACGCATCAGCAATATCTGCGTCTCTGATGAGGCCGTCCAAATGAATGCCCTCCTCTCTGTGAACGATCTTAGCCGCATGTTCGATGCCACGTTCTCCAATGCCGCCTCGGTGTCGCCGACCGCGCATGCCGCAGTAATGCCCGAAGTACCCGTGGAGGTGGCCAATCGATTCCAGGCCTTGATGTCCACCGCTGTACCGGCACCTTCCGCTGCACAGGAAACCAGCGCAGTCACAAAACTGGTCGAAACGACGGATACCGAAATAAGAAAAGTGCTCGACAATACCGAATACCTGAGCCAGCACGCAAACGAACTATCCGTGAATCAAATGTTCGCCGCATCGCTTCAGGCAGCGGCTCAAGCGACCGCGATGCAGATCGACCTGCAGGCAAAAATGAGCGTCGTCACATCGACGAAGGACGCCATCGGCTCGCTCATGAAGAATCAATAATTATGATACGACACCATTTCTCGCTCTGCACCACGCGTGGCCGTCGAGCCATCCGGTTCGCCCTGCTCCTTGCGTGCGCGGTGCTGGTTGCTGGCTGCCAGCAACAGCTATACAGTGGCCTCGCCGAGCGCGACTGCAATGAGATGATGGCCGCATTGCTGCAAAACGGTGTCAGTGCGCAAAAGAAGAGCGTCGATGGCGGCAAGACATGGACCCTCGCAGTCGACGACACCCAAATCGTCAAGGCAATGGAAATACTGCGCACACGCGGACTGCCTGCCACTCACTACGACGATCTCGGCACGCTTTTCAAGAAGGACGGCCTCGTGTCGACTCCCACCGAGGAACGCGTCCGGTTTCTCTACGGCGTGTCGCAAGAGTTGGCAGATACGCTGTCACATATCGACGGTGTCGTTGTCGCACGCGTCCATATCGTGCTGCCAAACAACGACCCGCTGGCACAGACAGCGAAGCCGTCCTCGGCATCGGTGTTCATCAAATACCGACCCGACGCGAATCTCACCACGCTCACGCCGCAGCTAAAAAACCTTGTCGTTCATAGCATCGAAGGGCTGACCTATGACAAAGTGAGCGTCACTTCGGTCGCTGCAGATCCAGTCGATCTTGTATCGCCCCCACAATCGGGCATCCACAAGTTCAGCGTTCCGACCCTTGCCAGCATACTCGCCGCCATCGTCACGTGCGTCGCACTCGCGGTCGCTGGGGGCACTCTGTGGTGGCGTAAGAGCGAAGGCGCAGGACTTGCTTGGCTTACTGCGCGACTGCGCCGACACAACGCCACGAAAGCCGCATCCACGTTGCATAATAGGCCAATACACGATGATGGACCATAGATCGCCCGCAAACGTCACGACGCGGGCCGCCTGGCTCGCTGGATACGATGCGAACGTGCGAGGCGCGGCCGACTGGATTCACGCGAGTTGGCACGGCACGCTCGCGCCACTCGTCACGATAACGCGCGAACGTGCTCCCGAGTTAAGCTCAGCATGCTCGCTGCTGCTGTTGCGCAGGCTCAGAGTCCCATCACCGACACTCGGTGACTTTGACGCGATCGCTAACAGACTCCTCGCGCTACCTGTTGCCGACATGCTGCGGCTGTTGCGCATTCGCGCGCTTCTATGTCGGCGCGCCGAGCTGCGTCACTGGATCGATCGCGCGAGTCGTGAGCGGCTCGCCAGCTGGACCGGAGCCGATGGCAGCCGCGCGCTTTCCGTGCTCGCTGCACTGCGCGACATGCCACGCGCGCGCGATCTCAGTCGCTGCGCACCCGTCACGCCGCTTGCCGAGTTATCCGGTGACGACGTCGCGTGGGAAGGATGGTGCCTGTTCGAACGAGAACAAATTTGGTCACGGACGGGACCCATGTGTCTCTCACGCCTCGCGCTTGCGCGCGACACGGCGTACCCAGCATGGATTGAATGCACTGAAGTCGATGGAAGCGGCGCCATGCTGCTCGCCCGTCTACCCTCACTGTTTCCGGAGTGGTCATGGCTTTTTGGCTGAAAAACCGGCAAACCTCACTCACAGACGATTGGCGCATCGACGTACCAGATGGTGTATTGCGCCGCGATGCGTTCGAAATGGTACAAGCGCTTGACGGCGCGCTCGACGCACTCGCGATAGAACGAGACGCTATACTGCGCACAGCGCATGATGACGCGAAGCGAATTGTGGCCGACGCGCGCGCGCAGAGCGACGCCCTCGTCGAAGCCGCTCGCCGTGAGCACCGCAGTGCCTACGCGCGAGGCTTCGATGAGGGCCGCGCTCAGGCGATCGCCGACTGGCATACTCAAGCTGCAGATTCGTTCGAGCAGGAACGGCACGCGCGTGACCGGATGCGCGAGCGGCTTGCTGAGCTCGTCGCCGCGGCGGTCCAACAAATGGTGCGCACTGAGGATTCACGTGGTCTCTTCGCCCGAGCAGCAGAGACAGTCGAGCGCGTCGTCGCGGGCGCGAGCTACTTGACGGTACGTGTGTGCGATGCCGACTACGACATCGCACGCGAACAGTTCGGGCAGCTCGCAGATGCATGGCGCAGGCAAGGACGCACCGTTCCCATCGACGTCGTCGTCGAGCCACGTGTCGCGCCCGGAACGTGCGTGTGCGAGTCTGACTTCGGTACCGTCGATGCGAGCATCAACACGCAACTGAACGCGCTACGCGTAGCACTCTCTCGCGCGCTTGAGGATGCAAACGCTTCATGAATGCACTCAGCGATCTGTCTCGCGTCGCGGACGCGATGGCCACACGGCTCGCCATCGAACCCTCAGTCGACGTAACGGGAAAAGTGCTCGAAGTAATCGGCACGCTCGTGCGTGTGGTAGGCATGGAAGCAACGTTGGGAGAGCTTTGCGAGCTGCGTAGCCCATCCGGCGCTCTGATCCAGTACGCAGAGGTCGTCGGTTTCACGCACAACACCGCTTTGCTCTCACCGTTCGGTACGCTTAGCGAGATAAACCGCAATACATGCGTGGTCGGCCTACGCAGACCGCTATCGGTCAAGGTCGGCAATGGCCTGTTGGGACGTGTGATCGACAGCTTCGGCGAGCCGATCGATGGGCGTGGCCCGCTCCAATACGATGCGCTGCGTCCCGTTCTCGCCGCTCCGCCAAACCCGATGTCGCGGCGCATGATTGGCGCACCGCTCGGAACCGGAGTGCGAATCATCGACGGCCTGCTCACTCTCGGCGAGGGTCAACGGATGGGGATCTTCGCGCCCGCCGGCGTGGGAAAGAGTACGTTGCTCGGGATGTTGGCACGTGGTGCGTCATGTGACGTTAGCGTGATTGCCCTAATCGGGGAGCGCGGACGCGAAGTGCGCGAGTTCGTCGAACTGATTCTGGGCCAGCACGGGATGGCCCGCTCGGTCGTTGTGTGCGCGACGTCCGACCGTTCCTCAATTGAACGTGCGAAGGCTGCTTACGCGGCAACGGCGATCGCAGAGTATTTTCGCGACCAGGGCAAGCGCGTACTACTGATGATGGATTCACTCACGCGCTTCGCGCGCGCTGGCCGCGAAATCGGTCTCGCGGCTGGTGAGCCGCCCGCACGGCGCGGCTTCCCCCCTTCCGTATTCGCCGAGCTGCCTCGCCTACTCGAGCGCGCCGGGATGGGCGAGCGAGGCTCGATCACCGCACTCTATACGGTGCTCGCCGAAGACGACTCCAGCAGCGATCCCGTCGCCGAGGAAGTGCGTGGCATCCTCGACGGTCATATCATCCTGTCACGCGAGATCGCCGCGCGCAATCAGTATCCAGCAATTGACCTGCTCGGCAGCCTCTCGCGCGTCATGCCGCAGGTCACGACGTCCAAGCACGTGGATGCGGCAGGTCGACTGCGCCAGTTGCTCGCGAAGTACCGAGAAATCGAAACACTCCTGCAACTCGGTGAATATCAATCGGGAACCGATCCAGTAGCTGACGAAGCGATCACGAAAAGCGACCGGATCCGCACGTACCTTAATCAGGCCACGGAAGAATATTCCTCGCCCGAAGTGACGCTCGCTGCTCTGCACGAACTAGTCCAATGAAGAGTCGCAAAAAGCACGCCTTCGAAACAGTGTTCGCGCGATGCGAACAACGTGCCGCGAAGCTGCACACTGAACAAACCCTTCAGCGCATAGAACGCGACGCGGCAGCTGCCGAACTCGCGCAAAGCGAAGCACACGCACAGGCAAAGCTCGACTCGGCGCACCGCTATGCCGCTCGCGTCGACGCGATGACATGCGGTTACATGCCTTTCTCAATCGGCCATTATGCGGCGTGTCGCCGCTACCGCGACGCACTGCTCGAAGAACACGCGAGCGCAAACGTACAATGCACTCAGTTGCGCGCTGCACTGCAGGCCAAAGCCGACCGACTCGCTACCACCACGCGGCAGATCGCGCGCAACGATGCACGGCTCGGCATCTTGCGCACATGGATTCAGAGACTCGCACACACGGCCGACGCAATCGCCCGCGATGCGCAGGACGAGGAGATCGAGGAAGGCGTGCTCGCGCGCCAGCTCGCAGCCAGACGGAAATCGAATGAGGTACTCGGATGAACACCTACGACCTCTTCCCCCTCCAGAATCTGGGCGACGAATTCATCAGCTTCATCGTGTTACTCGCGCTGTCGAGTGAACGACTGCTCGTAATCATGGCGATCCTACCAGCGACTGCCGATAGCGTACTAAAAGGCTCCATGCGTAACGGCGCGGCTGCAGTTTGGTGCCTGTTCGTCGCGTGCGGACAGCAGGCGCTCATTCCTCAGCTACATGGCATATTCCTCATATTCGCATGTGCAAGAGAAGCAGTAATCGGCCTTTTGCTCGGCATCACTGCCTCAACCGTGTTCTGGGCAGCCGAAGCAATCGGCACATATGTCGACGACGTCACGGGGTTCAATAATGTGCAGATACAAAACCCCACCTCTGCCGCGCAGACTTCCCTCATGGCAACGTTATTCGGTCAGCTTACGATTGCATCTTTCTGGATGTTTGGAGGGATGACGTTCCTGCTCGGCGCGCTGTACGACTCCTACGCATGGTGGCCCCTCGGCTCACTCGACCCCGTTCCCGTACCACTGCTCGAAGTGTTCGTGCAGACCCGGCTCGACACGCTGATGAACATGATCGCGCGAATCGCCACGCCCATGATGGCCATGCTCCTGCTCATTGACCTGGGCCTCGCATTCATCGCACGCTCAGCGCAGAAACTCGACCTCCTGTCCATCAATCAACCTCTGAAAGGAGCGGTCGCCGTGCTAATCGTTGCCGTGCTGGCAGGGAATTTCGTCACCGAAATGCGTCAACAAATTTCGTTAGCAGGCCTCGCTCAGCAAATGAGAATGCTTATCCATCACTAAAATACAAGAACTTGCTAGAGACATCTGAATGGCGTTGGTGCACGGATGGGCAAATGAAAGATTGCGGTAAGAGAGTGACGGTCCGCCCATTGAGCCATTGACGCATGCCGCACAAACACAA
>Ga0157367_1000658_pt1 | contig 16370 bp, 18 predicted proteins | sample AttbisABBM2_FD_113142 | JGI IMG/M metagenome (GOLD analysis project Ga0157367, IMG submission 113142) | Fungus gardens microbial communities from leaf cutter ant in Botucatu, State of São Paulo, Brazil - Atta bisphaerica ABBM2 | ecosystem: Host-associated > Fungi > Mycelium > Unclassified ...
CAACAACACCATCATCATCATCGCAATCAGGTCAGGCGCACACAGCACATCTATCAACCTCCAGCTACCACAGGCCCAACCAATCTTACTTTTGATCAAAGGCCTATTGTCATTGGCGCCCAGTCTCGCAGGCCCAATCAGGTCGAACACTTGAGGGCCCAACTCGGCTTGGGCCCTGCACCTGCCTCTTCTGCCGATCAAGTTCCCATGACTGCCGCTTTGGGTGGACGATTTGGAAGTCGCTCTGCCAGCCTCAATGCTCCCCTTAATGTAGCTCATTTCGCTAACAATGATCAAGAGAGCCCTGCACTGCCTCCAACCCCAAGCTCTACTACTGTCATCAGTGGAGGTACTTCTCTTGGCAATCTTCCTTCAAACAACATCCATCCGTCCTCCAAGTCCGACTCCGCTCCCTCTTGGAGGCGGACTGGATCTAACTCTGTCCTCGCTGGAAGTCGCGCTGTCTCTTCCCCCGTTGTCAAGGTTACCGCTCCTGATAATGAGTGTTTCGCTCCTCCTGGCTCGAACACTGTGCTCAATGCCAGGTCGCGTCCTCAACCCTTACACTTTATCAATCCTGCTGTCTCCGAATCTCTTCCTACTGTGACTGTCATTGACACTGATGAAGATGGTGGTGTTGATGCTGACACCTCCTCTTCCTCCGGCAAAACTCATTCTTCTCCCACCACCCCCCGATCTTCTGCATCTTCCAATGAGATACCTCTCTCGCCGCGCGAGGAAGCATCCAAGAAATTATACGAAGGTCTTGGGATTGGCCGTTCTTCCTCGGCCTCTCCCGAGCACCACGTTGTGTCCGTTGTTAACCACAGGATGGTTAGCCAGCCGACCAGGCAGCCCCGTGGGCCGCCTTCGGGTGCTGATGAACTTGGCCCCAAGAACTTTGCGACTCGCATCCGTCGCAAAGCCATTGGAGGGCTTTTGGATGCTCGTGGAAGGCGTGAAGTTGAGGCTTTTTGATATGATATGCTTTGCAAAACATGCGAGAGACAAGGACATAAATAACAGTTCTTCTTCCCCAATGGCTGCGAGCTGATTTCCTTTTTTCCCTTTAATTTCTTAAATTTATTGCAGATGAAGAAAAAGAAAAGATGATAGGGTTCTGTATACCTTTGATGATTGGTTCTCAAAATCAATGAATCATTCCCTCGTTCCTTACCCACCTCTTTTCTTGTCTTTTTCTTTTCTGTCTTTTATTTAAATCGTCCCCTCGACTGGTGCCTAGTTTAGCAGTACTCACTCCATCCGTTTTATGCGGTTGGCTCGTCAAACGTATTCAGTATTGTGAAAAGCAATACTTGAATGAATATTGTTTTCACAAATCCATGTAGCTCAGAATCGTACTGTTGTTGCCCAAAAGAATGGAGGAGGATTGATGCGATGTTATGAATTATATAAAAACATCCAGAGTATTCGAGTATTCGAAGGGATGATTTTTTGAGAATCTATTTACACCGTTGACCAACAATGGCCTTGCCGTGCTCCTGAAAGGCTGCACATGAAAATGCTATTCAGAAAACAAAGATATACATACCTGCCATTCTTCTTTGCTGATCCACAACTGATGAAAAGTTCCCAAGCTGGCTAGAATACTACCACCAAGCCAAGCACCGTATCTTCGTTCAATAGGATTACCGGGGGCGGTGATTTTGACCTGAAAACTATGTTACTTGCAAAGGTAGACAGACACAGATTTATCACTCTTACGTGGGGAAACGATCTTGTGAGTTCGTTGTTCAGCCTATCCGCAAAACCAGAGAACTGACTTCCACCACCAGTGAGAATAACATTGCCCATCAAAACTTGGCGAAGTTCAGGATCACATGCGCGAAGAGAATCAGTGATCAATGCTGGTATGTGTTTCGGTAGATTTGAATTTGAAGCCTGAAATGGCAGCGCGTTTTCATATGAATTGGATACAATAAAGCAAAGGAGGGCACACATACAACGAGAGCTGGTGTGTACCAGAAAAGCTGCTCTCCAACTTGGTACCGTTCTATGCCAAAGTAGCTGTTGAAACCCGTAGGGAATTCATACTGGCGTAGAGGACGGGCCTGAGCGGCACTGCAGGAATTACAGACTATTGTAAAGACACCATCAGATTAGAGACTCACTTGTCATTCCACCCTTGATCCAGCACAGCAGCGCAATGCTGAATCCATTCGTCTATCTCCCTCTCCTCCGCCCAATTTTCCCAAGTTGCCGTAGTACGTCCAAGTCGGCTTTTGCGAACTGTAAATTGAGGTGGCATATTTGGGTCTACCGCCTAAACACGAAGTTATAAGACATGAGATTTCTATGCATGTTCCACTCACAACTTTCGACTCGACCAGTTGATGTGGCAGAAGCGCTATTCCCTGTCGATGCTGCGTAGGATTTACGAGGATATGGCGAGCATTGGCACGAACGAGCTTCGGTAAGGAAGAATAGACCAGACCTATGTAGTATTAGGTGGGCTGGTGTCTTCAACCACTACATTGCTTGCCTTTGCGCAGAACAAAGCCATCCACGACAGGTGTGACGCTCGCCATTGATTGACCAACATCAACGACGAACGCAGTACCTTTCCCAGCGGCGAACCTAAAATGCCATGTTGATTTAGATGCGCAGAAGAGCGGACTCGAAAGTACATACGCGTTCAGTACGCCGGTGTTGGCAATGTAGAAAGCTGGGACATCGAACTCTTCAAACATGATTTCAGCCATTCTTTCTCGGTTCTCTGGCGTGTTCCATGTAGGTTCAGTTACGAGGATAGGATGATCAGAGGGATTGCAGCGCATAACATGCGAAATAGCGTGGTCAACCAGGGGTTTGATAGGACTGAAGTCATTTACTAAACTTTGAAATCGGTACCACAGCTAGCATTATTTGGAGTCACTTTCAACTCACTTAGACCGTCCAGGAGAGGGTTTCCTACTTCCATATGGGCTCTCCATATCGAGGGACCTGACTGACCAATGTAAAGCTCCGCGGGTCTTGACCTGTTGGAAACATCATTCGCTGCACTCATGAGAAGCTCAGTTTCTGTAGGTAAAAAGCCGTAGTGTGTTGGGATGATAGCTCTTGGAGTGTCATCTCCGGCATAACCTGCACGCACTGAAGAAGTGCCAATATCCACAACCAAAGCAGACACCTCGTCTGTCGCATCATCAGTGCTCTCAAACATACATCCAATGGGGGAAAAAACACACCTCCTCCGTAATTGACCATGATATCACGTATGGAATCAACACAAGTAATTTACTCGTGTGGAAGGACCACGTGCCAACTACTTTCGGACGCGATCAACTTTTTCAGGACAGACGCCTAGTGTCTCCGTCATGAATAGTGCTCTCAAAAACAACAAAAAACGGAAACAAACGGACAAGGAACAGGAAGTTCTTCCCGCTCCAGCCTTCGTCCAACTCGAAATGCTGACGGACGAAGAGGAAGCTGACGAGATCAGCTCAGACGACGGCGAAGCTGAGGAGTTTCCTGAGATTAATGCGGACAGTGACACAGAAGAAGAAAACAGAGACACAGAGGACGACAAAGAGGATATCAGTGACGAAGACGAACACAGTGATGACACGGAGTCCGAAGATGATTCAGACTCCTCTGACACTTCGCTGCATATTTTTCCGAAAGCAAAGACTGTCATTTCCAACATCACGGGCCAACGAAAAGTTGTATACCCTGACATAGACCCAGAGTATGATTCCGATTCCTCAACAGAAGACGTGCGCCTTTCCCTAGTCTACTCAAACCAGCTTGTCTAACCCCATGTAGGACCCAAACCGTGTCGGCAATATTCCGATGCATTGGTACGACGACTTGCCGCATATCGGCTACGATGTTGATGGCAAGAAAGTACTCAGACCTGCTCAAGGAGATGAACTGGACAAGTTCTTGGCCACGGTGGAAAACCCTGATTCTTGGTGTGTTATAATGGCTCCATTCATGTCAGATGAACCTGAGGAATGAATCTGTTTACAGGACATCAGCCTTTGACAAAAATCTTCAGACAGATAAGCCGCTTACGGATGAAGAGCTGGATATCATCAGACGACTTTATCAAAATGAAAATCCCGACGCCAATTACGATCCATATGAGCCAATGGTAGAGTGGTTTACTGGCAAGGGTAAAGAGGAAATCATGCCCCTATCTGCTGCACCAGAGCCGAAGCGTCGATTTATTCCAAGTAAATGGGAGAAAAAAAAAGTTTGCCTACTAATTGCTGCTCTTTCTTTTTGCCTGATCTTCTCCCAGGTCATGAAAATTGTGCGTGCTATCAGACAAGGCAGAATTTTGCCTCACAAACCCAAAACGACAAATAAAGTCGACGTTTATGCCATCTGGTCTGACCAACCCTCCAGTCTGCAACAACCCCCGCCACCTCCCCCGAAAGTCCGCCTTCCTACCAACTCTGAGTCCTATAACCCTCCTGAGGAATACCTTCTTACGGAAGAAGAACGAAAAGAATGGGAAGATAAGGACCCGGAAGATCGAGAACGTGATTATCTTCCTAAAAAATACTCTTCTCTTCGTCTTGTTCCTGCGTACGATAACTTCATCAAAGAACGATTTAGCCGCCAGCTAGACCTATATCTTGCTCCTCGTGTGCAAAGGGTAAAGCTCAACATCGATCCCAAATCATTGATACCCAAACTGCCAAGTCCCAATACTCTCAAACCCTTCCCCAACTATAAAAGCCTGACTTTCAGTCATACAAAAGGATACGCTCGTTGTCTGAGTGTGAGTCCAGAGGGAGATTGGGCCGTAAGTGGCGATGAAGGAGGGGTAGTCAGTTTATGGGAGGTAAACGTTGGGCGCGAAGTAAAGCGGTGGACCTTCGATGGCAAAATTAGTGCCATTGATTGGTGTCCAAGGACAGATGCCACCTACTTCGTCGTCGGAGTGTAAGCCATTTTGTTTAATTTGTGTTAGCCCGGTCTCTTATCACAACAAATTATTTAGCGGCGAAGATCTGCATTTCCTCGTTCCTCCAAACCTATCTGAACCTGTTTATTCTCTAACGAAGTCTCTTCTTGCACCTGAAAAACTCCCTCCTGCTCCGACAACACCATCTTTAGTGAAATGGGAATCGGCGCCATCAGTCTCTTGGTCGGTTGATGGCCCTCTTCTCTCCATCCATTTACCACCATCTTCAGGAGCACCATCTCAGATTGCTTGGCATCGCCGCGGGGATTATGTAGCTTCACTTAGTGAGTTCTAGTATGAAACCTTATCAGTCCCGGGCTAATTCCTCTCGCTAGCTACTGGTGGTTTTCATAGCGGTGTCTGGATACACCAGGTCTCTCGTAGACATTCTCAGGCCCCCTTCAAGAAAGTTAAGGGTTCTATACAAGTAGTATTATTCCACCCAATTAAACCACATTTCTTTGTCGCCGTGAGTAAATCATGCTCCCTCCTCTAGTTGGCTTGAACTTTTTTGGATAGACTCAGCAGTATATCCGTATTTACAACTTAGCAGAACAGCAACTGCTCAAAACTTTGATTCCAGGCATTAAGTGGATCTCATCCATGGATGTACACACCTCGGGGGATCACCTCATTGTAGGAGGTTACGATCGAAAACTGTGCTGGTTCGATCTAGAACTGAGCGACAAACCCTATAAGAGCTTGAGGTATGGCCTGTCATTCTATTTTGAGTGGATCCTAACGTGCTATTCAGATATCACGCGCGTGCCATTCGTTCTGTCCACTTCCATCCAACATATCCACTATTTGCGTCCTCCTCGGATGACGGATCAATCCAAGTTTTCCATGCCAGAGTTTATAACGATCTTCTCACGGATCCTCTCATTGTTCCACTGAAAATTCTACGAGGACACCAAGTCTCAGAAGGCTTGGGTGTATTACAGGTTAGATGGTGCAACAAGCAGCCGTGGCTTTTGAGCGGAGGAGCTGATGGTAATGTAGCGGTGTGGTGTAGTTAATGTTAATCTCTGTGTTTTTTAGTTCTTTCATCTCACATTCATCGCACTGAGATGTTTCCAGTGGCCCATTAATTATTGTTCAATCCAAGAATCTTCTGAAGGGCCGCCAAGTCCAACTGTCCCCTCTCTGGATTCCTCTGGCGTACTCTATGTAAATTTTATGCTTTATGGTCATGTTTCTCACTGGAATCGTCGTGCGACCCGACACCTCTATCTGGACAAATAGGTTACATTGCATTCCTATTTTTAGGTCTAGCATCCCTTGTTACCAAGGTATCATACACGACTTCTATTTTAGTGTACGCTTACCCCTCATATCTATGGCATGGCATGGAAGTCCTCGACTTAAGTCCCTGCATTTTACTTTTGTGAGTATAGTCCATATCGCGGTATTCTTGTTTTAATTTTCTTTGCATTGGCGTTACGCTTGATAGGTAAAGTTGACATTCTGTTTCACCACTAGACTTCCCTTTATTGCCAATCAACGGCATCATTGCGGTGATTGACTATGCCCCTGATGAATCACTCGGCCGAAATCAACCCCAGAATGGCCAACAAAGATTACTTGCCCGACACTCGGCATGCAAACATTTACATCATGCGCCCAAAGTAAGATTGATTGGCCAGAAGGAGATGGTCTTCAGGTGTCAATGCAGAGAAGATGTTCTCTGCGGCCGGACCTTAAAGGTGAGGAATCCACCGTCAGATTTTCTTTCGTGCCCACTCGAAAACTCGAAGGATTTCTCCGTACACCTTTCGTCGTAGACGCAGACTCACTATCAAAATGGTCAATTGGTCGTATCCACAGGAGATTGCGAAAGATGCAGGTACAATCCTACCAACTCAGTGATACCTGAGAATATGAATATGACTCACGGTTTCGACATCTTGCATTTAGTTGTCTTTGACAAACTACTCTTCGTTCTCTTTGGCATTTACCTTTGGGAGCTAACTATCCAGATGAATTTCGAGTGGTCATTGATTACAGGACGTCGCTCTTTTCGTTGGCCTCTGGTGAGCAATTCGACCCTTTTGATGCATGATTCAAAATAGCTGACACCGAAATCGGCAGGGTGACTTCATTTACTTCCTTTCTACGCTATGCGTTCTGACATGTGCCAAGTATTCTATTTCCTCTGTCGTTACTGCATGCTATTTTCATTCGTTGGATTGTAAGTTAAGCGTTAAGCTTGAACCCCTCTTCTGAAGAGTCTCCTGACTTACCAGGATAATTTCATTGGCCGTCACTCCCCAAGTAAGTGCTCACTCTTCTCTTGTATTCATGGCATACTGATTCTCTCGGGGTTAAAGATCAATTGTCGTGTAGGTGGCGTATCTCATAAAACATGGATTTCCCCGCTCAACTTGTGCCTTTCCCAATTCAGGCCTTATTCACTTTCAACTCAGTAAGTAATACATCAACTTGCACCCTGATCTCAAGTTACACCTCTTGATAGTGGGCAGGGAACATGACGATCGGATGCGCATCTACTTCGCTTATGCTAAGAACGTGAGTACTGCTTCTGAGGCTATGCCAAAAAACGGTCGGTCCAGCGTGGATCAATCGACTAATTCGCAATATGATTAGTATTGCTCTCTGGAATCGCAAGAAAGAAGTTGTGGCGATCCTGGGTGTACTCTGCCTAGCACATTGGACTCTTCTCTATAGGACAATGGTCATCGTTGTCGCAGAATGGAGCTCGGAGGTTCATGCTTGTGTTGTTGTACAAACGAGCCCGAGGCTCCTTAACACTGTTTTCTTCTTCAGTGAGATCTCGTCTTCTTATTTTAATGTCTAGTAAAATTAACCCTTTTTTCTGAAGCGATGGTCTTCGACTTCATAATCTTGTCGTTTACTGCCGCAGCATTGCACAGAAAACATACAGCTCGCACGGACCTGTGGAAATTACTTTTTCATGATGGACTCGTGTATTTCTTGATCTCATTTTCGATGAATTGTATTCCAGCGGTGAGTTTCAGTGCTCCGTATTGCGGGAAACTCACCTAACGACCCATATAGGTACTCAATGTCTTAAATCTCAACAGTGAGCTCGTTTCGCTTGTATTTTGCATTTTCTCTGGCTTATGTTAATCTGTGATATCAGCGATTATGAATGTGTGAGTCACCATCCTCTCATCAATGAAGTATTTCTGATTTGCCAAGATACAGGGTTGCAACGGTGAGATTAACTGCGCTCTCTTCCGGCATGGAACTGGAATATCTATATCTTCAGGTCCCAGCTGCGATGATAACGTGCGTGCAGAATAGATCCCTCTCCTACCCTGAACATCTACACAGTTCTCCTGACTAGTGCGATCGCTTCGTGCCGTGCAGTTGTTCGTCTGATGGAATTTAGTACGACCGAGGCATATGTTCATGATATGACTCACGTCGTCCCACAAGTCACCAAAACCGTACCTGGCACTGTCCCCTGCCTCTTATCAAGACGGGGGCAATCTCAGAGCCATCGTCCCGAGGTCCACGTTACCACCGAACACATTACCATGGCCGAATATCCGTGAGTTCCTGTCCGTCCATTGATTCGTCAGCCTACTGATTCTCTTTTAGAACACCAGATTACGACTCTCCAGCTTCTAAAAGCGGCTTCAGTCTAGGGTCATATGAACAAGACTTAATACCTGTGAAGGGTATCTCTGATAAAGACGTAGCTTAGTTTATTCATCTTGGGCTCTCACATAGAACGCTGAGCTGCTTGGAAGCCTTTGTTTTGTTTATCAATTTGATGTACAGTGAAAAGTAAATGCAACCTGGATCGAAATGTACGAAGTTCAGATATTATAGTGGTCCTTATCTTCTCCTACTTGAACGACCACCTTTCCGCCTAGCCGCTACACCACCCTGCCGGTTCATCCCACTCCTGGCAGGACGAGCGACCATACCCTTTGACTTCCTCCATTCTTCTCTCCTCGAGTTGCGAGCTCCATGCGTTGATATGCGCTTTGATCGTGGTTCAGAGTCCACTTGCATGGAATCTGATGAAATGGGAAACAATTGAAAAGAATGTGCAAAACAAGGATCACATATAATCGAACCTGTGTCGGGCATGTGCTCGTCGGATGTGGAAATGGCATGGGCTGGTAATAATCAGAGTCGTCAATGACTAGGACCCATGAAAAAAAGCAAAACTAAGCATTCTGGGCAGAAAACATAGAATCTAGAAGTCTAGACCCCCTCCAGATGTTATTGGGAGAAGAAAGGTTATCCAGGGTAATATCGTCGGGGTCCAGCATGCCAAAGCGTGCGAACCAATACCAACCTGGATCTTCTGGATTTTCCTGCGTTGAACCAATCTTTATGTCTCCATCCTGATCTCCGTCCTGATCTTTTTCCATTGCATGCTGGAGCTTCTGATTCAGTCTTTGCAGTCGAGCGGCCTCTGTCGCTGCGTAGATGCCTGACTCGCGCTTCTTGGAGCGAAACGATCGCTTGACTTTCGAGCGGGTTGATTTAGCCATGTTGAGATTTTTGAGTTAGTGGATTTAAATCCGTTGGGAGACAGGACCAGAACTATATAAGTTTTTTGATCAATTGATCATCACACCGTGGGAATGCTATGGTTATATTTTTATGGAGGCGCAGACGAGAGCACAATGCATACAAAATTTGGTCAAGTGCACCAAGTGATGAAAAATTATAATGCACGACAGTATGAATGCCTTGCAGAAAACCCCAATACAAGTTCGATTGATTTGATAAATGGCTGACGACTAGCGTGCACTGAGGATTATTCTTGCGATGCTTCCCTGTGGAAGCACAATAGTGTCAGTTAAGAAAGGCTAGATATGGTGAAGGATACTTATAATATAAAGGACATTGTTACACCTGAACCAAAGCTCATGAGTGAACAATCGCATGGAAATGCGACGTAGTAGCCTACATACCGAATGAACACTTCACCCAGCGCGCCATTTGATTTCCCATCCTGGAATTCTTCGGTGTTCGCAAGCTGGAACCATATCAATTAAAATTGCTTTTAAACAAGGACCAAACTGACCTGCAGGTTCATATAACCATCAGTGCTGACCAGAAAGCCCTTGTACTCGAGACCCCATTTCAGTCGGACAAAGACAGGTTTTCCAGTGAGTTCCTGGAGGAATGGTTTCGGGTTGACTGGGTTGACCTGCTGTGCATAATGAGGACAGAACACAGTAAAGGGACAAGGGGATGGGACATACAGACATGGTGGTCAAAAGAGCACGTGCGAAGTTTATACAAAGTTTGGACTCCTGTTTTATTATCTTTCAGTATCTCATCTTCACACCTTTCTACCATGTCCGACCGTGAAGGCCATTCAGGACCCCCAGGGGATGATGATCTCTCTCTTCCTAAGGCTACAGTTGCAAAAATGATATCTGGTATTTGCCTCGCTCCCGACAGTTGTGAAGCCACTCATCTGCAGCGGTTTATCCAGAGCTACTACCGAATAATATCGTTTGTGCCAAAGAGACGCGGGATCTCGTCATAGAGTGCTGTGTAGGTGAAGTAAATTCTACTTTTTCTGCTCCATCACATCTGACCTCCAGTGTTTTTCAGAATTCATTCATCTGATTTCATCAGAAGCGAACGAAATCTGTGAGCAGGAATCAAAGAAAACGATAGCGCCAGAGCACATCATTAGTGCTCTCAAGGTGCGGGTTTGCCTTACTTCATTTCAGGACTACACTTAACGTCACACCTCACTAGCGACTGGGTTTTGAACCCTTCACCGCTGAGGTCAAGGATGTGCTCAAAGATCACAAACAACAACAAAAAGTCTGTCCCGCTTCGATTGAATCATATTATATTTCTGCTCATTCCCTTTCACCAGGATCGCGAGAAGAAAGTCTCTAAATTCGAACAATCTGGAATGACGGAAGAAGAGCTCCTTGCTAAACAGGAGGAACTATTTGCTGCGAGTCGGGCCAAATTTCAATCTACTCAACAATGATTATCACTGCAGTGCACAACCATTTCGAGTCATGTACTTTTCAGGCATCGTCTGTACCCATATTTCCATTCCACTTGCCGAGTCTTGTACGCAGGTCAGCAAGCCGCTTCCGAGGGGAATCACCGTTCCACATCGGCCAGTTGGAGTTTTGGGGATTCGATGTCATAAGCGGCAAACCTTCTTGTTCGATGGCGAAAGAAGCTGAAATTGTGCCGTAGAGCGTTGCTACTATTCATATTAGGACGCACGTCCTCTCACAAGGTTCGACGCAGCTTGCCTTCATACACGTCGCCCTCCGTTTGGAAGAGGCCAGCTGCAAGGCCTCCAAGAAAACTGTTTCCAGCGCCTGTGTTAAGAAGGAGTTGAGATAGATGACCCGATCAACAGAATGTAAAAGACATACCTGTCACGTCGACAACATGTTGTGTGTCTGCCTCACTTTTCGTCCAATAGGCATCAACCCATGCACCGCATCTGCGTCGAGTTATCACGAAGGCACCAAGCTGACCACTTCGAATGATTACTGCTCCTTGTCCGTCCATGCCAACTCCATACTCCAAGAACATTCGTCCTGCCTGTTCAATGTTTGATCTAGTTAGCTGAAAAGGAAGGGAGAGCAATTTCAAAGCTTCCTCTGCGTTGGGGCTTCGAACGTTCCCTCAGCCTCTGACGACTGCACTGAGCATGCCACAAACCTGAGTACATTCAAGGAGTGTAAGACTTCCTTGAGGGCAGGTAGAGACTCAGGAGTACAGCTATCCTAATGCAGCCAGTCAGATATCATGTATCATGTCAGATATCATTTAGGAGAGGAAGGCTCATCCTACTGGGATTGGCTCGTAAATAATGACCGGGTACCAGTCAGTGATCTCCTGGACTTCAGTTAAAATCTGTTTTGCTCTTGCAGGTGAACAAATGAAGTGTAGTGAATGTGGTCGGCTTAATTTCGTGCCGTTGAGATCCAGAGGAGAAATATGCACGCGATCTGTTAGGTACCTAAAGCTACAGGCCTTTGTTAGAAATGGTCTCGTGAAGCGAACAGTTATACGTACTACCTATGTTCACCGTAGTAGAGGTTGAGTGCCCTTGTTGTAGGACGGTGAAACTGTTCTCTGAACATCCACATCGCCTCCCCATATTCCAATAACTTCTCTCGAATATCCTCAGGAAAATCATGACCTCTATCCACAACCATCCCAATTTTGTTGGGAGGCAACCTGTTTATTTATTCTATTCAGTATCGATTCTGGCCATCGGGTTCAAAAGGTTCTAACCACGTTCGAGCCCCTATAGCTGCATAAGTACCCCCTCCGCCAATCTAAGAATAAGATATCTATTCAGCCCCGATTTTTGTTTGTTAATAAAGTGACCTACTTGTGACTTTGCTACTTTTCCAGTGGGTTTCCCGTCCTCATCCCTAAACTCGAATTCATCAATAATAAACATTCCAAGAGTTACGAATTGAGGCCTCTCGTTTACAGGCATTGCTTATGAGCGGATATCTGACAGAGGTGGACGTCCCACCACAAGGGTGGGAAATGTGAGTCAGAGTGTAACCTTTGCGCTCTGTCCATCTTTTTGGCGCAAGGCACGAGATATTCATGTCAACAGGACCCTCATTGCAAGTTTGTGCAGTCTTTTATGAGCCTATGTTATTCCCAGAAGAAGTAGGTTCTGGTTAGAATTCCAGTCAGATCTCTCTCACCTCCAATCCTTGAATTTAGCTATACCAGCGTGCTCTCAAGACTCTAGATAGCCTGGATCCACAAGTTGGTGAACGAATTCGGAAGTTCTATCGACGTGAAGATGCATGTCGTAAGATATATATACCTACTCGCCCCAAATACCTCTTAGTCAAGCTGCAACAATAAGGAACATTAATCGGCCATCTCCTCAGGCGAATTATGCTACTTGAAAAGGGGGTGGATCCCGGTGCAATGCATTTCTCTGTTACAAAGGCTGGGAAACCCTATATCGTTCGTGAAAGGAAAGCGATAAATTAAATACATCGCTCAAGGCAACTACTAGGTCTCGCCAAACTTGGACCCTCCATTGGGGTTCAATATTACTCATGACAACGCTCTAGTTGCGTTGGCGTTTTCTTCAGAGAGCCGAAACCCTCCAGCATTCAGTGTTGGGATTGACGTCATGAAGCTGCGGATACCCGGAAAGGAGTCATTTCCGTCATTCGTTCATACAGTGGGTGATCAAGTAAGTTAGCTAGAAACGACAGAGTCGAAACATTCGTGGCTCGCTCATCCTCCTTGCGCAGTTGACCGCTCGGGAGCACCACCTCATATTCTCCAGCGGATCACCAGAGGAGAACTTGAAAAGGTTTTTTTGGATGTGGACAATGAAAGAAGCATATACCAAAGCGTTGGGAATCGGTCTTGGATTCGACTTCAAAAGGGTCGAGTTTGATGTCGAAGAAAACGTGCTTCGGGTTGATGGGACGATCCCAGCTGGTTGGAACTTTAGGATGTTTGTATTGCATCACGGTGAAGACACTTACGAGGGAGTCGTCGCTGAGTTTCTTGGATGTGGTCAAACCGAAGTTATATATGAGACTGAATCTTGTGAGTGGCTCAAACAATATGACGCTGTGCCTTTCGTAGAGCAAGCTATTCTACGTCTAGCTGATCATTGAATAAATATCTAAGAGCGATTGAAAATCAGACCTATTTTGACACAACCTCAAATCTGATCCTCTATCGTCCCCGCTACGAGCCATTTCCCATAATAAACACAATCCTTCGGATTTACTGGCCCTCCATCCTTGCAAAAGTCAAAGGAGGGGCACAAAGCACATGGTGCATTTGACCAGCCAAGCGAATGATGCTCTTCTTTAATTGCTCGGTAGATGCTACCGCCTCCTACTCCAAAGTCGCCATCAAGACCCGGTGCGGTCGGCGAGGAGAATCGATTCAAAAATTTGGACGACCTGGGTTTCCTGTGATTGTCTTCTGAAGAAGAGTCGGATAAGTCCAGCAACTTAGATTTTCTCTTCTTCCGTTTTGGTTCCTCGTCCTCTCTCTCGCTAGATGAGGATGACGACTCGACTTTCTTCTTTTTCCTTTTCTTTCGCCGTTCAATTTCTGATTCCGATTCACTAAGGTCACTGCTTCTCCTCTTTGTTTTTTTCGGCTTAGAGTCTTTGGGAGACTCATGCTCCGATCGAGTACTGTCGTCTGTGTCCGTGTCCCTTCGTTTCTTTCGTTTGGTACGCCTTTTTTCTTCCTCAGTATCCACTGTGTCATGTTTGCGTTTCCTCCGTTTCGGCTTCTCTTCTGCTGCAGAGTCTCCCTCATCAGCGGCTAATGAGTCCCATATTGATGTCCCGAATGCAGGAAGCTAGCGTAGCGGTAAATCATTGAAGAGAAAACATCATTCTCAGGCAGTGGACCTACTCTCTCAATTTTCCCATCCAAGACAAGGACATTCAACAACATTTCTACATGCTCAACTGAGAGTTCTGTTTCCGTGAGACGAGCTTTCTTTAGTGAATTTCGAATATGCTGGGCCGTGGGATAATTTGGTGGGTTTGAAGGCGCATACAAAACACCGTCATGACCGTCCCTGCGCTTCGGAAAGCTCTGACCAGAAATAATGTCAATATATGGGTCGAGAGTACATTATCCATTGACGCACCAAGTCACGAATAAATTTATAACAGGCTTCTGTAAGATGTTGGATGAATTCTGTATCAAGTTCATTGTCCGTATACCAAGGACCACCTGTCAAAGATATCGAGGGTTCCAGGCCTTCTAGCATGTATATTTTCCGTGTCGGATACTGCGATCAAGTTTATATTAATGAATGGCGATCACAGGATGTGTTATACCTGTACAGATGGGACACGTTTGACGAGGCGTTTCTGAGCAAGTGTTTTCAGGCATCGATCGATGACGGTTTGATGGAGATTAGTTTTCGTCTTCAAATGCTTCGTCCAGATTCCTATCATAGGCTTGGGTGAGCAAGTTCCAATCATGACACTAGAAGCGAGAGCCAATTTTTTAAGTATACCTTCATTCCCCACAGCCTTTATATGACCAAATACGAGATTCTCCTCCCCATTCAAGTCTTTTGTCCTGTTGAGATATCGTGAGTCGGATGATACTTGGCTTTTACTAGTAGCAGCTACATACACGTTCAATTCACCCTTCGTGACTGCCCTGAAAGAGACTTTCCTATTGGCGTCAACAAGTGTTTTGAGAAGGCCCACTCCAAGTAGGAAATTGAGAGCTTTCTCTCGCGCATTTGAATCTGGAATGATAGCCTGGGCCTCCTTTGCTGTGATTTCCTTATGACAAAAATGTGTTCAGAACTAGAAATATTCAGTAGGCAAAGCTCAAACCTTGTTTGGGGTGGATAAAATAGCCTTGTGCAAACGGCTTTCAACTTCATTTGGCGGACGTTTGCTCATCGTAAGGAGGAAATGTTTGTGACTAAACGTGCCTGTGACAAGTTCGTGACTTTTTTAATACATAGACAGGCTGAGCCTGTGTGAAACTACTTAAATATAAGAAATGGAGAAGGGAGAGAAGGAGAGAGGAAAAAATACACAAATAGAAGCTACCCAAGAAATATTATACTGGAAGCAGGAAGCATCTGGATTACCTTGGAGAAACTTGATAATGTCAGTCAATGTGCTATGGAACTCCTGTGAACTAGTGCTTGGAGAAACAAGGTTTATTAGTGACCAGACTGAATAGCAGATCCCATTTGACTGCCTCTCCTTGTCTTTGTTGGAAGAAACAATACAGCAGCATAGTGTTAGGGGCAATTCACACTTGTCAAGGATATCTGCAAATATAGCACAGAAGATGGGACAGAAGACATGACTTAGCAAATGTGGAGCAGAAAGAACTTGGAAGTAGTGCTACGCAGATAACGACCTTGGCTTCAACAGATAATGTTGTGCCTAGCTTACTCATACTTTGGGAGAGAGAGATTTGAAAGAGAGTGAGACAAGTGTGGCACAAATCCAAGTTAATTATCAGACTAAAGAATCCACATAGTGACTATTGTTCTTAAATACAGGAAGTCTTCTAATAATACTACTACTGCACATACTCTGGGTTGTCAGGCACCATGGAGGTAGTCATTTGGAACTTCATGGGATTGATGAAGAATGGAGGGGTTTTAGTCCTGAGATTGACTAGGATGGAGCATAATCCATATCAGAAGAGGGTGCATGGGTGCAGATGTTGGATATGGTCAGATAGTATGTGACATGTGGACAACTGATAATTACTTACCAATATAGTAGGATCTGTTAGTGGAGAGCTTTAAATGTAAGCAATATAAGTAGATAACACACTTGAGTGACTTATTACAAGTGCTATGTATCATCACTTAGTTATACTGTGCTGGTTACAGTATGAGTATGTATTAGTGGAATGTTTATTCAACACTTCCTCTCACTTAGGATATCAGCTATTGAGTGACAGAATAAAGCAGATA